>VOFB01002648.1_pt1 | contig 43739 bp, 69 predicted proteins | sample 5384141 | NCBI WGS metagenome assembly VOFB01 (sample SAMN12384721, study PRJNA508395) | human gut metagenome | isolation source: healthy gut A | host: Homo sapiens
ATAATGTATAATAAGCAGGGGCAGGCCTAATTCGGGCGCCCCAATATGGCGGCGGCTACGCTGCCTGTAATAAATACCGGGCCTGAGCTGTGACAGAGCACGCTCAGCGGTTTAAGCTGAGAGAGATATATTTTGATTATAAAGCTCTCCGCACATGCGCGCGCCTGTGAGGGTAACCATAACAGGCTCATGGCCAAGCATACCCCCTGCTTTGGGCATGCCCATAAAGCGCATAAGGGGCTTGAGTATTCTGCCGAAAGCGGGCGCGCAGCCTAAAAGAAGGAGCGCCTGGGAGGCTATAAAAAAGGGAAGCAGCGCGGGCAGCACAGCTTTTGCCCAAAAGCAGGATAATATCGCCGCGCCCTTAAGTACTGTTGGAGCGGCAGATTGAAGAGTATAATAAAAGCGGCAAACAGCAGTATATATATATATGTATCTGGGTCGAAAAATTCTTTTTATCTTCAAGCGGTGCATACGCCTCCTTGGCATGGCCTGCCGTTACTATAAAGTATATTCGGCTGTTTACTAGATTATGAGCTAAAAGGAGTTTTTAATGAGCTATAAGGCGCTTTACAGAAAATGGCGGCCTGAATTTTTTCGTGACGTAGTAGGGCAGGAGGTTATAGTGCGCACGCTAAGGGCGCAGATAGCTTCGGGCCATATAGCGCACGCTTATCTTTTTTACCGGACCGCGCGGCACGGGCAAGACCAGCATGGCTAAAATTTTTGCGCGCGCGATAAACTGTCCCGAGCCAGAGGAGGGCGACGCCTGCGGTAAATGCGAGGTATGCGCCGCTCTTAGGGGAGAGGCGATGGACATTATTGAAATGGACGCCGCCAGCAATAATGGTGTGGACGAGATACGGGCGCTCAGGGAGAATATAGTTTTCCCGCCTGCGGTGGGGGAAATATAAGGTGTATATAATAGACGAAGTGCATATGCTTTCGCAGGGCGCGTTTAACGCGCTGCTGAAAACTCTTGAGGAGCCGCTGAGCATGCGGTGTTTATTCTGGCTACTACCGAGGTGCATAAGCTTCCGGCCACTATTCTTTCAGATGTCAGCGCTTTAATTTTAAGAGCATAAGCGTTTCGGATATAAGCGGTTATCTTGAAAAGGTGCTTAAGGCAAGCGGCGCCAGCTTTTGAGCCTCAGGCGGTAGAGCTGATAGCCCGGTCGGCCGAGGAGGAATGAGAGACGCGCTGTCCATAGCCGATATGTGCTTATCCTATTGCGGGGATAAGGTGGGATACGAGGACGTCGTAAGCATTTTAGGCACGGCGGACAGAGAATTTATGTTTAAATGCGCCGAAGCGCTGATAGATTCGGATGTAAAAGGCGCGCTGGACGCCTGCGCTCAGCTTATCGACGGCGGCGGGGATATAGGCGTATTTATAAGAGATATTATGAGTCATCTTTCAGATGTGCTTATCGGCCAAGCTTGCAGGCAGGGAGGCGTTAAAGGCTTTGCCTGAGGATATTGCCAAAAAGGCTGTGTCTCAGGGAGAGCGCTCCGACTCGGACAGACTGATGCGCGCGATAGAATTGCTGGCTCAGGCGGAGAGCGAGCTTAAGCAGCATTCGCGGCCCAGGGTTATCTAAGCGCAGTTATGGCCAGAATCTGTACGCCCAGGCTGGAGGAGGACGCCTCGGCGCTTAGGGACAGGCTTTCATCCCTGGAAAAAGGAATTAGACCGGCTTAAGACGGAGGGCGCTGCAATTATAGCTTCGGCGGGTCAAGCGGGGCGGCGGGAAGACGCATCGGGCATTGAGCCTCCGTCCGGAGCCTTGCAGCCGGCAAAAAGAGGCTAAAGCTAATCCCAACAAATCGGGGTCAGCTATAAAAAAAGCTTCCCGGCCGGCAGGGAGGGCGAAGGAGCTTCCCAGAGCGAGCTTTGGGAGGCGCTGCTGGCAAGAATGCGCAAAAACGCCATGCCTGTTTATATGACGCTTAAAAGCGCTGAAGGAGGACGCAGGCAGGATAACGCATATATAATTATGTTTGCTCCAGAGCATGAGAGCAAGATGAAATTTATCAGCGGCAAGGCGGAGGCTATAGCTAAGGAATTGGAGGCGCTTACGGGTGAAAAATTAGCCGTGCGTACCGAACAAACGGCGTCCGAGCCTAAAAAACGAGCAGGATGAGCTTATCGCAAATATAATAGATATATTTGGAGAAGAAAATATACATTTTAAAGATTCGGAGGAATGAATTATGGCAAAAGGCGGTTTTGGAGGTTTTGGCGGAGGAAATATGCAGCAGCTGATGAAGCAGGCGCAGAAGATGCAGCAGGATATGGAACAGGCGCAGCAGGAGCTGGGCCAAATGCAGATTGAGGCCAGCGCGGGCGGCGGTATGGTGAGCTGTACGGTAACAGGGCTTAAGGAAATAGTCTCCATAAAGATTAATCCCATATTGTGGACCCGGAGGATATAGAGCTGCTGGAGGATACGATTACTGCGGCGGTTAAGGAGAGGCTTTAGCCAAGGCTGAGGAAGCTCACGGCGAGCGCATGGGCCGGATAACCGGCGGCATGGGAGGTATGTTTTAATTTTGAGCATGTATATCGAACCTTTGGCGCGAGCAGTCAACGCGCTGTCCAAGCTGCCTGGAGTGGGCGGCAAATCGGCGCTTAAGACTGGCTTATCATCTTATAGATATGCCTGAAGCGGACGTAAAGGAATTATCCGAGGCAATCCTGAGTGTGAAGGAAAAGGTAAAATACTGCCAGATATGCGGAAATTTCTGCGAGGAGGACATTTGCTCCATATGTCGAGACGAGGGCAGGGATAAAGCACCGTGTGCGTAGTGCGCGACCCGCGCGATGTTATAAGCATGGAGCGCATGCGCGATTACCGCGGAGTTTATCATGTCCTGCACGGAACCATATCTCCGATGAACGGCATAGGGCCGGAGCAATTAAAAATAAAGCAGCTTTTGGGCGCATTTCGCAGGGGGCATTCAAAGGTCATTCTGGCTACTAATCCGGACGTGGAGGGAGACGCTACAGCGCTTTATCTGGCCAGGCTGCTTAAGCCTCTGGGCGTAAGGGTAACGCGCATAGCATACGGTATTCCCATCGGAGGCGAGCTGGAATATATAGACGAGGTTACTCTTTCAAAGGGCGATGCAGGGGCGCCGGGATATGTAATTTCCGGCTAGGCGTTTATACTTTTCAGCGGGTTTAATCTAATTTTAGGCGCAAATAGGGGGCGGCTCTTGAGCATGCCCGCTTTTTTAAAGCAGGCATGCCCCCGGCGGGCCTGCTAAGGCCCGCCGGGGGGCGGAAGCGCCGTCAAAACCACTTTTTTTGTTCGGTCTCGGCCCGGCCAAGCTTCCGGTTCGGCCTCTGCTTCGCACTCTGTTTTGCAAGTAGGCTGTTTGGGCCGGTTGGTTCTGCCGGCGGCTTTTAGATATTGAAATTTTCCGCTTCCTGACTTGGTTCTGTTGGCGGCTTTTTAGATATTGAGCTTTTCCGTTCCCTGACTGCGCTTTTTTATCTGTATATTTGAAGCGAAAAAATTTACAAATATTTATTGAATTTTATATGGTTGTGTGCTATACTCTATTATCATAATCTGTTTTTATTATGGAGGTGGTTTCTTACATGGACGACGGCCCTGATTGTAATCACGAAAAAATGCCGCAATACAGTAGTTCCGTGTAGCGTTATGCATTGATTTCGGCCCCTTTCCGCGGGTAATGGGAAAGGGCCTGGAATCCCTTTATTTTTTGGGAAAATGCTTTAACGCCCTTTTAAATTGGGCATACTATTTTTGGAGGAATTATTGTGTTGTCGTCTGTTATTCTTTTAATTGTGCTTATTTTTATAAACGCTGCTTTTGCCAGCGCGGAAATAGCTGTCATTTCCTTAAACGAGGTCAAGCTTAAAAGCTTGCGCCCGAAGGGGATAAGAGGGTTAAGCGTCTTAATAAGCTTACCAAGCAGCCGGCCCGCTTCCTAGCCACTATACAGGTGGCTATAACCTTAGCCAGCCTGCTGCAAAGCGCGTTTGCCGCGGATAATTTTGCCGAGCCTATGGCAGCGGCTCTGCTGGCGGCGGAGTCCCCATTTCTGCGGGAGTTCTGGAAACAATCTGTATTATAATTATCACTCTTATTCTTTCATATTTTTCTCTTGTTTTCGGAGAACTAGTTCCTAAGCGTATAGCCATGAAAAAGCCGAATCCCTAGCCCTGGGCATGTCGGGCGTGCTTTACGGCGTTTCCAAGATTTGCGCTCCTCTGGTTTGGCTGCTTACCGTATCTACTAACGGAATACTGCGGCTTATGCGTATAAATCCTGAGGAGGAGGACGAAAAGGTTACTGAAGAGGAAATCCGCGGCTTGCTTTTTAGAGGGCAACGAGCAGGGTACTATTCAGGCTGAGGAAAAACGAGATTATTCAAAATGTTTTTGAATTTAATGATACCGACGTGCAGGAGCTCTGCACTCATCGCCGCGAAATAGTCGCGCTGCATATGGAGGACGACGATAGTCAGTGGGCGAAAACCATATTTGAAAACAGGCATACCTTTTATCCGGTCTGCGATAAGACTATGGACGATGTAATAGGCATATTGGATACTCGAGATTATTTCCGCATGAACGACCGAAGCCGGGATAATTTAATAGCTCATGCTATGCAGACTCCGTTGTTTGTGCCCGAAACTATGGCGGCTAATATACTTTCCGCAGAATGAAGGAGAGCCGTACATATTTTGCGGTGGTTGTAGACGAATACGGCGGTCTGACAGGTATAATTACGCTGCATGATATTATGGAATCCCTGGTGGGCGAATTGGATGAAATGAACGCCCCTCCAAAGCCGTCTGATATCGAGCAGCTTAAAGAGGACGAATGGAGCATACAGGGCTGCGCGCCTCTGGACGATGTGGCTGAAGCGCTCGACGTCCAGCTGCCTGTGGATATATATGATACCTTCAGCGGTTATATCTGCGGCATGATAGACCGGGTGCCCAATGACGGGGAGCGCTTTAAATGCGAAAGCGAGGAGCTTATTATTGAAGTCAGGGAAGTGGAAAACCATACTATAGGCCAAACGGTTGTAAAACGTAAGGCTAAAGAGCCGGCTGAGGAGGAAAATATAAGGCCTAAGCGAAAAGCGCTTTGAGCAGGAATGAAATCTGCAATATACAGCATGCCGCGAAAATTAGATAAAGCAGGCGTTTTAAAGAATTGCGGCAGGCGAAAAGATTTTCAGGGGCGCGGCGCTATTAAAAGGATGAGCTTTGGTAAGACGGTATCAGAATAAAGCCGGTTTAATTTAAAAACAGTATTATTGCAGAAACAGGGTGCGCTGCGGGTATAGGCGGCGCTTCCTTTTTTCTGTCTTGCCATGCGTCAGAGCATATTTTTCGCAGGATAGATATAAAAATCATGGCTTGTCTAAGAATATCCGTGCTGTTTAAGCTGTTTTTGCTTGACGTAGCATTGCGGATGGGGTTAAAATATAAGCGGTTAGTCTGGGATAACTGAATTTTCTATGAAAGAAACAGACTAGTTTTAGACTGAAAAAACAGCACAGCGCAAAAATGTGTTGTAAACTTTGGAAAATTAATTATAATAAATTCAGGTAGGTGATATGGTGAAGACAGAAAAATATAATGTTACCGGAATGACCTGTGCGGCCTGTCAGGCCAACGTAACACGCTGCGTTAAAAGCTGGAGGGCGTAGAGGACGTAAACGTCAGTTTGCTGGCTAACAGTATGACTGTTTCATATGACGAGAGCAGGCTGAAGCCTGAAAATATAATAAATGCCGTCCAGGCCGCGGGTTACAATGCGTCCAATATGGAAAAGGAGCTTAAGAAGGCCGAGGGCTTTAAAGGAGAATGGCTCTCAAGGAAGGAGCGCGCCGAATCAGAGCGCCAGGGAATGAAAAAACGGCTGCTGTATTCGGTTATTCTGCTTGTGCCTCTGATGTATATAGCTATGGGAGATATGCTCTCGCTGCCTGTTCCGTCCATATTAACCGGAACGCAGAACGCGCTGATTTTCGGCTTTGGCTCAATTGATTTTAACCGTACCTATAATTTTTTATCAATAGACGTTTTTATCAATTTGGCTTTAAAGCGCTTTTTCACGGCGCTCCCAATATGGACTCGCTGGTGGCTATAGGCTCGGGCGCGTCCCTTGTCTACGGGCTTTTTGCCATGTTCCGCATGGCTTATGGCTTTGGACGCGGGGACATGGCTGTGGTGCATGAGTATGCGCATGCGCTGTATTTTGAATCGGCTGCCATGATTTTAACGCTGGTGACGGTAGGCAAGTATCTTGAAGCCAGAAGCAAATCCAAGACCTCCCAGGCTCTGGATAAGCTTATGGATCTTGCGCCTAAAACGGCGGTTATTATTAAAGACGGCGTGGAAATTGAGGTGCCTGCCGAGCAGGTTGCGGCGGGGGATATAGTTGTAGTACGCCCGGGCGGGGGGAATACCTGTGGATGGAATTGTCGTTCAGGGGCGCGGCTATGTGGACCAGGCTGCAATAACAGGCGAGAGCATACCTGTGGAAAAAAATCCGGGAGATTCGGTTATCTCAGCTACAATAAATAAAAAACGGAACATTTCAATTCAAAGCTTCAAAGGTGGGCGAGGATACGACGCTTTCTCAAATTATCCGTCTTGTGGACGAGGCTAGCAATTCAAAGGCTCCAATAGCGCGTTTGGCCGATAAGGTGAGCGGCGTGTTTGTGCCCGTTGTTATTGCTATTGCTGCTGTAACGGCCGTTATATGGCTTATTGCGGGTGAGAATTTTGAGTTTGCGCTTTCCAACGCGATTTCAGTGCTGGTAATTTCCTGCCCGTGCGCGCTTGGCCTGGCTACCCCTGTGGCTATTATGGTAGGTACGGGTAAAGCCGCGGAAATGGGCATTTTAATAAAGTCGGCGGAAAGTCTGGAAAATTTGCATAATATTGATACTATAGTTTTGGATAAAACGGGTACTATAACCTCAGGCAGTCCGGCAGTTACCGACATAATACCGCTGGGCGGGATTACGCGCGAAAAGCTTTTAATTACGGCTGCTTCGGCTGAAAGAGGAAGCGAGCATCCTTTAGCTCAGGCAATTGTGGAAAAGGCCGGGCAGGAGGGACTGTCTCTTTTGGCGGCTGAGAGCTTTGAGGCGGTTTCAGGCCGCGGAATAACGGCTTATATAGATGGAAAGAAAATTTTGGCCGGCAATGCCGCCTTTATGGAGGAGAACGGATTATTTGACGGCGGGGATTCTCTTGCGGCGCTTGAAAAGGCCCGTGCTTTGGCTCAGGAGGAAAAACTCCTCTTATATTTTCCTGCGGCGGCGAGCTCTTAGGAATAATCGCCGTGGCGGACACTATACGCGAATCCAGCAGAACGGCTATAAAGCGGTTTGCGCAGATGGGCCTAAGAGTAGTTATGCTTACGGGGGATAATAGGATAACTGCCGAGGCCATTAGAAAGGAACTGAATATTTCCGAGGCGATAACCGACGTGCTGCCTACTCAAAAGGAGGCGCATATCCGGGCGCTTCAGGAGCAGGGGCATAAAGTTGCTATGGTAGGAGACGGTATTAACGACGCTCCCGCTCTTACTCGAAGCGATGTGGGCATAGCTATAGGTGCGGGAACGGATATTGCTATTGAGTCGGCTGACGTGGTGCTTATGAAGGATTCGCTTGAAGACGTAGCCTCGGCTGTGCAGCTAAGCAGGGCGGTAGTGCGCAATATTCATATGAATCTGTTTTGGGCGTTCTTTATAATATTCTGGGTATTCCTCTGGCGGCGGGCGCGCTTTTCCCCGCCTTTGGGCTGCGGCTTAGTCCTATGATAGGCTCGGCGGCAATGAGCCTGAGCTCGGTGTGCGTTTAGCCAATGCCCTGAGACTGCGCTTTTTAAGGATAAAGGCCGTACTGCGGCTGTAAAGGAGAATGAAAGCGCTATCCGGAACAGGAGCAAATAACCGCTGAACAGGCGGATAAAAGGAGATATGACTATGAAAAAAATAATTAAGGTAGACGGAATGATGTGCGCTCATTGCCAGGAGCATGTGCGCAAGGCGTTAGCGGCAGTTGACGGCGTGCAGTCGGTTGAGGTCAGCCTGGAGGATAAGCAGGCGGTCGTTGTTTTAAATAAGGAAGTGCCGACTCCGCTTTAAATGAAGCGTGACTGAGGCGGGATATACTCCTGTTGGCTGTATAAACGCTTTAGAGAATGTAAAATTGGCCAAGACGGCATAAGCAAATATGGGCGTGAACACGGCGCGGCTCCTCTTAGAAGCCGCGCCGTTTTTTTATGCTGTAAAGGCGTTATGGGATTTGTAGTTTGCTCTAAATTCGCGGTTTCAATGAAAATCATGCTTTTCGGGTAAAATAATATAGACAATATAATCAAAGCTCAATGCGTTTTTAAAGGAAATATCGGCGCATCTGCTTTGCCGGGCAGTTTTCCGGTTTATACAGTATGCGTTAAGCTGCGCATATTTAACGCGGCGCAGCGGTATTTATGGCAAAAGTTCAGCAAGCCGAAAATTGTATTTTAGCTTTGCCGGGCGGCGGAAAACGGAAATATCAGGATTATTTGCTTAATAACTGCGCGGCAAATAGCTTTGCTGACCTCGCATTGTATTCTGATTATATTATCTAATAAAGTACCCTGAATTGACAAGGGCATATACGGTCAGGACGGGGCTGTTTGAGTGTCCTGCTGCGTTGCTTTTCACTCCGTGTACTGAAAAAGCACACCATTGACGATGACGCAGAAAATGCCGAAATCAGGCCGCTGGAGGCGTGTATCCCCTTGTCAATTTAGGGTATCCGGAGGTAAAATATTTTGGAAGAAAGAATTCTAACAGAAAAAATTATTGAGGAGTTTTCCGAATATCTTAAAAGTGAAGAAAAGAGCAAAAATACCGTAGAAAAATATCTGCGCGACGCGCGCGCATTCGCATTATATCAAAATGGCGCGGCCGTTACTAAGGAGACGGTTATAGCTTACAAAGGCGGGCTGCTTTCCCAAAACTATGCCGCGAGGAGCGTTAATTCCATGCTGGCTTCCCTAAACAGCCTGTTCTTGTTTTTAAATTGGCTTGACTGCCGTGTTAAATTCATTAAATTTCAGCGGCAGATATACTGTCCGGAGGAAGGGAACTGACAAAAGCGGAATATATGCGTCTAGTGAATGCTGCCAAAGGAAAAGGCAATGAACGACTTAATCTGCTGATTCAAACCATTTGCGGAACGGGTATCCGTGTCAGCGAGCTACAAATATAACTGTGGAAGCGGCTGAATGCGGCAAGGCGGTTGTTTCATTAAAGGAAAAACACGCACGGTATTTATTATTAAGGAATTGCGACAGAAGCTGCTTCGTTATATAAAGTCGCAGAAAATTCGCGCAGGCGCAATATTTATTACTCGAAGCGGCAAACCTATGAGCCGCACTAATATCTGGCGGAAATGAAAGGCCTTTTGCAAGCAGGCGGGGGTAAATCCGGAGAAGGTGTTTCCGCATAATCTGCGTCATTTATTTGCCCGTACCTTTACGGCATTCAAAAGGATATAGCAAAGCTTGCCGATATACTGGGTCATAGCAGCATCAATACTACTCGCGTTTATATTATCGCTACCGGCGACGAACACCGAAAGCAATTGGAAAATATGCGGCTTATAATATAAGAACCGTCCCAATAGACGGTTGTAACATAATCCGCATTATGTTGCAGGCAGCTAATATCGGAGGCAGTTAAAAATATACAGCTGATAATATAAAAACCGCTCAGATAGGCGGTTATAACATATCCGCATTATGTTGTATATTCTTGGCCATTTGCTCAAAACAACACAACAATACATAATAAAGAATATCATAAATAAGATAATATTGCAAGCCTTTTAAAGTCAAAATACAAAATTTGCATGATTACTGCTTATTTAACACAGCACTAATAAGCCTTTTTCAAAGCTGGAAATGAAAAGGTTTGATTTAACATATCCATTTTGGCTTGCCAGCGCTCGCGGTTTAGCTGCGAGCGCTTTTTAACTGATTGTACAACATAATGCGGATTATGTTGTGCATGGGCCGGAAGGTAAAAGTCTGAGAAATTTAGGAGGAATTAAGAATGGGTTTTATTAAGAAGCGCTTGCTGAGCTTTATGCTGGTCTTATGCATGATGCTTAGCCTGGCGTATCCTGCGGTATTTGCAAGCGGTCTGACTGAAGAAAATTTAATTGCGGTTCCGTTTGACGCTATGGTCATTGAAGGCGGAGTGTACTACGGTATTTCAAAGAGCTGGTTTGAAGAAAACAATCCGGAGGGGGAAAAGCTGTTTTTATCAGTCGAAATTCCAAACAGCGTAACCGCCATTTATAACGATGGATTCAGAGATAGCTGGTCAAATGAAAAACAGAAAAGAGGGTGTATCACTAATTATAATTATGACGGTGATAAAAAATATACGGACAAATACGTAATTGTAGCCATTGATTTTTCAAATGCGGGCAATCTAACGACAATAGGCGAACAAGCGGCCATGGGTTGTCCTGTGGAGGGCGTGCTTGATTTATCTAAGACAAAGGTTGAAACGATAGGAAAGAATGCATTTAAAGGATGCACCGGCATTACGGGGGTGGTTCTTTCGCCAACCCTGAAAAATATAGGAAGCCAAAGCAGCGGGAGCGTCTTTTACGGCTGTTCCAGTATGCAATTTGTACACACGGCAGGTTCAGGCTCTCAATCGGCGTTTGAGCTTCCCTGAGTCTTTGGAGGTAATAGGCAATCAGAGCTTCTATAAATGCACAGGACTGCCCGCAGGCACAGCCGTTACAATCCCGGCTTCAGTTATTTATGTAGGAAGCGAGGTATTCAACTATACCCCCTCTATTACCACTATTATTGTAAAGACAGACGACGCGGGCAAGTACGACGGTAAGGCGTTTTCTGACAGCACTAATAAATATGGGCCGGGAAACCGGCTGACTGTTTTTAATAATTCCGCTGCTAAAAAACACATTCAAGCCGGGAGGTTCCAATTCATATAAGAACTCGCTGACTTATGAATTTACGCTGCATTATGGTTATGATGCAGACGCTGTTACTCAGCCAAAGCTTTATGGACAGCCGGTTAATGTCTGCAAAATGCCGAAGGGTCGTGGGCGGTAAATGAGCAATATCAGATTCCGGAGGCCGAGGCGGAAAACGCGCCCGTCGGCTATGACAGCGGCTGGACGTATAACGATAAACTTTTGACGGCGGAAACAATTTTAAAGCCGGATGGAGACCATTTATATTTGACTGCGAGCTTTGTTTTGCAGAATCCAACCATTGAATTTATCGTGGACGGGAATGTAATTAAAACTGAAAATACATATCCCAAGCTCACTCTTTCTAACGATAAAGAGCATTTAATCGGAGTGCAGGTTTCTCATCCCATCCAAAATGCTGAGGACGCGGATGTAAAAGTAAAATTTGAATATAAGTGGACTGATGTATGGAAGGGCGGCTCTGAAGGCCCGCGGATGAAAGAACCCGGCTTCGAAGAATTGAAAAACCATTGTACTTTGATTGTATTGTCTATACAAGCTTTGCTCTTTTTGCCGGCCCTTATAAATTATTCAATAGCGATATGACGGCTGCCCGGCAGTTTTTTTGTTTCCTTTTTAGGAATTACAAGTTTTAAAATACCGTTTTCAAATTTAGCCGAAACCTCGTCCTCTCTTATATCTTCACCGATATAAAAGCTTCTGCTGCATTGGCCCATATAACGTTCTCTGCGGATATAGCGGCCTTTCTTATCCTTTTCATCTTTATCCAGGCCCTTTTTGAGCGCTGATGGTCAGATAGCCGTTTTGCAACCTGAGCGCTTATTTCATCTTTCTTAAAGCCGGGCAAATCAATATCCAGCTCATAGCTCTCGTCCGTCTCTCTTACGTCTGTTTTCATAAGATTCTTTCCGTGTTTTTCCGTAAAGCGGATTGTGACGGTTGAAAGAGGGACCATATCAAAGGCCTCGTCAAACATTTCATCAAAATAAGTTTTCACCAAAAATACTCGGCAACATAAATCATTCCTCCATTCGTTGCAGCTTGCTGTTGCTGTGGAATAATTTCGCAGCGGCAGTTAAGTTTCCGTTTTTAATATGCAGGCGATGCGGTCAGAGCATAATGCGTTTTGCTGAGAATATCTGATATATCCGCTTTGCCGCGTAGTCCTTAGACTCCCGGGCGTGTCCTTGACTGCGCGCCTATGCAGCCGTCGATGAGTCAAGCAAAAATTTTCCGCTTCCGCGGCGCATTGCATTCTGGACATATCGTCTGCTTTTTTAAGTACAATTATATTATATTCTGAAAATTAGCAATGTCAAGAGGCGAGTGCTAATCTTAACAAAAATACAATACTTTTTTACAATTCAAACCATATTATTACTGACTATTTTAGAGCAAACCTAAATCCGAAAGCCATGCGGATATGTTGTTACGGCTGCTTTGGGCGCTGAAGCGCATGCCGTTTTCCATACTCCGGTACATGTCGTTCAAGCGCGCTTGCATGACGCAGATTTTATGCCTTCTGACTCTGGAGACCTCAATGGAAAAGAATTTCTTCATTGAGCGGTACAGTCGGACATGCTAATATCATTTGAAGACCAGCCGAATTCAGGGAAATTATATCGAATCTGTTATTTTATTTCGCTGCATTCTCTTAAAGCCTTAATGCCGTGCAGCTGTGAGCTTTTTATTTCAATGCCGTCAGAATACCACAGGGCTGCACGGCAAAGCTCGGTCATTTGAGAATTTTTAATTATCAGGCCGTGACCGTGCCATAAAAGGATAGCGCAGATTAAAAAAAACAGTTTTCTACTTGAACGCCCGAGCATTCTTTAAGCGCGCTTTCTCCGTCCGCGGGTCCGTCAAAGGCGCAGCTTTTTTAATAAAATATCCTGTTCTCCATAAAGGGCGCGTTCCTGGTCAAAGCTTTGATTCTGTATTATTTTCATTAAAAACACCTCCATAACTGTTTGGCTGAATAATGTCCGAACGGCTGTAAACTTAGAAACTCATAACGCCGTTTTTTATTTGATAAACCAGGTAGACAATACAATCAAAGTTATCCTCAATCAGCGTACTCATAAGTAACGCTTTCTTCGTCTGCCTTGAAAATGAAGGAATTCTTTTCCGTTTGAGCTTTCCAGAGTCAAAAAGCATAAAATCTGCGCCGGGTAAAGCGCGCTTGAACGAAATGTATCGGGCGTACATGGAATCAAAGCAACGCAACAGAACGCAAATTTTATGCCTCTGACCGTCTTCCTTGTAAACTGCCTCTTAATGCGTTGTTTATGGAGGGATTCGGATGGATTTGCGAGTGCTGCATTATTTTCTGGCCGTGGCAAGAGAGCAGAGCATTACTGCTGCGGCTGAAAGCCTGCACGTTTCTCAGCCCGCGCTTTCTACTCAGCTTAAGGTTCTGGAGGAGGAGTTGGGTAAACGTCTGCTTATCCGCGGAACAAAGGGTTCCAGAAAAGTCATTTTAACTGAGGAAGGCATGATTCTGCGAAAGCGTGCCGAAAGATACTTTCACTTGTTCAAAGGACGGAAAAGGAGATTTCCAGTTCGGACGAGGTTATTATGGGGATGTTTATATAGGCGCCGGAGGACGGATACTATCCGCTTTATAGCGAGGGCTGCTAAAAAATACAGAACCGGCACCCTGATATTCATTACCACGTTTCAAGCGGTAATTCGGAATATGTTTTGGAATCTCTGGATAGAGGGCTTATTGATTTTGGCCTGCTGTTCAGCAGCATAGATACGCAGAAATATGATTTTATCTCTCTGCCTGTTAAAGATATATGGGGAGTTTTAATGCGCCGGGATTCGCCCTTGGCCCAAAAGGAGACTGTTTCTCCTGAGGATTTGTGGGATAAGCCGCTGATTATCTCGCATCAGCGCAACAGCAGTCAGTATTTAGCGGATTGGTTTAAAAAGGACATGGCTTCTTTACATGTGGTCGCCACCTATAATCTGGTTTTTAACGCGTCCCTGCTGGTGGACGAGGGATTGGGATATGCGCTGAGCTTTGATAAAGCTTATAAACACTCGGGAAAGCGGGCTTTGCTTCAGGCCGCTCTCGCCTAATTGGAAGCGTCCGCCTATATTGTGTGGAAGAAATATCAGATTTTCTCCAAAGCTGCAGGCGCGTTTCTGGAATGCCTGAGGAGGAGGCGGGCTATGCGGTTCAGGAGGAGAAAGCCTAATCAATAGAGGCGGACGCAAAAGACACGTTTGGAGGATATTTTCTTGCCCGGCGCGAATTTTCGGCAAGAAAAAGTTAGACCCATCATCGACATTTTGTCAAGAATGATGGGTCTAACTGTATTTATAAAAATCAATGGGTTAAATGCATGGAAAAGCGGATTATTTCAGCGCTTCTTCCACAGCAACAGCGCAGGCCACGGTAGCGCCGACCATGGGGTTGTTGCCCATGCCGATAAGGCCCATCATTTCCACATGAGCCGGTACTGAGGAGGAGCCGGCGAACTGAGCGTCAGAATGCATACGGCCCATGGTGTCCGTCATGCCATAGCTGGCAGGGCCGGCTGCAACGTTGTCGGGGTGAAGAGTACGTCCCGGTACCTCCGCCGCTTGCGACGGAAAAATACTTCTTGCCGTTTTCTACAGCCCATTTTTTATAGGTGCCGGCAACCGGGTGCTGAAACGGGTGGGGTTGGTGGAATTGCCAGTTATGGAAACGTCCACTCCTTCTTTTATCATTATGGCCACTCCCTCTGAAACGTCGTCCGCGCCGTAAAGCCTTAACCTTTGGCGCGGTCGCCGTCCGAAATGCCTTTTCGCTTATAACCTTTAATTCTCCGGTGGAATAGTCGTAAGCTGTTTCAACAGAGGTAAAGCCGTTAATGCGGCTGATTATATATGCGGCGTCCTTGCCCAGGCCGTTAAGGATTACCCTTAGGGGGTTTTTGCGCACTTTATTAGCCGTTTTGGCTATGCCTATAGCGCCTTCGGCTGCGGCAAAGGATTCGTGCCCGGCAAGGAAGCAGAAACAGTTTGTCTCTTCTCTCAGAAGCATCGCTCCTAAATTGCCGTGGCCCAGGCCTACGCTGCGCTGGTCGGCGACAGAGCCGGGAATGCAGAAGGCCTGGAGGCCTATGCCTATGTTTTCAGCGGCTTCCGCAGCGGTTTTGCAGCCGTTTTTAAGAGCTATGGCTGAGCCGAGTATAGGCCCAAACAGCGTTTTCAAATGCAATAGGCTGTATGGAACGGACTATCTGCTCAGCGTCCACGCCTTTTTCCAAAGCGTATTTTTTAACCTGCTCTAAATCGGTAAAGCCGTATTTGGCGAGACATTTGTTTATTTTGTCAATTCGTCTTTCATATCCTTCAAAGGTTATCATATTCCGCGTCCCTACCTATTGCTTTCTGGGGTCGATTACCTTAACGGCTTCGTTAAAGCGGCCGTAGGTACCGATAAATTTATTGTACGCTTCATTAGGCTCCATGCCTTTTTTGATAGCCTCCATCATTTTGCCGAGATGAACGAATTTATAGCCTATAACCTCGTCGTTCTTATCCAGCCCCATTTCAGGATATAGCCTTCGGCCATCTCAAGATAGCGCACGCCCTTTTTGTTGGTGGAGAACATTGTGCCCACCTGGGAACGCAGGCCTTTGCCTAAATCCTCCAATCCGGCGCCTACGGGCAGTCCGTTCTCAGAAAAGGCGGTTTGAGTGCGGCCGTAAACTATCTGCAGGAACAATTCGCGCATAGCTACGTTTATAGCGTCGCAGACAGGTCGGTATTGAGCGCTTCAAGAATGGTCTTGCCCTGCTTAATACCTCGGCTGCCATAGCGGCCGAATGAGTCATGCCCGAGCAGCCTAACGTTTCCACAAGCGCTTCCTCAATTATACCGTTTTTACGTTAGAGTAAGCTTGCAGGCGCCCTGCTGAGGCGCGCACCAGCCCCTCCATGGGTAAGTCCGCTTATATCGGTTATTTCCTTGGCGCATACCCACTTTCCCTCTTCAGGAATAGGAGCGGGATTATGCCTGGCGCCCTTGGCGACGCATATCATCTGCTCAACCTCGTGAGAGTATTGCATAGACGAGATTCCTCCTTTGTTTATTTTCTTAATGCTTTTACGCCGTTAAGTTTAACACAGGTTGGCTAAATTGTAAACCGAAACGCAACCTAAGGACGAATGTTAGATTTTCTCATAAAGTGTTATTAATTTTCATTAAATGGATTTTGATATGCGGGAGTCTTGCAAAGTTCATTAAAAATTATCTATATTTTACCGATTTTTTCTTGACAACGGGGCGTTCCAGCCTTTATTATAATAGCATGCAGGGCGCAGGCTGTATTATGGATTTTAGATTATCCAAAAATAAAGCAACCGCGTATTTTTGTCCGAACGTCGGCACGGCGGCCGCTATGGAAAGCGCCGCGGCGCAGTTTAACGGATTGCAGGCGCCTTATATATTCGGCGCAATATGTTAAAATGATGTTCATAATGCAATTTTTGTTTTTATCTCCTGCATAAAAGCGTACCTGCCCATAAAAATTTATATGAGGTGAAAGTCATGGATCTAATGTTCTTTGTGACCCTGACGGCGGTTATCGCTCTGGCCTTTGCGCTTTTACTGCCGAGGCTGTTAAAGAGAGGACAGGGGGCCCTGAAGAGGTGAGCCGGATAACAGATATCATCCGCCGCGCCGCCGATGCTTTTCTTAAAAGGCAGTACAGAGGGTGGCTGTTTTCTTCGGGCGGTATTTATAGTGCTCATTATTATGCATTTTGGCTTCGGACTGGGCAATCCCTATACTCCCTTTGCTTTTCTGACGGGCGGTATTTTTTCGGGACTGGCGGGCTATATCGGCATGAAAATAGCTACCGCTTCAAACGGCAGGACGGTTATGGCCTGCAAAAAAGGCCTCAATCCCGGACTGCGCATGGCTTTTTCCAGCGGAACGGTTATGGGTATGGTAGTGGTAGGCCTGGGCCTGCTTGATACCAGTCTCTGGTATACGGTTCTGCGCTATGTATTTAATGTAAACGACGCGACCCAAATTGCAAATACAATGATATGCTTTGGCATGGGCGCGAGCAGCATGGCCCTTTTGCAAGGGTAGGCGGCGGTATTTTCACCAAGGCTGCCGATGTGGGCGCGGATCTCTGCGGAAAGGTGGAGGCGGGCATTCCAGAGGATGATATACGCAATCCTGCCGTTATAGCCGATAATGTGGGGGATAACGTAGGAGACGTAGCGGGTATGGGCGCCGATTTATATGAATCTATGTTGGCTCGGTGCTTTCGGCCAGCGCTTTGGGCGCTTTCGCAGGCCTGGGGGACAAAGGCTTCTGGGCTCCGTTTATCCTGGCCGTGGCGGGCGTGCTGGCGTCTATTATAGGAACGTTTTTGTGCGCACAGGTGAAAAGGCTGACCAGAAGCAGCTCTTAAGCGCGCTGCGCAAGGGCGTTTATGTGGCGGGAGGCATTATATTAGTGGCCGCGTTTTTTATAATCAGATTTCTGCTGGGAGACGCGGTTGTAACGCTGCCGGGCGGAGAGGCCTATACCGTCAGCTCCTGGGGACTTTACGGCGCGGTGCTCTGCGGCTTAGTGGGCGGCGTTATAATGGGTACGGTAACTGAATTTTACACCTCGGATTCCTATAAGCCTACAAAAAATTAGCGCAGTCCTCCTCTACCGGGCCGGCTACGGTAATAATAGACGGCTTGGCCCTGGGTATGAAATCCACGTTTTTTCCAATAATAATAGTAGTAGCCTCAATAGCGGGCAGCTATTATCTGGCCGGCGGCGCGCACAGCAGCAATCTGGGATTGTTCGGCGTGGGAATTGCGGCCGTGGGCATGCTTTCCACTCTGGGCATAACTCTTGCTACCGACGCTTACGGGCCTGTGGCCGATAATGCCGGGGGCATAGCTCAGATGTCGGGCCAGCCTGAAATTGTGCGGGAGAGAACCGATGCTTTAGACAGCCTGGGCAACACCACGGCCGCTACCGGCAAGGGCTTTGCAATAGGCTCGGCCGCTTTGACTGCCATAACCCTTATCGCCGCGTTTAAGAGCACGGTAGAGGGCAGCCTCAATTTTACGTTTGATTTAAATCTCTTAAATCCTCAAGTGCTTATAGGCTTTTTATAGGGGTAATGCTGCCTTTCCTGTTTTCGTCCATTACCATGCAGGCGGTTGGCCGAGCGGCCAGTAAAATAGTTATGGAGGTGCGCAGGCAGTTCAGGGAGATAAAGGGCATAATGGAGGGCACGGGCCAGCCTGATTATGAAGCGTGCGTGGATATATGCACTCGTTCGGCTCAAAAGAGATGATACTTCCCGCGGTTATAACCGTGCTGGCGCCGGTGATTGTAGGCGTGCTGCTCTCCTTTAACGGCATAGCAGGCATGCTGGCCGGTTCGGCCGCTTCGGGCTTTGTTATGGCTATTATGATGAGCAACAGCGGCGGAGCCTGGGATAACGCCAAGAAATATATTGAATCGGGACAGCTTGGGGGCAAGGGCTCTGAATGCCATAAAGCGGCCGTTGTAGGGGATACGGTAGGCGACCCCTTTAAGGATACTGCCGGCCCGTCCATAAATATCCTTATAAAGCTTTTAAGCGTAGTAGCTATAGTCTTTGCGCCTATTATCAATGCCATTATGGGGCTTTTCTAAGTCCTTGAGCCTCTGAATTCTGAATCCTGCCGGCAGCTTCCCCGGATTTTAGGGTATATTTCCCGGCCGGGACGCTTCCGGGAAATAGCCGGCTAAAATATTGATTTTATTGCATAAAGGGCGGGAGCGCGGTTTAGGCTGCGCTTTGCGCTTTTTATCGGGAGGCTGTCTTAAGGGCAAATACGCTTTGATTTTTAACGCTGATATGCTATAATTTTAAAAAAGCTGGTGAGGACGAGATATGAATCTGCTTCATTTTAAAATATGCGCTTGAGGTGGAAAAACCCGCTCGATAAATAAAGCGGCGGAGAATTTGTTTATTGGGCAGCCTACTTTGAGCAAAAGCATAAAAAGCTGGAGGAGGATTTAGGCTTTATCCTTTTATACGCACGCCTTCGGGTATTATGCCCACGGCTGACGGCGAGCGCTTTTGGCTCGGGCGCATGATATTATGCTTCAGGCGGATGAATTGGAGGCTGAATATAAATCAATGCTGGCCGCCCCTCCGCTTACGCGCTGACTCTTCCGCGCTGCCCTATGGCATACAGGGTGCTTAAGCGCTTCGCGGATAAATCAGGCGCGGATATAAAGGCGGATTTCGGACAGCTTTCCCGCGCGGTACGCAATATTTTGCAGAACAGCTTTGATATGGCGGTTATACGCTATTGTCCCAAGCTTCAGCCCAACATGACCGAGAGATTGGAGCAGGAGGGCCTGGCCTGGCGTCTGCTGGGGAAAGGGCGTTTTATGCTCACCTTTAAAGGAACGGAGAAACCTGATATATTAAGCTCAGGCAGCGTACAGGTGGCCTATGAGGACGCCCGCTGCCTCATTCTGAAAAACGGCAGGCGCGTTCTGGTTAGAGACAGCGCGGCTCTTTTAAATCTTTAGAGCTTCCTAATTCTTATTCCTGGATAGTCCCGCTTAATGGAGAGTACGGGCTGAAACAGGTAAATGAGCCTGCTGGAGAGGAATATGCAGATATGAGCATATGCAAGAGAAGCCGTAATATTACAAAAATACGACAAGCTTCTGCTTTCTTTGTACTGCAAACTGATGGGCTATGAGGAGGAGCCGCTCCGCTTATAGCGTTGAAAATCATGCATGCAGCAGCTTGATATTAAAAATATATAAAGGCCATGACTGTACGGCGTCGGCGGCTGTTTTATAAGAAAAAAGCAAAATTAAATATTAAATTATCGATAAATGAATATCGATATGCATTTAATGAATTACCCGAATTTCAAATACATGATAAACTGTCATTGAAACTGAAAGGAGGGGTTTTTGATAAGCGCCGTATCCCGGCAAACTATATCAGGCTTCCGGTCTATCTGGGGTACTTACGCTCTTTGGAGGCTCTGTGCCCACCATTTCCGCAACGGCTATAGCTGAGGCGCTGAATTTAAATGATGTGCAGGTGCGTAAGGATTTAGCGGCTGTAAGCTCTTCGGGCAAGCCCAAAATAGGCTATGTTACCGCTGATCTTATAGAGGAGCTGGAGAGTTTTCTGGGCTACAACAGTCAAGCGACGCCATACTGGCGGGCGCGGGCAAATTGGGCAGGGCGCTTATGTCCTATCAGGGCTTTAACGCTTACGGTCTTAATATTATTGTAGCCGCCTTTGACACCGATTCGGGGCTGTATGATACTCAGGAGGCCGGCAAGAGCATTCTGCCGCTGGACCAGATGAAGCCGCTTTGCGAAAAAATTAAAGGTGCGCATAGGAATTATAACCGTTCCGGCCGCCTGCGCGCAGGGTGTATGCGATATGATGGTCAAAAGCGGAATACAGGCCATATGGAATTTGCGCCTGTCAGGCTGAACGTGCCTGAAGCCATATTGGTGCAGAATGAAAATATGGCGTCGTCCCTGGCGCTGCTGCGCAGCCATCTCAGAGAGCGCGCCGGATTATAAAATTAACAACTATTTTAAGATTTTTTAAAAGGAGATATTACTTATGAGCAGAATTAAAGAGTATGACATTGTAGACAGCGTGGAAAAGCTGGAAGCAGCCCTTGAAAAAAGTGCGCGAGGCTCAGAAAAAAATTTGCCTTGTACACTCAGGAGCAGGTGGACGCTATATTCCTGGCTGCCGCTTCGGCTGCCAATAAGCAGCGCATTCCTCTTGCTAAAATGGCCGTTGAGGAGACGGGCATGGGCGTGGTTGAGGATAAGGTTATAAAGAACCACTATGCCGCCGAATACATCTATAACGCCTATAAGAATACCAAAACCTGCGGCGTGATAGAAGAGGATAAGGCTTACGGCATTAAAAAGATAGCCGAGCCTATAGGCGTTATAGCCGCGGTTATACCTACGACTAATCCTACCTCCACGGCGATTTTTCAAGACTCTTTTTGGCGCTTAAGACCCGCAACGGCAGTATAATCAGCCCTCATCCGCGCGCTAAGAAGAGCACTATAGAGGCCGCTAAGGTAGTCCTGGAGGCGGCTGTGGCTGCGGGAGCTCCCGAAGGCATCATTTCCTGGATAGACGTTCCTTCCATTGAATTGACCAATCTTGTTATGAAAGAAGCGGATATAATCCTTGCCACAGGCGGTCCGGGCATGGTTAAGGCCGCGTATTCCTCGGGTAAGCCGGCCGTAGGTGTGGGCGCTGGCAATACTCCCGCTATTATAGATGAATCTGCCGATTTGCTTTTGGCCGTCAATTCCATTATTCATTCCAAGACATTTGATAACGGCATGATTTGCGCATCCGAGCAGTCGGTTATAGTTTTGGAGCCTGTTTACGCTAAAGTAAAGGAAGAATTCAAAAAGCGCGGATGCTATTTCCTCAATAAGGAGGAGACCGAAAAAGTACGCAAGACTATCATTATCAACGGCGCGCTTAACGCCAAGATAGTAGGTCAGCCCGCCGCTAAGATAGCGGCTCTGGCAGGCGTAGAGGTAGCTCCCGAAACCAAGATTTTGATAGGCGAGGTTACCAGCGTGGACTTAAGCGAAGAATTTGCCCACGAAAGCTTTCGCCCGTGCTGGCTATGTATAAGGCCAAGAATTTTGACGACGCGCTGGATAAGGCGGATCAGCTTATAGCGGACGGCGGATATGGCCATACCTCCTCTATTTACCTGGACGTTGTTACTCAGCAGGAAAAGCTTGAAAAATTCTCCGAGCGTATGAAAACCTGCCGCATATTAGTAAATACTCCCTCCCTCGCAGGGCGGTATTGGCGACCTTTACAATTTCAAGCTTGCTCCTTCTCTGACTCTGGGCTGCGGCTCCTGGGGGCGGCAACTCGGTTTCCGAGAACGTCGGCGTAAAGCATCTGATCAATATCAAGACGGTCGCCGAGAGGAGAGAGAATATGCTGTGGTTCAGAACGCCCGGAAAGGTGTATTTAAAGAAAGGCTGCCTGCCTGTTGCGCTGGATGGCTTAAGACGGTTATGGGCAAGAAGAAAGCCTTTATCGTTACCGATACCTTCCTCTATCAGAACGGCTACACCAAGCCTATTACGGATAAGCTGGACGAAATGGGCATAACCCATACCACTTTCTATGACGTTGCTCCCGACCCGACCTTAGCCTGTGCTAAGGAAGGCGCCAAGCTATGGCCTCCTTCCAGCCCGACTGCATAATAGCTCTGGGCGGCGGCTCGGCTATGGACGCGGGCAAGATTATGTGGGTTATGTATGAGCATCCTGAAGCGGACTTTATGGATATGGCCATGCGCTTTGTGGATATCCGCAAGCGTGTATATACCTTCCCCAAAATGGGTGAGAAAGCGTATTTTATCGCTATTCCGACTTCGGCCGGTACGGGCAGCGAGGTTACTCCCTTTGCCGTTATAACAGATGAGAAATCAGGTGTTAAATATCCTCTGGCCGATTACGAGCTGCTTCCCAATATGGCTATAATTGACGCAGATTTGCATATGTCGGCGCCTAAGGGACTGACGGCTGCTTCTGGTATCGACGCCATGACTCATGCGCTGGAGGCCTATGCTGCAATGCTGGCTACCGATTATACCGACGGCCTGGCTCTCAGGGCTCTGAAGGTTATCTTTGAATATCTGCCCCGCGCTTACGACAACGGCCCGAACGACCCTGTGGCCCGCGAGAAAATGGCTAACGCCGCTACTATGGCGGGTATGGCTTTTGCAAATGCCTTCCTGGGCGTCTGCCACTCCATGGCGCATAAGCTGGGCGCCTTCCATCATCTGCCGCACGGCTTAGCCAATGCGCTTATGATAGACGAGGTTCTGCGCTTCAACGCTTCAGAAACTCCCGTAAAGATGGGCACCTTCCGCAGTATGACCATCCCAAAACCCTTGCCCGCTATGCCGAAATAGCCGATTATCTCGGAATTAAGGGCAAGAATGATTCTGAAAAATTGGAAAATCTTATTGCGGCCTTAGACGAGCTTAAGGAAAAGGTAGGCATTAAAAAAGACTATTAAGGACTACGGCATAGACGAAAAAAGACTTCCTGGCCAGGTTGGACGATATGGTGGAGCAGGCCTTTGACGACCAGTGCACCGGAGCGAACCCGCGCTATCCGCTTATGAGCGAAATTAAGCAAATGTATCTTAATGCCCTATTATGGCAAACGAGAATAAAGGAGGAAGACATAATGAAATTTGACAACCCTATCGCAGTCCGGGCAACCAAAACAGTCTATAGAGACGGAGATCTTGCTATTAAGCTTTTTTAACGAAGGATACTCCAAAATCAGATGTGCTCAACGAGGCGCTCAACCAGGCGCGCGTTGAGGAAACAGGGCTTTTGGTGCCCAAGGTGCTGGAGGTAGGCATCTTTGACGGCCGCTGGGCTATCGTAAGCGAATTTATAGAGGGCAAGACCATGGCGCAGCTTATGGCTGAGCAGCCCGACAAAAAAGATGAGCTTATGAACCGTTTTGTGGATATTCAGCTATCCATACACGCTCGCCGCGCTCCCCTTGCTTTAATAAACTCAAGGATAAGATGGAACGAAAGATAGACGGTACTTCTCTGGACGCGACTACCAGATATGAGCTGCATACGCGCCTTGAATCCATGCCTAAGCATAAAAAGGTATGCCATGGAGATTATAACCCCTCTAACGTTATAATAACCGATAACGGCGACGCCTATATTATAGACTGGTCTCATGCTACTCAGGGCAATGCTTCGGCCGATGCGGCGCGTACATATCTGCTGTTCTGGTTGGCTGGAGATGTGGAGAGCGCTCATAGGTATATGGACCTTTTCTGCCGCAAAGAGCGATACCGCTAAGCAGTATGTGGAAAAATGGCTGCCCATAGTTGCCGCTTCTCAGTCGGTTAAGGGCAAGCCTGAGGAGAGAGAGCTGCTTATGCATTGGGTGGACGTTGTAGACTACGAATAGAATACAGCGGGCTTAACGGGCTTTATTGAGACAGGGATTCTTTGGCCTGCTGAAAGGTTGACAAATTTAGGATTTCTCTATAATGGACAAATAATTTGGGAGTTTTTGAGCCGTAATACGGCTCAAAACTCCCAAATTATTTTTATTATAAACTGCAGCTACCCGAGATAACGCAGAAAATGAAGGAATTAACCCGTTTGAGGTAAATTGAGGGTAGATGATAAAGCAATATCAATATGCAGCTCACCATTCCAGACAGTAGTGCATATGAGGTCCAATCCGCCGGCCGCTCCATTAATGTGTTTCAATTAATCCTCTATAGCGGCTTTTGGATATTTATACTTCTTACGGCTTCTATATCCACCTTTGGCTTCCGGTCGTATGTGTAAGTCCGTTTTGCTCCTGCTCTATATCGTAAAGCTGAGTATAGCAGAAGCCTATCATTTTAGGATTGCTTAAAAGCGCTCGGTTAGTCCCTTATATCTTTTTAAGAATTGTTCCTCGTCTTGCGCGGGCTGGCCGTAGCCCCAGGCTTTATCGTCCGAGCGTTTTATTATGGTGCCTCCACCGCTGACCATTACGGCTCGCCGGTATATATCTGCCTTTCCGAGTATTTAAATAGCTCGCCCGTTTTAAACAACCGGTCGTATCTTTCTTTAAATATTTCAGGATTCTGCTCATAATCATGCACGTCGAAATGTCCGTCTGAACATGGAAATTAAGCCGCTTGTATCAATGCAGGGACGCATGCTGTCAAACTGTTGGTGGTTCTGTAGACAGTTCTTATCATGTCGTCGTCCTGGCGCCGCCATGCGTAATCCCAGGTTTCGTTAAAGGGGCACCAGCCATCATGGAGGGATGATTGTAATCCCGGTTTAATATTTCCAGCCATTCCATAAGCATATTGGGGAGCGCCCGCATATCCGAGTAATCCATACCCCAGTTGCCGTATTCTCCCCATACCATATATCCCATTTTGTCGCAGTAGTAAAGGGAAGCGGGGTTCAAACGCTTTTTGGTGCAGTCTTGCGCCGTTAAAGCCTGCGGCCAGGGCAAGCTCTATATCCTTTATAAAGGAGGCATCCTCTGAGCGGTATAAATGCCGTCGGGATAAAAACCTTGGTCCAGTATCAGCCTTTGAAATATATGTGACGGCGTTACATAAGCCCTTTTTGGTCTAAGGCTATATCTCTAAGTCCGAAATAGGTATGCACGATATCCTGGCCAAATTGCAGCTCCACGTCGTATAATCTGCCTTGGCCAAGCTCCCAAAGGTGTATTTCATTAAGCTTTATTGAAAAATTTACGCTTTGACAGCAGTATGATATGGAAAAATTCGCCCATAGGGCTGCCCTGATAATAAACTTTTGCTGAAAAATCCTCCGCTCCTGCAAGCTTAACTGACATTTCTACGCTTCCCCGCAGCGCAGGGTGTAATTTTGAAATCTCTTTATATATTCCCGCGGTGTAAATTCCAGCCAAACGGTCTGCCAAATACCTGTTGTGCGCGTATTAGTCGCAGACGCGGGAAGCGTAGGTTTCTGACTGCTTACCGCGGGGCTGGAGGGGGCTGCGGGCGTTATCCTCAGCGCATATGGTAAAGGTTTTCGCCTGGTTTTAAAAGAGCGGTTATTTCAAGGCTGAAGGAGGCGTAGCCTCCCTTATGTGTTCCGGCGCTTTGAGCGTTTATCCATACCTGGGCGCTGTAGTCGCACGCGCCTATATGTAGAAATATTCGTCCCTTTAATTGCTCTGGCGATATATTTACGGCTCTTTTATACCATACGCAGCTTATGAAATCAGTTTGACCTATTCCCGATAGAATACTTTCGGGGCAGAAGGGCAGGGTGATTTCTGAGTCGAGCGACTGCGCTTCTATAAGGCCGCGCTCGCGTCCGCTTAGGGAGTAATCAGTTTCAAACTGCCATTGACCATTTAGATTTTCCCATGTTTTTCTCTCAAATTGAGGATTGGGATGTTCGGGTCTTTTCATTTTGCCAGTCCTCCATATAAATTGTGAATTTGTTTTATTTTAATATATAGAATAGTATGCGTCAATAGTTCCTTTAAAGTTTTTAAGCTTTGTATCAACCTTAGGACGGCGAACATAATATTTGGTCGGGTTCCGTGCGCGCAGGCTTTTATTAAAGGCGCTCCCCGCGGCGCCGGGCGGGCAAGGCTCCGCCCCGGGCCGGCAGGCCGGCCCGGCGGCCCGTTGGGCCGCCGGCGCCGCGGGGAGCGTATTATTGCGCTCATGCCCGACGTATATATTGCGTTAGTTTTTATCTGCGCAGTTAAGGCTCGCTGCGTCTTTTTAAAGCTTGACGGCCCGCTTAAAGCCCGGCCGGATAAGTTCAGCGGGAGAAGCCCGGCCGATATGTTGGCAGGCGTCCGGCAAGTCCCCTTTAGTTCCTTGACATTAATCGCTCTTCAGGCTATAATTGTAACAATGCGGATAAGTCCGCCGCATACAGCAGTTTAACTTCCGTCCCGCTGTTTTTGAGGTCGGTTGTTTGACAAAATATTATATTTTAAGGAGGTCATTCCATAATGGCAAAAACCATGACCATTGACGGCAATACCGCTGCAAGCCATGTGGCTTATGCTTTCAGCGACGTTGCCGCTATCTATCCCATTACTCCCTCCTCTCCCATGGCGGAGGTGGGCGATGAGTGGGCCGCTTTTGGACGCAAAAATCTGTTTGACAGACTATGCGCGTAGCTGAAATGCAGTCTGAGGGAGGCGCCGCCGGCGCTGTGCACGGCTCTTTGGCCGCCGGCGCTCTAACCAGTACTTTTACCGCCAGCCAGGGCCTGTTGCTTATGATTCCCAATATGTACAAGATTGCGGGCGAGCTGCTTCCCTGCGTGTTTCATGTAAGCGCCCGTGCGCTTGCGGCTCATGCGCTTTCCATTTTCGGGGACCATTCGGACGTTATGGCATGTCGTCAAACGGGTTTTGCCATGCTGGCCAGCGCTTCGGTTCAGGAGGTAATGGATTTGGCGCTTGTAGCCCATCTTTTCTACCCTTAAGGCAAGGTGCCTTTCCTTCATTTCTTTGACGGCTTCCGTACTTCTCACGAAGTGCAGAAGATAGAGATGATAGATTACGAGGATATGGCTAAGCTGGTAGATTATGACACAGTAGCTCAGTTCAGGGCCCGCGCGCTCAATCCGGAGCATCCTCATCAGCAGGGTACTGCTCAGAACCCCGATATCTATTTCCAGAACCGTGAGGCAGCTAATAAATATTACAACGCTGTTCCCGCTATAGTAGAAGAAACCATGAAGCAGGTAGGCGAGCTTACGGGCAGACATTATAAGCTCTTTGATTATGTAGGCGCGCCCGATGCTGAAAAGGTTATAGTGACTATCGGCTCAAGCTGCGATACTGTGGAAGAGACCATCAATTATCTTAATAAAAACGGCGAAAAGCTTGGTCTTATTAAAGTCCGCCTCTATCGTCCTTTTCTCTTGAGCATTTTATATCCGCTATACCGGCAAGCTGCAAAACCATAATAGCTATGGACCGTACCAAGGAGCCGGGTTCGGCAGGCGAGCCTCTTTACGCCGACGTATGCGCCGCGCTTAAGGACGCCGGACGGGATAATATAACCGTTCTGGGCGGCCGTTACGGCCTGGGCTCTAAGGAGTTCACGCCCAGTATGGTTAAGGCTATATATGACAACGCCTCGGCCGCTAAGCCCAAGAATCATTTTACTGTGGGCATTAACGACGACGTTACTGGCAATTCTCTTGATGTAACTACATTTGTAGACCCCGCCCAGAAGGAGTTGTGCGCTGCAAATTCTATGGTCTGGGCGCAGACGGTACGGTTGGCGCTAATAAAGAATACCATAAAAAATCATCGGCGACCATACCGATATGTACGCTCAGGGGTATTTTTGAATACGACTCCAAGAAATCGGGCGGATTTACCATATCTCATCTGCGCTTTGGCAAGACCCCTATTCAGTCGCCTTATCTTATTGATTCGGCTGAATTTATAGCCTGCCATAATCCCAGCTATGTAACCCGTTACGATATCCTTAAGGGTATTAAGGACGGGGGCGTGTTCCTCCTCAATTCTCCTTGGACGCAGGAAGAAATGGATAAGATGCTGCCGGCTGATATGAAGAATACTATAGCCCGCAAGAAGCTTCGCTTCTATAACGTAAACGCTATTAAGATTGCTTCAGAGATAGGTCTGGGCGGAAGAATCAATATGGTTATGATGGCTGCGTTCTTCAAGCTCTCGAGGTTATACCTTACGACGAAGCGGAAAAATATATGAAGCAGGCCGTTAAGAAATCCTACGGCAAGAAGGGCGACGCTATAGTTAATATGAACTATGCCGCTATTGATAATGCTATAAGCGGCATTGAGCAGATTAATTATCCCGAAAGCTGGGCGGATACTAAAGAGGGAGCGGATAAATTTCATGTTCCCGCTACCAAGTATTTTGATACTGTAGTGCATCCCATCCTGGCTCAGAAGGGTGATAGCCTGCCTGTTTCCACGTTTGATCCTTCCGGGTATGTGCCCACGGGTACAACTCAGTATGAGAAGCGCGGCATTGCCGTTAATCTTCCCGAATGGATTCCTGAAAACTGCATACAGTGCAATCAGTGCGCTTTGGTATGCCCCCATGCCTGCATAAGGCCCGTGCTCATTAAAAACGACGCGCCGGCTGATTTTGTAACCAAACCTGCCACGGGCAAGGAGCTCGCCGGATATTCCTTCCGCATGCAGCTCAGCCCCTTGGATTGCACGGGCTGCGGCAACTGCGCGCAGGTTTGCCCGGCCAAGAATAAGGCTCTGGTTATGGTGCCCAAGGAGAAAATTGAAGAACGGGAAAGCGCCAACTGGGAATTTGCAGTTAAGCAGCCCCAGCCTGACGTGCAGCTTAATACCGCTACGGTTAAAGGCAGTCAGTTCCTGCGTCCTCTCTTTGAATTTTCGGGCGCATGCCCCGGATGCGGCGAGACCCCTTATGTTAAGCTGATAACTCAGCTCTTTGGCGACCGCATGATTATCGCCAATGCTACGGGCTGCTCCTCCATTTACGGCGGCAGCGCTCCGACCTGTCCTTATACGGTTAACGATAAGGGTCATGGTCCTGCCTGGGCGAACTCGCTGTTTGAGGATAACGCTGAATTTGGCTACGGCATGAATCTGGCTGTTACTCAGCGCCGCGAAAAGCTGGCCGAGCTTATCAGCGAGCTGGGCGAAAAGTGCGGAGGAGAGATTAAGGAAGCCTGCGATAAGTGGCTGGAAGCTAAAGAAGACGCTAAGGGCTCCAGGGAAGCGGGCGAGGCTATCGTTAAGATAGTAAATAACTGCAAGGAATGCGGATGCGACTGCGACGCGCTCTGCAAGGAAATAGCCTCAATGGAAGACCTGCTTACAAAGAAATCCATCTGGATTTTCGGCGGCGACGGCTGGGCTTACGATATCGGCTACGGCGGCTTGGACCATGTTCTGGCCATGGGCGAGGATGTAAATATTCTGGTTCTGGATACTGAAGTTTATTCAAATACCGGCGGTCAGTCCTCCAAAGCTACTCCCTACAGGCTCGGTAGCTAAGTTCGCTGCTTCGGGTAAGAAGACCCGCAAGAAGGATTTAGGTATGATGGCTATGAGCTACGGCTATGTGTATGTTGCTCAGGTGGCTATGGGCGCTAATCAGGCTCAGCTGCTCAAGGCTGTAACAGAGGCTGAGGCTTATCATGGTCCTTCCATCATAATCGCTTACGCTCCCTGTATCAACCATGGTATTAATATGGGACAGGCGCAGCTTGAGCAGAAGAAGGCGGTAGAGGCTGGATATTGGCAGCTTTACCGTTATAATCCTGAGCTGGCCGATAAGGGACAGAATCCCTTTACGCTGGATAGCAAGGATCCTTCAACTGATTATATTCAGTTCCTTAAAGGCGAATCCCGTTATACTGCGCTTGCTAAGCTCTTCCCTGAGCAGGCTGAAAAGCTGTTTGAAAAAGCGGAGAAGGATGCTAAGGATAGGTTGGAGAATTACAAGCGCCTTGCGGGCAAATAATTTTGTCCCAGGTTTTTAGGTATTTGTAATTTCAGCTTAATAAGAAGATAAACAAATAGGCCGCGCAGTTTATACTGCGCGGCCTATTTGCTTAAATAATTATGCGGTTAGCTTTACTTGGCTAAGGTTATATTTATATCTCCGCTGCTGGTATTAATAATGCAGGAGCCGCCTTGTGCTGACGGAGGCAGCTTTATATCTCCGCTTGAACTGTTTGCATTAAAAATTTTGTCAGACAGCAGGCTGCCGGAAATATTTCCGCTGGCGGTTTTAATTGCAGCTCGTAGGCGTCGCTTTCCTTTAAAAGGATGTCTCCGCTGGTGCTTTGGATATTAATATTAATTGCAGCGGTTAAATTTAAAAATCTATTTTACCGCTGACGCTGGCGGCTGAAAGGTTTGCGCAGGCAAAATCAGTACCTAAAATATCCCCGCTTGCCGTGTCAATTTTTATATCCTGGAGGCAGTCAACCGAGGATAGTTTAATATTTCCGCTGGTTGAACGAACAGATATATTATCGGTATCAATGTTATTAGCGCGTATATCGCCGCTTTCTGTCATTATATCAATATGGCTTAAGGCGGAGGAACCGCAATTTATATTTCCGCTGGCGCTGTTAAGCTGAATTTTATTAAAGGTTATGCCGCTTGATACATGGATATCTCCGCTTTGGCTGTTTGCAGCAAGTAAATCATAGTCATGCTGAGGAATATATATGGTTAATTGAGCGCTGCGTACAAATCCAATATAGTCATACCATTTTCTTGAGCAAGTATTTTTAATAATCAAAGTATCATTTTGGACGGTTTCAGAAATATTAGTGCGTTGGTCGTATGTTATTTTACAGCTATCATCCTCTGAGGGGGTTTTATGATAATATTGCTTTGGTCGCTTTCAATAGATATATTCTTAAAACTTTCTTTTATAATAAGGGAATCATATTCTGCTGTGGGGTATAGCTTGTTAAAGTCAAATTCTATGGATATTAAGGCTGCTATGGATATAATTACTCCCTAACGCTATAAGTACTATACCTGAAACAATCGCTTTTTAGTTTTGCTCATTTTATTTACCCCTTTTACAAAGCAAAGCTTTATTTTTATTAAGAGCTTTTTGCTTAGCTTAATAGAAGCTTTTTTGAGGCTTTGCCGGCTAATAGTGACATAAGAATAGTGACGCCGGAGCAGATAATACCTAAACCTATATATAATATTCCATGCGTTATTTGATGATTAAGAGAAAGGCGATTCCCGCTGCGATGCATCCGATTGCCCCGCGGCAAAGGAGATAACTATGGCGTAAAGGGATATAACCAAAGTCCATAGGATTAAATATACCGACAGGAACAGGCACATTGCGGCCGCAAGCAATGGAATCCATATAGGGGAAGCTAAGATAAGCAGTATAATTTCGCGTGCGGTTAAAGAACGATTTGCTTTTATTTTTTACCAGTTTAGGCAGGGAAACACCAGATAAAGTCTGGGCGGCAATTTGGTCTACTGAGCCAAGAGCGGCGACGGCGTCAGCTTCAGATAAGCCGTCTTCTATTTTATCATCAATCATTTCGCTGTAGTATTCGCAGGCCTTTTTTTATATCTTGGTCAGGCAATCCGCTCAGTTTTGCTTTAAGTGCTTGCAGCAGTTCTTGTTTATTCATTTTCTGTTTCCTCCTTGACTACAAATTTATAAATAGACATTATTTCTTGCCATTCCTGCTTAAAAGCTTCAATGCGCTTAAGTCCCAATGGGGTTATATAATAATATTTTCTCAGGCGGCCATTGTGCTCTACTGAATTTACGGTTAATAATTCGGCGGTTTCTAAGCGTCGCAGAATTGGATATAGAGTAGATTCTGATATATCAATATAGGGTTTGACGTCCTTGATAATTTTGTATCCATATGAAGGGGCGTTTTTATTGATGCCAAGACACAGATATCCAGAAGTCCGCGTTTTAATTGGTATCCATACAATACCTCCTGTTGAACTATATTATATAACGCATAGTATAACGTGTCAAGTAAAAAATGGGGCGGCGCGGACTTTTGATGCCCTTCAGGGCGTCAAAGCTAAACGGCTGCTAATAACCCCGCGGCGTTTGCGGCCTACGGCCGCCGGCCGAAAAATCCGGCCGGGCAGGCGTACCGCCTGCCAAACGCCGCGGGGTTGCGTTTAGCCGTTGCCAACTCCGGCCGGGCTTCCGCGCCGCCCTTATTTTAACGCTCAGGGTACAGGCATGCCTTTTGCGCTGAAAGCGCAAAAGGCATGCCCGTACCAACCGGCAGAATGGGCAGGCGGAACGCCTGCCCATTCAAGCCGCTAAAAAATATATTTTACTGCTGCGCGTTAATAAGCTGCGCATATATTCCGCCCAGCTTAATTAATTCTTCGTGCGTACCCTGTTCGCATATGCGGCCTTCTGACAGAACCAATATCCGGTCGGCTTTTTTACCGTTGAAAGTCTGTGCGCAATTATAAGCATGGTGCGGCTGCCTGCAAGCGAATTTAGAGCGTTCTGTATTTCGGTTTCTGTTTCATTATCAACGCTTGCAGTAGCCTCGTCTAAAATTAGCACAGGACTATTTCGCAGAACGGCTCGGGCAATGGATAGACGCTGCTTTTGCCCGCCCGAAAGACGGACGCCCCGCTCGCCTATATATGTTTCATATCCCTCGGGCATTTGCATTATAAAATCATGCGCGCAGGCAATTTTAGCAGCCTGTATTATTTCCTGGTCGGCAGCGTCGTGCTTGCCGTAAGCTATATTTTCTTTTATTGAACCGTTAAATAGGAATACATCCTGCATAACAGAGCTAATCTGTTCCCGCAGGCTTTCCAGCGTAACATATCGTATATCGTGGGAATCCAGTAGTATACGGCCTTTAACTGGTTCGTAAAATCTGGCCAGCAGGGAAGCTGCCGTTGTTTTTCCTACTCCTGTTGGACCGACCAGCGCTACCATTTCCCCGGGTTTTATTTCAAAGCTTACGTCGTTCAATACCATCTGGTCGGGCTGGTAGTAAAATGTAACGTGCTCGAATGTAATTCTTCCTTGACAGCGGGGCAAAACGCAGGCATTAGGCGCGTCGGTTATTTCAGGAGGCGTGTCCAGAATGGCGAAAACCCGTTCGGCTCCTGCCTGAGCCTGCTGTAAGTCCTCTATTGTGCGTGCAAACGTGGATATAGGCTGATAGAAAAGGGAGAGATAGAGTAAAAACGCTACGATATCTTCTACAGGCATTCCGCTGCCTATAGTAAGTAATCCGCCGAAAACTACCACTACAACTGTTCCCATACTGGTAAAGAATTCAACAAACGGATGAAATACAGAGCTTTTTTTCATTGCGGACAGCGTTTTGGACACATGCGCAAAGGTATATACGCGGATATTCTCAGCTTCCCGTATCTGTTGATTAAAACCTTGAATTTCGCGCATCCCGCTTAAGCTGTCTTGAAGCTGAGCGCTTAAATCCCCTGCTTTTGCATGAGATTCTCTGAATTCAGGGCGTATGCGCTTAACGAAAAATATGCTCGCGCCTATTATAAAAGGAATGGGAATAAGGGTAAAAAGAGTCAGCAGCGGGTTTATGCTGCATAAAATTACTGCAACGCCGCATATGAGTATTACGTTTGTTATTACATCAGGTATGGCGTGCGCTAGTAAAAAGCTCAAAATTGGCCGTGTCGTTTATAACGCGGCTCATAAGCTGGCCCGTTTGGGTGTCGTGGTAAAATCCCATGGAAAGCGTCTCCATATGCTTGAAAAGGTCTACTCTTACTTCGCCGGTCAAATTCCACGCGGCCTTATGCCCGATATAATTTTTACAAACTGCAAAATTGCGCGGAGCAGATATGTTCCTGTAAAGGGTCAGAGCAATTATGACTATTACATCTCTTTTTTGCGCGGTTTGTCCGTTGGACACTATTCGGTCAGCTCCCGGAGCAGATAAGGCCCCACCATGTTAAGAGCTGCATAAATTATAGTGGCCGCTACGGTTATAATCAGCATTATCCGATATTTTTGGCATAGCTGAATAGCCTGAAAAGCACTTTCATATTCCTATTACCCCTTTTCCAATCCCCGTTTATATATCAACTCTCTTTTTTTTAAGCGCATAAAAGGCCAGGGCGGCAAACATGATAACCGGGAATATAATGGCTGTCAGCATGCCCGTCTGTAAGCCGTCGGCTGAACCGTCGAGACAAATCCCACCAGCGCAGGTCCGAGTACGCAGCCTATGTCTCCCGCCATAGCCAGCAGACCGAATATGGACGCTCCGTGCTTATTGCTGCGCGCGCAAAGGCTTATCGTGCCCGGCCACATTAATGCGACAGACAGCCCGCAGAGCGCGCAGCCCGCTAAGGCCAGCGCCGGCCAGGGAGGATAGTCCTGCGATTAGGTAACCGATTATGCATAGTCCCGCGCTCAGCATAAGAGCGTTTCTTATTTTAAGGCGCCTGCCGGCAAATCCGAAAAAGCAGGCGAACAGCTCCCATGCATGCGGCGAAAAGACAGGGGCCGAAAATATCCCCTGAAGCTTTTGAGCTTTAAGCCGCTTTCGGCAAATAAGGAGGCCCATTGGCTTATCGCAAGCTCGGCGGCGCCCGCGCATAACATAAGTATTATAAATATGTATATACCCTTGTCACGCAGCACGTTCAATACTGAAGCGTGCTTTTCTTCACCAGGTACGCTTATGGGTACAAGCATAAAGAAAAAAGCGTTGATAAACGGAACAGCCGCCCAGATTAAAGGCAGCCAGCGCCAGGATAACCCTGAAGAAAGCAAGGCGGTGGTAATTAAAACTACGGCCATCTGCCCCCAGCAGTAAAAAGGAATGAAGCAGGCTCATGGAGGCCGCTTTTTTTTTCACCGGGAAGACTGTCCACTATGGGACTGACTACTACTTCAATCAGCCCTCCTCCTATGGCGCTGAGTATTATGGAAACGCACAGCCCCGCATAGGGAGGAAGTATAAAGGCAGTATTCTATGCCGGCAAGTCCCGCGGCGCTGAAAAAAATGCGCCGCTACAGCCGCGCGCTTGCAGCCAATGCGGCCTATGAATTTCGCAGCTATAAAGTCCACAAGCATTTGTATGGCGAAATTAATGGATATAAGCAGGGTAATCGCTTCCATGCTGATATTAAACTGGTTCCTGAAGGTTACAAACAGCAGAGGAGGCAAATTCGCTATGGCGGCCTGTACTATATAGCCGATATAACAGGCGGCCGTGGTATGACGGTAGGTTGTATGCATAAAAGTTCTCCGGATATAATTAGGTTTCACGCGTATGCAATTTTGTTGGCGCTTAGCAGCCGGGCAGAGGATAAAGTATAGAAATCGTTCTCCGAGCTCGGCCGATAAGTAAACTTCATTCTGTTAATTTATAAGCGCCTGGGCGTCTTTTAGCAGCGCCTGCATTATTTCCTGACAGCAGGCCTGGCTGGAGCCGTGCGCGCCCAGATATAATTTCAGCTTAGGCTCGGTGCCTGACGGGCGGGCGCAGAACCAGCAGTTTTTTCCAATTCACAGTACAGCACATTGCTTCTGGGCAGCAATATTGCTTCTTCCATGCCGCCGGAAAGCCGAACGGAACGATTGTAATCTCGCAGAGCCAGCACTTTAAGCCCGCCGATATGCTCGGGAGGGCGATTTTCAAGACGATTCATTATATCCTTTATTTTTTGCCGCCCCTGAACACCTTCAAAGGTAAAGGAAAGAGTGCGCTCGGCATAATAACCGTATTGCTCATATAAATGCTCCAGACCATCTAAAAGATTCATTCCGCGGGAGGCGTAATCGCAGGCGGCCTCGGCCAGCAGCATGCAGGCGACAACTGCGTCCTTATCCCGCGCGTGCGTGCCCTCCAAATAGCCAAAGCTCTCTTCAAAAGCCAAATATGAAGGTATGCTCATTTGTACGTTCGTATTCTTTTATCTTTTCGCCTATAAATTTAAAGCCGGTTAATACCTCCACAAGCTGTACTCCGTAGGCGTTGGCTATAGCCCGGGCAAGCTCTGTGGATACTATGGTTTTTATAACCACTCCGTTTTTGGGCAGCAGGCCGCGGCTTTTAAGGGAACGCAGCCGGTATTCCAGCATAATACAGCCCAGTTGATTTCCAGTCAGAGTAATAAATTCACCGTTTTGGCCTTTGACTGCCGCGCCCATGCGGTCACAGTCCGGTCGGTGCCTATTACAACTCGGCGCCTGTTTTATCCGCAAGCCGTATGCCCATTTGAAGGGCGTCGGCGTTTTCCGGGTTGGGCGTGGAAACAGTAGGAAAGCTGCCGTCGGGCGCGCATTGCTCGGGCACAAGCTGCATATTCTTAAAGCCCAGCGCATTAAACATGCTTTTAACGCTGTTTAGTCCTGAGCCGTGCAGAGGAGTATATATAAATTTAAGCTTTTCGGCCTGTTTATCTATTACGTTCATATCGGCTAATGGCAGTATGAATGATAAATAAGCGTCGTCCAGTTCTTTGCCAACGGTAATTACAAGGCCTCTTAGCTGGGCGTCCTCCATTTGAGCGCAGGGTATATTAAAAATAGTCCAGCCTGTTTATTTGGCTTAGCACTTCGTTGGCGGCTTCAGGCGCAAGCTGCGCTCCGTCTCCGCCGTACACCTTATAGCCGTTATATTCTTTAGGATTATGGCTGGCCGTTATCATTACGCCGGCGAAGGCTTTAAAATATCTAACGCCGAAGGAAAGCAGAGGGACGGGTCTCAGCGCGTCGTAAAGAATTGCCTTAACGCCCGCCTGGGCAAGTACTCTGGCGGTCAGCTCGGCAAATTCCCGGCTTTTGAATCGGGAGTCATAAGAAATTACTACTCCTCGCCGTGCCGCGTCTTCGCCGTGGGCCTTAATAAATTCGGCCAGGCCGAGAGTAGCGCGGGCTACGGTGCGTTCGTTCATGCCGTTTGTTCCTGTGCGTATTATTCCGCGCATACCTGCTGTGCCGAATTCCAGCTCGGTATAAAAGCGTTCTTTTATTTCAGACTGGTCCAGTCCGGCAAGCTCGGAACGCTCCTGAGCGCTGCCTAATTCCAGCCAGCGCTTGTATTCGGTTAAATAATCGCTCATTTTTGAATGCCTGTTTCCGGTTTAATATATTCTAAGAAAATGCAATGCGTAAATTGAGGCCTGTTTAGACCGGTAGTATTATAACAGCAAAAATATACTACATTTTGCACTTATTAATATGCCCGATAGCGGTGGCGATAGTGAGCTTGCGCGTACCCGAATATAGAGAAAACCCCACGCTTTCGGCGCTGTCGTGAGGGGCTTTTTAAAGGGGGGCTTATTATATCCAGGTCGTTTATATAAAAATCCAGGTCTCTCCCGTTTTGAAATATCTTATGTAGCGCTGGATGCGGGGATTTTTTTATTATGCAGGCCGCGGTCTTTTCGTTTGCATAAATGGGGATTTCAAAGTTCCTGCATAATACGTCCAGCGCGGCTATATGGTCGGTATGCTCGTGAGTTATCAATATTCCGTCCAGCCTCTGCGGAGCAATATCCAGACAGGCAAGCTGAGCTTTTTATTCCTTTGGCGCTTCCTCCGGCGTCTATAAGCACGGCAGTTTTTGCGGTGGCTGCAAAATGGCAGTTTCCTTTTGAGCCGCTGGTAATAGGGCAGTATGTAAGCATTTCAGCCTCCTTTGGCTAGCTTGAAAATATAATCGGCCGCTTTGGCCATATCGTTAAGGGACAGCTTTTCCCCGCGCACATCAATAGGCAGCCGGGCGGAAATTAACAATTCCTCCGCCTGAGCGCGTAAGGCTAAAAGCGCTTGTAAGATTGTTTAAAAAGGTTTTGCGTCTCATGGCGAACGCGCATTTTATCACCTTAAACAACAGCTCTTCGTCCGCCGTTTGAACCGGGGGCTTGTCCCGTTTTTCCAAAGTTATGACTTGGGATTCTACCTTAGGCGGGGGATAAAAAGCTTCCGGGACCTATACGGCTTTTAGCAAAGGTTGAGTATAATACTGCACGGCGCAGCTTAACGCCCCATAGGAGGACGTCCCGGGCTGAGCCGCCATGCGCAGGGCTACGTCCCGCTGTACCAGCACGGTGACGCTTTTATACGGCAGTCCGCTTTCCAGCAGCCGCATTATAATAGGAGTGGTTATGTAATATGGAATGTTGGCCACTAACTTGAAGCCGGGCTTAAGCCGCTCGTTATATAATGAGAGTATATCCAGCTTTAAAAAATCAGCGTATATAATTTCGGCGCCGGCGCAGCCGCTGAGAGTCTGTTTAAGGACAGGCTCTAAAGCGCGGTCTATTTCCACGGCGGTCACATTAGCGCCCTTAGCGGCCATAAGGCGGGTTAGGTACCGGCGCCCGGCCCTATTTCCAGTACGCAGTCGCCTTTTCCAGCTTGGCGTCCTGAATGATTTTTTTCTAATATTTTTGTCATAAAGAAAGTTCTGTCCAAGGCTTTTGGTAAATTTAAAGCCGTTTTGGGCAAGTATTTCTTTAATAGATTGTTCCTGTGGCATTAAGCAGATATATTATATTCCTTTCCGCGCGGAGATTTATTCAGCCTCCCAAATTTTCCGGCGCGCTTATCTTTAGATAGTGCCCGAGCGATACTGCGCGCTTATTAGCTTTTTAAATATTCCAGCGCCCGTATTGCCTGGCTGGCGCAGGAATTATCCTGCGCGCTTGTTCAGCCTTCCAGATTTTCCAGCGCCCTTGCGCCCAGCTTATTCAGCAGGCATAGGGATAAAACGGTTAAAAGGACGGAGATGACGGCTATTCCGCCAGCATAACCGCAGGAGAAACATTATAAAGCATAAAGGCGATAAGCCCAAGGATAATTATCAATGCAAATTCCACTATTACCGCCATGCCTGCGTTTAGGCTCTGCTTTATGGCCTGCGTGGGATTCTGCCAGCCCAGATTGGGATGCAGGCAGTCGAACAGCAGGCATATGGCTGAGGCCGTGCACAGCAGCAGCGCGATAATAAGGGCGATAATTGTTTCAACAACCGCGCCGCCCATCAATTACGGCAATTATAACGGCGGGCAGTATGAGGCTGACGTAGGAAATGCTTAGCTGGCCAGCAGCTTGCCTTTAATTATGTCGCCGGCAGGCACGGGCGCTACCTTTGGGGAATCCATATGCTTTGCCCTCTGGGTAAGCATTTGGAGCCTCCGGTATTGAGTCCGCCGCAAAGAATAATATGGCGCTTAGGATAACTGCGCAGAGAGACATATGCGAAAAATTAGAGGAGTCGTAGCCTATTTGGCTGAGAAGCAGCTGCATATCCATGGAGCCGCCCATCCAGATAACCAGCAGCATTATGGGCAGAACCAGCGCGCCGCTAAGGGAATTTATGGCGTAAACAGAGTTTTAAGGATGCTCTTCCATTCTTTTTTTAAATATAGCTTTAACCGGGGAGGAGGCGTCGGACAATTTGCGGGCGCGCTTTTTTGCAGGCGCCTCGCGCTTAATGTGAAAGCGCTTTTAAGATAAACTCTGCGGCCCAGCAGGAAAATAATTATTCCCAGCAGTATTATAGCGGCAGCCAGCAGCGAAGCGCCGCCAAAAGCGCTGGGCGCCCCGGCAGGTTATCGCGCTGCCGTCTGCCGGAGGAGGTGCGCCCTTTCTGAAGCGCTCCCATATTGCTGGCAAGCAGGTCGTTAAAGAGAAATTCATAGACCAGCTCTCGGGCGCTAAAGCTGTAAAGGGAGGGTTGCAGTATGAGTACTGCGAAAACCAGTACCACGGACATTATCTTAACTACGGCGTTGTTTTTAATTTGGACGCCAGGCGCATGTTTCCAGCATGGCTAAAAGGGTGCTTACGAACAAGAATAGCGGGAGCGGCTAAAACCATATAAAAAGCAGTCCTAAGGGATACGCAGCCGGGTTCCGCCTTAAGCCGAAGATAACGCAGGAGGCAGTATGAAAAAGGCTGAAAGCGAAGCTTTGCTTAAATAGGCATGAGGTGAATTTGCTGAAGAACCGTGCCCTGAGATACGCAGGGATTGGCCAGAAACCATTGTCCTTAGCCATAAAGAGCTTGGACAAAACGGAAAAGGTGCCGAAAATTACCGACACTACGCAGTATACCATAAATACAAAGGGACATAATAACGCCCGGCATGCCGTTTCCCAGCGCTGGCTGCACCCATTACCGCGTCGGAAAATATAGGGTAAACAAGGAACATTACGGCCACTATCAGTACTGCGAAATAAGCCCAGAGCATGCGGCGCGGCTTTGTCCCCGCCCTTAAGCGCGCCTCGGATATAGGCCAGCATGTTGTTATCTTTAAGTTCCAGACGGAGCAGAGTATTGGAATTTATTCATGAATCTGCCTCCTTAATCAAGCTTCGGCCTTTGCCGTGCGTTCCAGGAATATGCTTTCAAGGGTTTCTCCGCTGCTTGAGCGCAATTCGTCCAGAGTGCCTACGGCAATAAGCCGGCCCCTTATCCACTATGCCTATTCTGTCGCACAGCCTTCGGCTACCTCCAAAACGTGAGTGGAGAAAAAGACAGGCTGCTCGGCGCTGCAGCGAGCGCGCATCTGTCTTTTAAGCAGCATTGCGGAACGCGGGTCCAACCCTGCTAAGCGGCTCGTCCAGTATCCAAAGAGCAGGTTCGTGCAGCAGAGCCCAGTTATAACAAGCTTTGCCTTCATGCCGAGAATAGATCCATCCTGATTATCTACTGCCTCATCTCAAATTATTCATACTCCTTGTTCACGTGCGCATGCCACCATTATCCATGAAAGCCAAATATCGCGGCTTGTAAGCATTTCGCATATCGGTTAATGTAAGCGACAGTCATGGACTTTGCTGCCATGGTCGTTCTTGCTGAATGGTCATTAATTTCACTCTCCAACATTTCGCTGTTTTAATTGAGGCTGAGCGAACTACCTATCTTTTAATCCAGAGTTAGCTTTTAGAAAGATTGGCGCTTTCTACATTTACCTCCGTACTCAGGGCGTTTTAATCACCTTTGCGGTTTCTCCGAACAAGCTGCAAGTGAGGCGGCTCCCCGAGCGGGACACGTTGCGACCTATGTGTAACTCTGAGCAAAGTGATTTTTGCAACTTGCCAGGGCGTGCTACGCCTTATGTGGCCCTGAATGATGTTTGGCCCAAGTCCTATGATATCCCTTGTCGCCTGTCCTGCGAGCATAAGGTTTTGCTGCAAGCGGCACAAAGGAAATACTGCTCATAGCTCCCCTTGCTATTTTCTATTTTGGCCCTCGCGAATAAACCAATCTTTAGGAACCTCAGCTCCAACCTGCTAAATATGCTGAGTGGAATGTTGTCGCTATCTTAAACAGACCGATTTGTTCCTCCGTTCATAGCGTTCATTATGGTGACCTTGGTGTCTACAAGCATTGAATAAGTGATAAGCTTTTGCGCTTACCATATCTATATGTCTATTATATATAAGTTCCGCAGCCGCTGAGAAAGCTGTTCAAAGTTCCGTCCTGATAAAACCACCGAATGTATGAAGAACGGCGTCAGGGCTGGGATATTTTGAGCGATTTCAGCCATAACCTCCGCTTTTATCTGGCCTAGGGTGCTTCTCTTCAAGGTTATGCTTTATGGCGGCTGCTTAGCAATAATCGCCAAGTCTATAAAGGTTAGCTTCTGCCTATTCCTGCCCGGACGAGGCCTGGGCCGCCGTGCCCCACTCCTCCTGAGGCCAACCAATGCCAAGAGCGTGCGAAGAATCAGGGCGCGCTAGCTGTTCCCTTATACTCAAGCCTCAAATACAAATATTGTTTGGTCATATCCATAGGCGGATCGGCAATTAATTTATATACTGTCCATCCCATATTCATGTATAAATTTAAAAAGTGTTTTTACGCGGTTTCGCGCTTTCCTAAGTAATTATGTTATTTTGATTTTTAAGTTTAACTTATCCTGAATTTGGGATAGCCGTTAAACATTTCAGGTTGTAAGTGAGGAATACTGCTTTGAACTATCTTTCTGAAAAGTTGGGAGCATAATCCGTATGCCGTAGATAAAGAAATACATAAAATAAATACTAATGAGAACTTTGTCCTCCGGTCGCTGCCATGGTGCTGGTCGATTGTCCGTTTATCCCCGACCCGAGGCGGTCTGCTTGTCGTGGTTATAGCGCGGCGCGAGGGCTGGATATAGATCTGTGTTCAAACGGCTCTTGACGAGTGCTGGCATTTCTCATTTTGGCGTTTTTAATAGATAAAGTTATTGTTTCCTGATGATCGTCCCTGAACCTGTTTACGCCCGGTTTTTGACATACCCTTTTCAACCAAATTCTGACGGCGAATTGTGATTGGATACAGATAACATATGCAGGACAACGGTAACAATTTTTCCCAACCCCGGCGCCTGTTGTGGCATTGTTTCACCCCCGTCCATATAGAACCATTGTTGAATACAATTTGGCTATGGTCGTAATAGGAACGCTGCGCGGCTTAGTGTGCATCCGAATCTGTTACCGGCAACGTATGAGAACTTTATGGCCGGGTCATGTGGGCTATTGTTTGTGGACCGCGCGCTTATATGGGCTGAATGAAACCCGATCCAGGGATAGGTGCGCGGTGGCAGCGGACCGGTCCACAGAAGCGGCTGAAGACCGCACGCCGAGTTTTCAGAAAATGGGTTTGGCAGTGCTGCCCAGTCGTCGATTTTATATCGCTTCCTCCCGTTAACGGCAACGCGCAGGAGTTGCATGCCTTTAGGGAACATGGCGTGTTGGTTTGATATTTCACCGGAGACAGAGTGGATAATTGTTGATGGTGAACAGACAACCGAGTTATTTATAAAACGTAGAATTGCTTAGGATTATCTTGTGGAACGCTTAACGTCTTCTACTGGCAGAACGCTTATGGCCATAACGGGCTTAAAAGCTTACGATGACGGTTTGGAAAAGCCGGTTAAGAGGATTATAAACAATCATACAACATTACGTCACATATTCTCCTTCCCTATAGTCCGTCAAAGGCGGTTTGGCGTGTCGCCAGTAGGTTTATAACAGCCGGAATACGGAACTCATGATCCGGCTATGAGTTTTATAAATTTGAAGGGGCAAATAGTAGACTGTCAACGTCAATAGCATGAAATTTATTTCAGACGCCATATTAACGGTATTAATAATCCCGACCAGGACAGCATAGTACAGGCTATTCATTGGCCACCTCATACTAAATAGAGCGTGGCTCAATTCATAGAGAGCGGGATAAGCGCGCACATGCGCAATCAGAATGGTGGACTAATAATCGTTTTGGGACGGCCCCTGAATTACTTGACCGATCCGTTAAACCGCTGTCCTTAAGCCATTTAGGGGGAAGCGTTAATGAGCGTCATTCGCTTACGCGCTGGCGCAACAGTGCGGGCGTTTCGCAGTGGCAGAAAGTTGCAGACATGGCACAATGTGCGCGACCGCTTCAGCGCTATCTCTGATGTCCCTTTATGAATACGACCCCAGCCTTTAAAGAGCGATTTAAGCAGCATATATAGATCGCGGATGAGGAATGCATGGACGTCAGGGAGGTGGTGGCTCACATCCATGGCGCTATCAGCGCTTTATGACATCTTGGGGATCAATGGGCTGGGGATAAGCGGGTCTTCGAGGACTCTATCCAGCTGTTTATTCTCGATTTAGTCATCGTAACTGAACCAGAG
>VOFB01003020.1_pt1 | contig 43682 bp, 60 predicted proteins | sample 5384141 | NCBI WGS metagenome assembly VOFB01 (sample SAMN12384721, study PRJNA508395) | human gut metagenome | isolation source: healthy gut A | host: Homo sapiens
GGAAATTGAGTGAAAATGGTAAGACATTGAACATAATGCCTTGATAAAAGCTAGACAGGTTGCTAAAAGAACTAAATGATAACAATAGCTGATGATTCTGGATTAGAAGTTGATGCAATAGGCAAAAAACCAGGTATTTATTCTCTAGATATGCTGGAGAAAAGCTACAGATGCTGAAAAATAGAGAAAAATTATTAAAAGCATTAAAAATACAGCAGTGAGTCAAAGAGGAGCTAGATTTGTTTGTTATAGCAGTTGTTTTCCCTGATGGAAAAGAATTTGTAGTTAGAGGAACTTTAGTGAAGGAACTATAGCATTTGAAGAAAAGGTGATAATGGATTTGGATACGATAGTTTATTTATAGTAGATAACTACAATAAAACTTTTGCAGAATTACCATCTAGTAATAAAAATGCTTTATAAGTCACAGGGCAATGCTCATTAATTAATGAAAGAAGAACTAACAAGAAGAGTTGAAGATAATAAAGGAAGAATGGACATGATGAAAATAGGAATAATTAGTGATACACATAGAAATATAAAAAGTATAGATATGCAATTCCATATTTAAGGAATGTGATTTAATAATTCATGCTGGAGACAATATAGATGATGCAGAGTACATATACTATGCAACATATTCCTGTTAAATGCTGTAAAAGGAAATTGTGACTTTTTATTCAGATCCAGGAAAGATGAAGAAGCTTTTATGGCAGAAGACAAAAGAGTTTTGTTTGCCATGGCCATAATTATGGAATAAAACATAGTATGTCTGATTTACTTATCATAATGAACCCAAATATAATGACTATACCTATCAAGAAACAAGAGGTATAGACAGTTAACTGCAGTGTCAATGTCATGAGAAAGTTCGATTCCAAAGGAGTCTTGGCAATATGGTGGAAATTATAACAGAAGCAGCACAGAAATAGTCCTTTAATCTATAAGAATACCAAATAAAAATTGCATATAACAAAAGAGTTGACATTACTGAATCAAATTTAAAACATGATTAGAGGATTGTTCTATAAAACATTTTACAGGATCCATGTCTAAAGAATTAATAGAAATAATCATGAAAGTATATTTCAATATTTAGAGATAGTATTGATTAGTCATAACAAATTCAATGATAGACCTGCCATGATGAAGAAGAAGACAACACATTAGTTAAACCTGAATTGAATCAATATAGTTTAAAGTTTGACTATGAACAACTGACAACTAATCATGAAAGCTTCAGATTTAGTGAGACCAGCAGCAGAAAATGAGATATTGCCAATATAGACTGAAGGATTCACATGGCTTTCTAAAAGCTGAAGGATTGACAACTCAGTTTATAGAGACTAAATTGGTCCATGATCTGAAGATTCAATCAATGAAAAGAGAGAAGCGACGTTAACTGGCTTCCAACTGATCACTAATGGAAGAATTAGTTTATTCAGTCAGGTCCAAAAAAAAGAATTATCAGAATTGTTCTGTCAAGATACTGAAACTAGTATGATCAAAGCCAAAAGTTTAAGAAGACAAGGTAAAGTTAAATCAGAAGAAAGAAGAGAAGTCACAAGTTAATTGTAGCAGTTCTGAAAACCATGGCAACAGATGTTCACTAATGGAACTCAACTACCTTAATATTAAACATCTGCAATCATGAATGAAGGAAGAAGATTGAAAAAGTTTATTTAGATGTCAACAAAATAATAAATAGTTATTATGAAGACAAAATGGTTTGCTGCCAACATGCAGACTTACCAATAAATAAAGAAGGCTGAAATCAAATGATTTAGAAGATATAAAAGGTCAATTAATATGAAGAAAACGATTTCTGAAGGAAAACATATTTTTAGTAGGTTTTAATACATTACTAAATTATCCACGAAACATAGAGGGGTGCTGGAATTACACCATGTAGAGCAAATGTGTGAAGTGTTGTATCATGATATGGGATATTCTTGACTTTAAAAGATAGAATAATATTCTGAGATAGCAACACTACAGCTAGTTTATAAAGCTGTTACGCAGAGTTTGAATATCCCAGTAAGATGAGCACTACATGTAAACAGAGTAGCGGAATGGGTATACATAAAACCAGACAGTACCTAAGTGGTATTATTGGTGCCTGCATTTTTATTAAATGCAGGAGCAAAAGGAAAGATTTAGATGTTAATTGTATTATGAAATAATTGATACACCAACCTTTAGTATTAAAAAGTGTCGTTACATTTATGGAAACCATGAATGATTTGAAAACAAAGAAAGATTAACAAAATACTGAAAAGAACTAAAACCAATAGAAAAACATAAGAATATATAACTTTATATTGTCCAACGATTAATAGAAAGACGAAAAAGAAATATTAATGATATTATTAAATTTAAAGTCATGTTCAATTTGTGGAAAAGACCAAGATCAAGTTGAAAGATTGATCAGAAATGTTAAGACTAGCATTAAACTAAAGGAGTTTGCATAAAACAATATAGATGAAATGAAACCAGAAGAGGGGTGAGACTTTAATTAAACCTAAAGAAATGATGGTATTCAAATTGATGAGGTCAGGTCAAGAAAGAGCTAAAAGATATCAGTAGCTTATACCATAAGAGAATGAGAAAAAGATTGCAGAGGACCAAAAAGTATAATTTCAATAGAATCAATCTGGTAAAACTTTGATAGTCAAAACATTAAAAATTATTTAAATCATTTTACAGGCTGATGGTATCTCAACAGGAAGCTGTTTATGTTATAGATGCTGAAATGCTTAAACTATCCAAGTTGATTCTTTATTGCCAGAAAGCAAGAAAGAAAGGCTTAATTATAGAGTGAAATAGAGTTTGAAAAGAAAACCAGAAAACCATCATCAATAGATATTATAGAAGGTGTCGAACAACATTGAGTTAAAATGAAGAACAGTTATTATTTCCGTCGTTCTGAGATAGTTTGAAAATTATCGGCAGAACTGATGTAAAAACCGGTCAGCCCTCGGCGCCTCGGGGACAGCCATCGATGGCAGCCTGAGTTGCCGCTATGACGATGATGATGCGCCGCAATATTTTAACATGGCGGGTCTATGTCGATCATGAACTCGACCTGCACCCGTATTTCGCTGCGGCGAAGTGGCTAAGCCGTGATGTCGATGGCACGCCTGAAGATAGATCGTCATGAGACGTAAATAGTCATTTTGAACAATGCTCCTGACGCTCTGGCGGTAGTGCAGGCTGGCCGCTGCGGCGGCCGCGCCTGCGCAAGCGCAGTCAAAATGCAAGCCGTGTCTAGTTTTGAAACCAACGCGTTAGGCAGGGTCTTTCACAGGAATGGCGCTTCAAAGTTTGAGGCCCCAGCTTCCAGCCCGAGCTTGCCAACACTAATTCCTCGGCCGAGATATCATGCCAGCTGAACGGAAACCGATGCTGATGGAAGACAGCCCGCCCACGAAACATGGTATGATTTGCGGTGATTACCAGGCGTAGACCGCGACGAATTCGGGCTTGAGCCGCCTGGCCTGTTCTTCGAGCAGTTCGATCTTTCTGTTTGCGGGGTCAGCGCCGCAACGCGCATACCGATATGCTCGGCGACTGCGATCGTCTGCCGCCCGATGGAACCGGTGCAGATGGAGTATTGAAATGGAATTTACCATGTTGATACCTCTTTGTATATCTCATACAGCCCCGCCGCCACTTGGCGCCCCTTCTGGTGGAGCTGTCGCGTCAGCGCCCGAGGGATAGAAAAGCCTAAAGCTATTGCCAATATGCAAAAAGGCACCTCACACCCCAAGACGCCCGTATGGGACGGTCTCTGTGCCGTCCCGCGCCCATCACACTCTGAGCGTGCGCAGATACGCTTTGTGCTCATCCGTCACGCGGCAGCTCTCTATCGCCTTCTGATGGTCTTATTGTGCGTCCACGGCGCGAGCCGGCGCTCCTCAAGATACGGCGGCCTCATTATAATTCTTTTGCAAGCACCGTCGCAAAATACCACGCCTGCATCATGTTCAGATAATATTTATCGTAGCCGCCGAAGCGCCCGTCGTCCGCCGCGGCAACGATGTCCGCGTATTCCGTGCGGAAGTCCTCGCCGAGGTACCAGCGCATCAGCAGCCCTATCGCGTAGCGCCGCGTGTACATGCTCAGACGCTATCCAGCGGCGAATGTTCCCCCATAAGCTCCCGCCCTGTGCGCGCCAAGCACCTTCGGGTTGAGCTGATCGCAGGTCGCCCAGTTATCTACATACGGCAGGAACTTCTCCAGCGCCGCGACGCAGTCCGCGTAATCGCCGATATACTCTATCAGGAACGTGCAGCCGCGTACCTCGAAGTACCATGCGGCAGCACAGACATGAACCGCGCTGCCGTCTCCGTCCCGCGCAGTTCCTTCGCCAGAGCGCGCAGCTGCCGGAGTGCGCACGCCTATGACCGTTTCGGGCGCGACCGTCGGCATCAGCTTCGAGTTAAACGCTTTGAACCCTCGTCCTGCAGGGCGAAGAGCCGCGCCTGTATCTCCGTCACGGGTTCTTCACCCCGCCGTAGCGCCTGTCGCGGTGCCGGAAGGCGGCGATGGCCTTGTCCAGTTCATGCGGCGTGAAGTCCGGCCACAGCACGTCCGTGAAGTAAAACTCCGAATACGCGCACTGCCACAGCAGGAAGTTCGATATCCGCTGCTCTCCGCCGGGGCGGATCAACAGATCGGGGTCGGGGATGCCGGCGGAATAGAGGTAGCCGGAGAACTGCTCCTCGGTCAGCCTGCCGTCCGCCCCTGCCCTCGGCGACGTCGCGCGCGCGTAGCGTTTCGCGGCGTGGATTATCTCATCGCGCCCGCCGTAGTTCAGGCAGATGTTCGCCTGAAAGCCCTCGTAGCGCTCGAAATCTCGTTGGTCTTGGCGACTAGCGCCTGCGCTCCGGACTGAGCGCCGCCACGTCGCCGAACACCTTCATGCGTATCTTGTCACGCTCCATGGTGTCTATCGCCTCGTGGAGGTACTTCTCCAGCAGACTTCATTATGGACTTGACCTCGTCCTCCGGACGCTTCCAGTTCTCGGTCGAGAAGGCGTACACCGTGAGGTAGTCGACGCCGATGTCCCTGCAGTAGGTCGCGATTTTTCTGAAATTCTCCGAACCGGCGGCGTGTCCCGCGGTTCTCGGCAGACCGCGCTTTTTCGCCCAGCGGCCGTTGCCGTCAAGTATAATGGCAATATGGCGGGGAAGGCCGGATGTCTCCCGCTCCCCCGCCGTATTTCTCTTTTTAAACCACGCCATCTCAGATCTCGGTAAGCTCTTTTTCCTTGGCGGCGATTATCTTGTCGATTTCCTTGGCGTAATCGTCGGTGAGCTTCTGGATATCCTTCTCGGCGATCTTATAATCGTCCTCGGTGATCTCGGAAGCCTTCTGCTGCTTCTTGAACTTCTCGATAGCTTCGCGGCGGATGTTGCGGATGGCGACCTTGCTCTCCTCGACGTACTTCTTGGTCTGCTTGATGAGGTCCTTACGGCGCTCCTCGGTCAGCGGAGGGAAAACGAGGCGGATCATGCGGCCGTCGTTCTGCGGATTGATGCCGAGGTCGGAGGCGAGGATAGCTTTTCGATGCCCTTGAGGACGCTTGCGTCCCAAGGCTGGATCAGCAGGGAACGGGGGTCGGGCGTGGCGATGGACGCGACCTGCTGGATGGGCGTGGGAGAGCCGTAGTAGTCGACCTCGATCTGGTCGAGCACGGCGGAGTTCGCGCGGCCGGCGCGGATGGTTGCGAGCTGGGTGCTGAGCGCCTCGCAGGTCTTCTTCATTTTCTGTTCAAATTCTTTGTAGTCGGACATGTTTTTACCTCCGTTTATGTTGATTTTATTATTAAACCGAATTGGGTCTGGGGTGCCCCTTTTAGGTAGCGAAGCGGCGGCGCGGTAGTGAATGACATGCCGGGGGCATGTCAGAGCCGCGCCGTGACCGAGCCGCAGCGAGACGCTGGCGGCGAAGCCGCCTAATGGGTCGCCGGTGTTGAAAGAGCGCCATTAGGGAAAAGACAAGGCAATGTAAAAGACCTCTGTCATTCCGAGACCGGTGCGCACACCAGTCGTGGGAATCGCATCCCCTACACAACGCAGATAGAATAAGCGTTATGTGCAAAGAAGAACGGATTGCCACGTCGCTTCGCTCCTCGCAATGACAGGTTATTCACTCTGCCCTTTTTTTCCCCTCTACTTCAATCCTTCACTTCACCAGCGTACCGAGCTTTTTCGCCGCCGAGGACGCGGACGATATTCTCCGGCTCCGCCAGCGCGAACACGATGACCGGGATGTCGTTATCCATGGCAAGGCTCGTCGCCGTCGTATCCATGACGGCAAGATGCCGCGCAAGCACCTCGTCATAGCTTTATCTCGTCAAACTTCACGGCGCTCGCGTCGACGCGCGGGTCGGCGGAATAGACGCCGTCTATGTTCTTCGCAAGGAGTATCGCGTCGGCATGTATCTCCGCCGCGCGCAAAGACCGCCGCGGTATCGGTGGAGAAAAACGGCGCGCCGCTGCCGCCCCGCGAACAAGACTATCTCGCCCTCTTTGCATGTATTCGATGCTCTTTCTCGTGTCGTACCGCTCGCCGACGCCCTGAATGTCAACTGCGGTCATAACTCTGGCCTTCGCGCCCATCTGACGGAAACATCGCACACCGCAAGGCAGTTCATGCAGGTTGCAAGCATACCCATCCTGTCGGCGCTGACGCGCTCGACCTTGCCTGCGCCGTCTTGACGCCGCGCCAGAAGTTGCCGCCGCCGATGACGATGCCGACCTCGACGCCCATTTCCGCGCACTTTTTGACCGTCGCGCAGACCTTGGACATAAAGTCGAAATCGAAGCCCGGTATGCTTCTCTCCGGCGAGCCTCTCCGCTTATCTTGAGTACGACGCTTTTAAACAGGATCCATATCGCTTCTCCTTTATATATCAAGTATGCCCATTATCACGATGCCGATAACGACCGTGAAGATGCACAGATAATGCTTCTTCGATAGCTTTTCCTTCAGGAATATTCGACCCCATACAACGGAGGCCACGCAGTAGGAGGAGATAATCGGTGCGGCAAAGGCGACGTGCTCGGTGTCGGCAAGGGCGTAGATATAGAAGAACTGGCCGATGGTCTCGAATATCGCGCCGGTGTACTTCGGCGCTTCCTGCTTTGCGACAAGGCGCTGCTTCTTCACGACCGTGACATAGAACAGCGACACGAGACCGACGGCAAGGAAGGTCAGCTCGTAGGCGACGTTCGCGGAGTCCTCATCAAGCGTCTCCAGCACACGACTGTCGGCGAAGCTCCCCAAACCGTCAATCAAGCAGTATATCACCGGGATTAATATTGCAATCCAGCTTTTGACATAATGGTGGTTGCTCGCATCCTGACGTGCGCGGCGCAACTCTTCGTCCTCGTTCGCCTCGGTAAAGCCAAGGCCGATAGTTCCAATGCACACCAGCGCCACCGCCACAAGCGCTACCGGCGGCACCTCATCACCTATACCGACCGTGATTATCGTCAACACCGCGACGATTGCACCGGAGCTGTTGCATATTGGGGAGGATATTGAAAGCTCAATATATCTTAGTCCTATGTACCCAATTGTCATCGACACTATGTACAGCGCCGATATAGGCAGATATGTGAGGAATAATGCTCAAATTTATCTCCACGCCGCCGATGAATATCTCATACGCCGCGTGCAGACCCATCACGATACCGACCGCCGTGACCATCTTGAGATGGGACTGTATTTGTCCTTCTCATCCTGACAGCCGATTTTTGAAAACAGGTCAGAGCCGCTCCAGCAGAGAAGCGCAATGACCGCAAACCAGAACCACATTGCTAGGAAAAAACTTCCTTTCACCTATATATATTCAAATGATTTTACCACAGCCTCTCCGTTTTGACAATTCCCAAATGACAAATTATGCGCGGCGCGGGGCATATAATTGCCGTATGGAAGTAATCTACATAGACAGTCTGTTTTTTCTGAACCTCGGCGTGGACTATCTGCTGTGCCTCGCCTCGGCGCGGATATGCGGGCTATACCTCCGGCGGCGGCGCTACGTCCTCGCGGCGCTGCTCGGCGCGGCGTATTCCGTGGCGGTGTACCTGCCGGGGCTGGGCTTTCTCGCCTCGTGGCCTGGGAAGCTCGCCGCCGCGGCGCTGATGTCGCTCGTGGCCTACGGGCGCGAGAGCGGCCGATGCGTGCTGTGCGGTGTTTCTGGCGGTGTCCGCCGCGTTCGGCGGGGCGCTGTGGGCGATGTCGATATCCGCGGGAGCGGGCGGCGCGGCGCCGATGCCGCTTGCGGTGTTCGTCCCGGCCTTCGCGCTGTGCTACGCCGGGCTGAGCCTGATTTTCCGCCGCCGCGCAAGGCTTTGCGGAGGAAAAGCGCGTCGCCGTGGAGCTTCGGTTTTTGAGGCGCGAGGCGCGGTTCATGGCGCTGCTCGACACCGGCAATTCCCTCTTCGACCCGGTCAGCGGCATGGAGGTCATGGTCGTCTCGGCGCCTCTCGCCCGTTTTCGCGGACTACCCCGGCCTTGCCGCCTGCCCCGCCGTGGAGCTTGTCGAGCGTGCCGCGCGGTTCCCGGAGCTTGCGGGCAGGTTCCGCCTGATACCGTATTCCGCCGTCGGCGGCGCGGGACTGCTGGCGGCCTTCCGCCCGGACGCATTGACCGTCGGCGGCGAGACGCGCGCGGAGCTGCTGGCCGCAGTGTCGCCGGAGCTTCAGGGGGGGACGGCTTTGAGGCCGTCATATGACTGTCGGAACTGAGTTTTAAAAAGGAGCTATTCATGTTATGTAAACCTCAAATCCTCTTTCTACGCGAGCGAATTCTGTCCATACTCGGTCTGGAGCCGCCCTCGGTTTTTTTTTACATCGGCGGCAGCGACACACTGCCGCCGCCCTTCCGCGCGCCGAGGAGGAGAGCGCCATTGCCGCGCTCGACGACGGTGATGAGGCCGCGCGTCGGCTCCTCATCGAGCACAATCTGCGCCTTGTAGTTTATATTTCGAAGCGCTTTGAGAACACGGCATCAACCATCGAGGATCTGATATCCATCGGCACCATCGGGCTTATCAAGGCCGTGAACACCTTCGCCAATTCCGGCAAGAAGATAAAGCTTGCGACCTACGCCTCGCGCTGCATCGAGAATGAGATCCTGATGTATCTGCGCAAGATAAGCTCGCAGCGCACCGAGGTCAGCTTCGACGAGCCGCTGAACACCGACTGGGACGGGCACGTCAAGGTCGTCGGCGCGTCGATAGGCGGCGGGCGGATACAGATACGGCAATTAAACGGTATGCCGCTGTGCTTCTCCGCCGAGCAGCCGACGCTGATAGTCAATAATGAGGATCAGCCCGGCAGCGTCGCGGACGTGTCGCGGCTGCTGGCCGATCACGGGATAAATATTGCGACGTTTCAGGTCAATCGCAGCTCGCGCGGCGGCACGGCGGTGATGGTCATCGAGTGCGACGCAACGCTCAGCGAGGATATCGCTTCGGATATCCGCCGTCTCCCCGGCATCCTTAACGCCGTCTGCGTGTGAAAATCGCCGCGCCAATCTAAAATCTTCGCCGCGACGCCTCCCTTGTGTAAGGTAGCGAACCGAACGGGACGGCACAGAGGCCGTCCCGTCGTCCACCGTCCCACACCGCATGACAAATCGACGCACCCATCCAAAAACAACCTGTCATTGCGAAGCCAGTTTGCGAACTTACACCTCAGGTGGGCTGTGGCAATCCGCATCCCCCTCACACCGCGCTAAAACATACTTCCGCCCCAAAGAGAACCGGATTCCCACGTCGCTTCGCTCCTCGGAATGACAGAGGGTTTCTGTATTCTGCCTTGTCTTTTACCTAATGGTGATTGCCCAAATCCGGCAACCCCTCAGTCGCGGCTAACGCCGCGACAGCTCCCCTAGCAGGGGCGCCCCCCATCATCCCAATTCAAGGAGTCTGTCATGTCTATTTTTTCATCCGTCGAGGAGCTGCTGTCGAATGTGAAAGCGGAACGCTCCGCTCTGGCGGCTCGTAATGGAATACTCCGCCCACGAAAGCGGCATCGAGCCGCAGAAGTCGTGGGACGAAATGTCGTGCCGGCTCTGCGCCATGCGTGACGCCGCCGCCTCGTATGAGCCCGAACAGCGCTCGCGCAGTGGCCTGAGCGGCGGAGACGGCGCAAAGATGGAGCGCTACTACCGCTCCGGCCGCTCGATAGGCGGCGACTTCACCGGCGAGATTCTCACCGCCGCGGCGCATGGGCGAATGCAACGCCTGCATGCACCGCATCGTCGCCGCACCCACGGCGGGAGCCTGCGGCGTGATGCCCGCGGTCTTCGCTGCCCTACGCCGAAAAATTCCGGCTGCCCGGACGAACGCCTCGTCGAGGCGCTGTTCGTCGCGGCGGGCTTCGGCGCAGTTATCGCGACGCGCGCGTCGATATCCGGCGCGGAGGCCGGATGTCAGGCCGAGATCGGCTCGGCGGCAGCGATGTCGGCGGCAGCACTGGTGATACCTGCACAGCGGCAGCCCGCGGCAGATGGCGCAGGCCGTGGCGATTGCGCTGAAGAACATGATGGGCCTTGTGTGCGACCCCGTCGCGGGCCTTGTCGAGGTCCCGTGCGTCAAGCGCAACGTCACCGGAGCGGTGAACGCGATCTCCGCGGCGGAGCTTGCTCTCGCCGGAATCGAGTCGCGCATCCCGACGGACGAGGTCATCGATGCGATGCGCGCCGTGGGCGAGGCACTGCCCTCCACCCTGCGCGAGACCGGTCGCGGCGGCGTCGCCGCAAGCCCGACAGCCGTGGCATTCCGCGAAAATTTTTCGGCAAGCAGGCTTGACATTTTCCGAAAAATCATTAAAATATCATCGAAATCAGCAAAATCATCAAATTTAAAAAATCGAGAAAACATCGTGCAGCGGCAGCGTAAGTCCGGATATTATTCCCGGACTTGCGCTTTTTGTCGCTTTACGGTGTTTTTCTTATTTAAAAAGGAGATTTGAAAGAATGAATAACGAAAAGCCGCGGCTCTGGACACGGAACTTTGTGCTGATAATAGTCATCAATTTTCTTGTCTTCATGAACCACATCATCTTTGCTGTCGACCTTCCCGTTTTACATTGAAAGCCTCGGCGGCAGCGAAGCGCTGGCCGGGCTTGCGGCAACGCTGTTCTCATTCGTTGCGGTACTCTGTCGCCCGTTCGTCGGCTGGATGCTCGACAACGGCAAACGCCGCGCGATACTGCTGATCGGCCTTGCGGAATGTTGCTGATGCCGCTGGGCTATATGGCGGCGTCGGTGATCTTCCTCGCCTTTGTGTTCAGGATGGTGCACGGCGCGTCCCTCGCCCTCAGCAACACCGCCACCGCTACCATCGCCTCCGACGTGATCCCCCGCCCCACGCTTTGCCGAGGGCATGGGCATGTTCGGCATGGCCACCGCCCTCGCCACCTCCTGCGCTCCCGCGTTGGGGCTGTACCTGATGGACAGCTTCAGCTACACGGTGCTTTTCGCCTGCGCTTCCGGCTCGGTGGTCATTGCGTTGATATTGTTCGCTATTCTGAAGAATCCGCCGATAAAGGCCGAGAAAAAGCCTCTGAACGTTTCGGCGTTGTTTTCGCGTGCGGCAGTTCCGGCCTCGGTCATCGCACTCGTATTCATGCTGACTTTCGGCGCACTTGAGAACTTCCTCGCCAAGTACGCCGTTGAGGCGGAGCTGCCCTCGGGCGGCCTGTTCTTTGCGACAATGGCGGTCATGCTGCTGCTCGTCCGCGTCGTGCTCGGCAAGTACGCCGACAAGAAAGGGCGAGGGTATGTTCGTCTACTCCTGCAACGCAGCGATGTTCGCGGCCTTTCTGCTGCTCTCGCTCGCGCCGAATACGGTCGCGTTCATCATCGCCGCCGTGCTCGCGGGCTACGGCTTCGGCGGGCTGGAGCCTGCGCTGCAATCCATGGCCGTGCACAGCGCCGCCCCGTCGGAGCGCGGCTCCGCGAACTCTACTTTCCTCTGCGCATATGACATCGGCATCGGGCTTGGCGGCGGCATCGCGGGCGTGCTGATAAGCGGTCTGGGCTATGAGCAGATGTTCGTCATTCTGTCGGCGGCGAATATCGTCTCCGTCTGCTGTATATCCTCTGGGGCAGGAACGACCCGTCCTCCATCTCCCGCACCTGCGGATCGCAAAGGACGGTGAGAAAAATGCCTGAAACACGCGGCGAAAAGCTGTTTTTCGGCGTCGTGATGTCGATCACGATGGCCGTCGGCATGGAGATTTACAACGTCGCCATAAGCATGGGCTATGCGCTCCAGCCCGGTGGACTGAGCGGCATGACCAGCGCCGTGTTCCCCGCCGCGCTCGCGGAGGCGGCGTACATGTGGATATTCGTGTTCATCTTCTCAAACCTCTGGGGCAACCGTCTCGGTCACGCGCTGGCAGGAAAATTATCCGCCCTGGGCAGGATAACCCGTTTTTCATCACGCTTATGGTGTCCGGCTGCACAGTGCTCGTGATGTGCCCTACGATGAGCATGGCAGCGGCCCTGCTGTTCAGCGTCATCCCCGGTCGCGCCCCGGCGACGGGAGCTGTTCGCCGTCTGGGTCGGAACGGTGCTGAAAAACTTCCCGATGGCGCTGCTGTGGAATCTCTTCGCCGCCGGCCCTGTCACCCGCCTGCTGTTCCGCAGTATCTTCCGCCGTGCCCCGCGGGCTTGAATAAAATCACAGCAAAAACCGGCATAGCTGCCTGACGCGGCTATGCCGGTTTTTGCTATGTCGGTTTGACCGGTTCAAATGAATATTCCGCAGGAAACAACGGACTTCGCCGTCAACAACGGCATCAAGTATGTTGAGCGTCAGGTCGGCGTTATCCCCTCCGGTTCCTGCGGCACTGACGCCGCTTGGGAGCTGAGCAGCGACGGCACCCTGAACATCACCGGTTCCGGCGCGCTGACCAACGCCAAGGTCGCCAGCGACACCGCATGGCACAGCTACCGCAAAGATGATCCGCGTCGTGAACATCAGCGCCGGTATCACCAATCTGCCCGACTTCGCGTTCTTTGGCTGCACCTCTCTCGAAGCTGTGAACTTCGCCGAAAACAGCAGTCTGACCACCATCGGCGGCTCCGCACTTCGCGGCTGCTCTGCTCTCACCGAGCTGACCCCTGCCCGACGGCATCCAGACCATCTACGGCAACGCGTTCAGAGACTGCACCGCTCTCACGAGCGTCTATCTCCCCGACAGCGTTTCTTACATGGCAAGCTCCGCCTTCAGTGGCTGCGCCAATGTGGTTCTCAGCGTCGGCGCAAACAGCTATGCCAGGAATTCGCCGTCAACAACGGCATCCAGTACACTGAGCGTCAAACCGGCGTTATCGCCTCCGGTTCCTGCGGCACCGACGCCGCTTGGGAGCTGAGCAGCGACTGTACCCTGAACATCACTGGTTCCGGCGCGCTGACCAACGCCAAGGTCGCCAGCGACACCGCATGGTACAACTATTGCCACATGATCCGCGTCGTGAACGTTGATGCGGGCATCACCAATCTGCCCGACTTCGCATTCTATGGCTGCACCGCCCTTGAGACTGTGAACTTCGCAGAGAACAGCAGCCTGACCACCATCGGCGGCTCTGCACTTCGCGGCTGCCCGCTCTCACCGAGCTGGTTCTGCCCGATGGCCTCAAAACCGTCTACGGCAACGCGCTCCGCGATTGCTCCGCTCTCACGAGCGTCTATCTCCCCGACAGCGTTTCTTATATGGCAAGCTCCGCCTTCAGTGGCTGCGCCAATGTGGTTCTCAGCGTCGCGGAAGGCAGCTACGCCGAGCAGTGGGCAATAACCAATAACGTCAAGTACGTCAACCACGGCAGCGAGACGACCACTCTTGAAGCGGTCGAAGAGCCTGAGACCACGGTCCCCGTCGAAGAGACTCCGGCAGTTGAAGAGACCGCGAACGTCTGCGGCGATGAGCTCACCTGGAAGCTCGACGAGAAGACCCTGACCATTTCCGGCCGCGGTGGTATGTACAGCTATGACGCCGACAATGCAGCGCCCTGGGCGGCATATGCGGACAATATCGAGAACATCGTTATCGAGAAGCATGTCAAGACCATCGGTGCGTATGCGTTCAGCGGCCTTGAGAAGCTCGTAAGCGTCAGCTTCGACGAGGAGAGCGAGCTTGAGGTCATTGAAGAGTACGCGTTTGCAGGATGCAAGGAGCTTACCGAGATCAAGCTTCCCGAGAAGCTTGAGAAGCTCGGCGAAGCAGCCTTTGCGGACTGCGAGAAGCTCGCAGCGTTGAACTTCCCGGAATCTCTCGTTGAGTTCGAGATAATCACCATCAAGCCCGAGAACGAGGAAGAGCTTGAGGATCGTGAGCCTGTTGAAATATTCGACGGCTGCGACATGAGCATTCTGACTCTGACGGTTGTGAAGGGTTCCGCGGCTGAGGCCTACGCCGCAGACAACGGTATCACTGTTGTCTACGCGGAGGAAGAGGTCGCCGAGCCGGTCGAGGAAGTCACGGAAGCTCCGGCAGAAGAGATTCCCGCAGAGGAAACTCCTGCTGAGGAAGCCCCTGTCGAGGAAACTCCGGCTCCTGCCAAGGAATCCCCCCCGCAGAGACTCCCGCTCCCGAAACCGAGCCTGCCCCCGACACCCAGCCTGAAGAGTAATTCCATAGCGAAATAAAAAGAGCGGCATGGTTTTTAACCATGCCGCTCAACTTGTTTATCATCATTTAAAAAAACTTGACGGAGCCGCCCAAGCTCCTTTGCTGCGCTGGCGATATACTTCTCGACGGTCATGGAATTGTCCTTGACGAACGCCTGCTGCAGGAGGCAGTTCTCCTCAAAGAACTTGTTCATCTTGCCGGCGGCGATCTTCTCCTTGACCTGCAGAGGCTTGGAGGCCATCTTCGGATCCTGATCCATGAGTGCGAGTGCGATCTTCTTCTCCTCAGCGAGAACGTCCTCGGTGACGTCGCTCTTGTCCCAGAAGCGGGGATTCAGAGCAGCGATCTGCATTGCGACGTCCTTGCCGATCTCGGTGGCGTCAATGCCGCCCTCGACAGCGAGGTTCACGAGCACGCCAATCTTGCCGCCTGCGTGGACATAAGCGACGCTGGTGTTCTCGGCGTAGCGGACGAAGCGGCGGATCTGGAGATTCTCACCGATGGACATGACCTTCTCAGGCAGAGTCTCGGCGACGGTGAGGTTGGAGCCTGCGTACTTGCTGTTCATGAGAGCGTCGATGTCGGCGGGATTCTCGGTGATGACGACATGGCAGATGTCCTTGACGAAGTTGACGAACAGCTCGCTCTTTGCGCAGAAGTCGGTCTCGCAGTTGACTTCGACGACAGCGCCGACGCCGCACTTGGGGCAGACGTCTGCATAAGCCATACCTTCAGCTGCGATGCGGCCGGCCTTCTTTCGCGGCCTTGGCAAAGGGCCCTTCTTCGCGCAGCCATTCGACTGCCTTGTCCATATCGCCGTCGGTCTCGGTGAGAGCCTTCTTGCAGTCCATCATGCCGACGTTGGTCATCTCGCGGAGAGTTTTAACATCCTGAGCGGTAAATGCCATAATAATTTATCCTCCTGATTACTTATTAAATCTTCAATTTTAATGGGGAAAAAGGGGCGTGTTCTGCGAAAACCCCTTTTCTAAAAAAAATTATCTCTTCAGCGGCCTCAGTGGGAGCCTCGATGGTCTCCTCAGCCTCAGCGTCAACGCCCTGGCGGCCTTCCTGAACGGCGTTGGCCATGGTGGCGGAGATCAGGCGGATGGCGCGGATGGCGTCATCGTTGCCGGGGATAACGTAATCGACCTCGTCGGGGTCGCAGTTGGTGTCAACGATGGCGACGATGGGGATGTGCAGCTTGCGAGCCTCAGCAATAGCGTTGTGTTCCTTGCGGGGGTCGACCACGAACACAGCACCAGGGAGCTGCTTCATGTCCTTGACGCCGCCAAGGTACTTCTCAAGCTTCTCCATCTCGCCGAGATGCTTCATAACTTCCTTCTTGGGCAGCATGTCGAAGGTGCCGTCTTCCTGCATCTTCTTGAGCTGAGCCAGACGGTCGACGCGGGTGCGCATGGTCTTGAAGTTGGTGAGCATGCCGCCGAGCCAACGTGCGTTGACGTAGTACATGCCGACGCGGGCAGCCTCTTCCTTGACGGCGTCCGCAGCCTGCTTCTTCGTGCCGACGAAGAGAATGGTCTGGCCGTTTGCGGCGAGATCACGCACAAAGTCGTAAGCCTCTTCGAGCTTCTTGACGGTCTTCTGCAGGTCGATTATATAGATACCGTTACGCTCACAGTAAATATACTCGGCCAAAGGTGCATATAAGGCGCCGGATATCGCCGCAAGTCCGGCGCTGGTTCCGGCGTTATTATAGGTCAGCGGCTCCCGCGCCGTAATGACATGCTGTAAATTTTGCGTACAGGCTGTTGAAATCCAGCTCGCCCCAATTGCCGGTATTCCAGCTCGACGTGAACAGATTGTTCTCCGAATAGCCGACGGGCGTGAGATAGCGCCGGCAGAGCGCGCGGCGGTCGGCGTCATAGGTCTTGACGCGCACCATGCTGTATTTGTTGGCGTTGGCGTTCGGCGCCGCCGCGGCTGTATATGAGCCAGCCGTTTTCGGTGTAGCGTATGCTCTCAAGGCCGTACTGTCCGGAGGAGTATATCTCGGACGGGTCTTGTCGTCCCACTGCATCGACACGGTCACGACGCTCGCCGCGCCGCTCCGGTATATCAGCACTTCTTCGTGCACAAGCCCGTCCGGATGGACGACGAAATATCCGGCCTGCGCGTCGTTTCCGGCGCTGACGGCCTCGCCGAAAGCGGCGAGCGCCTCGGGATTCTGCATATTGCAGTTGCCGTAATCAACAGCTGAGTAGCCCGCCGCGCCGAGCGCCGACACCATCGACGCCACCGCCTCGTCCGACAGCACGACGTTCTGCGCCTCGCCCTTGTCGGCGGCGGCATAGCATCCGCGCAGCTGCTCATCGCCGTGGCGGCGTCGTTCTGTATCGCCTTGATGCTCGCCGTCGTCAAGCGCGGTGAAGGTCGGCGTCGGCTCAGCCGCCGCCGTCTCCTGCGGGACGGGCGTCACTGCGGTGTCCGGCGCGGGAGTCGCCTCCGCAGGCGCGGGGTCGAGCAGACCGAGGCCGTTTATCACCAGCGCCGCGATGACCAGCAGCATCGCAAATATTATAAGTACAAGCAGTATGTTTTTTCTTCATTGTTCGCCTCCGTGGACGGTTATACAAAAATTTTACCACAACGGCGCGTTTTTCAAGTTAATTATATGAACACCCCGGCCCGCCCCGTTTTCCAGACACTTTTTGATTATTGCCCACATTTTATCATTTACAAAAAATTTTAAATGTTATAAAAATATGAAGTAATATTAGAAAGCAGGTGGCGCTATGCTGGAGAAGAGCTTTACCGAGGTCTACGACAAATTCAAGCTGCAATTTTACCGCAAAGGTGTTTGAGCTGGTGCGCGAGCGTGACGGCTCGCTCTCGGCGATGGAGGCGTTTTCGCTGGAGGTCATAAAGATGCTGGATGAGCCGACGGTCGGCCAGTTCGCGGACTTTCTGAATATCTCGCAGTCAAACGCTACATATAAGGTCAATAACCTCATCAAAAGGGCTATCTTGAGCGTGAGAACTCCACGACCGACCGCCGCAGTATCACCTGAAGCTCTCCGAGAAATTCTATAATTACATGGCGCTTCTCAGCAGCTACGGCAGCGCGTCATGGACAGGATAAAGGCGCGCTTCCCTGAGGAGGACGTCAACAAGTTTGACGAGATGCTGCAGATAATCTCAACGGAGCTCATGCCCGAATTCGGGAAATAATATATTTTTGGAAGGAAGTATCTCATGGGTAAATCTAAGGGCGCTTCGGCCGGCGGGCTGAAGCTCAACTACAAAAAAGAACGTTCCTGATCGGCTTTGCGTTCTTCGGCATCCTCTTTGCTCTGGCAGGTGTACGACTCCTGGTGCCCCACATTTCTGACGGATATTCTTCGCCCGCCGCATGTTCAACCTCTCCTCTGCAGAGCTGAAAGCCGGCGATCCGGCCAAAATACTCGAAGTGCAGTGGATCGTCGGCATAATCATGGCCTGCGATAATCTTGCCGCGCTTATCCTGCTGCCGATATTCGGCAACCTCTCCGACAAGACTCACACCCCCATCGGCAAGCGTATGCCCTACATTCTGACCGGCACCTTTGTAGCGCGATAGCTTTCCCGTTCATCCCGCTGTTCTTCCACTACAACAACATTGCCGGTATGGTCGCGATGATGGCGATAGTGCTGATATTTATGATGATGTACCGTAATCCCGCGGTCGCGCTCATGCCGGATATCACGCCCAAGCCCCTGCGCGCCAAGGCAAACGGCATCATAAACATCATGGGCTACCTCGGCGGCGCATTTGCAACCGTGCTTGGCATCTTCCTGCCGCTGAGCAATTACATCAACTCCGAGGACGCCGCGCGCAAGATCTGGACCATTGAGATTCCGTTCATCGTCGCGTCCGTGTTGATGGTCATCTCCGCGATGGTGCTGTTCTTCACGATACGCGAGAACAAGATCGCCGAGGAGATGAAGGACGAGATGGCCGAGGGTGAGCGTCTCGCCGCGGTCGAGACCCCGATCGACGACGACAAGCCCATGTCCAAGGCCAACAAGCGTATGCTTCTCGCGATACTCGGCGCGGAGTTTTTTTTGTGGTTCATGTCCGATAACGCAATAGGCACATACATCGGCAACTACGTTATCTATTACCTCAACTCCGCATCGAGCGCCACGATGGTGCTCACCATCGCGGGCGGCCTTGCATCTGTCATGGGCTTCGCCGTTGCGGGCGGCATTGCGGACAAGATCGGCCGCAAGTGGACGATCCACCGGCTGCTCGGCCTGAGCTTTCCTCGCACTGGTGTTCATGTCATTTCGTCGCGCCGACCGGACGGGTCGTCGGCGAACACGGAGAGTATGCCTTCCCCGCAGCGCTGTACATCGTGTGGGTGCTGAAGGGCTTCGGCATGGCGCTTGTGCACAACTGCTCGTTCCCGATGGTCGTCGAGCTGTGCTCGTCGAATCGGACGGGCTATTATTACACCGCCAGCATGTCCGCGCAGACCATCACGCCCGTGTTCCTCGGCTTCGTGTTCGACGCGACCGGCGCATGGCGCGCGCTGCCGGTGTATTCGTCGGTGCTGATCCTGTGCAGCTTCGGGGTATTCACGGCGCTTGTCAAGAATATCAAGGCCAATAAGGTTGCGAACGCCAAGGGTCTCGAAGCTCTCGGCGATGACGATTGATAAGTAATCGGGCAGATAAAAAGTTGAAGGCGGACGCTATGCGCGTCCGCCTTTGTGGTTGGATGATATGGTTCGCGGTGGATGTCCCGCGAGTTTACAGTGCCGTTTCTTTTCCCTAATGGCAATCTATAAAGTCTGGCGACCCCTTCGGCGCCTGCGCGCCACTGTCTCGCCGCGCCGCCGTTGCACTACCCTAAAAAGGGCAGCGCTTCGCGGCAAAGATTTGGGAATGGTGCACAGTGGTTGCACCGCGCCCTTGGCGCCCCTTCTAGGGGAGCTGTCGCGGAGCGACTGAGGGGTCGCCAGAGTTGAAACTAGAGCAGAAAGCAAAAAGAAAGTGTGTACCCAACACCAATCGTAGGGGACGGCCCCTAGTGCCGTCCGTGAGTCCCTCCGTTCCGCTCCATCCCCTCATCTATGCGCGAGGTGTATCGTGCGCGTCGCGCAGGGCGTCGCACAGAGCGTCGATGTCCTCTTCCGTTGTGAGACGCGACAGGCCGACGCGTATCGCGCCGTCGATGGTCTTCGCGTCAAGCCCCACGGCCTCCAGCACATGGCTTCGCCCGCCCTTCTTGCAGGCAGAACTGCGCGAAACATACACCCCGCGCGCCTCCAGATAGTTCATCAGCACCTCACTGCGCCAGCCGGGCAGCGATATGCTCAGAATATGCGGTGCGCTGTCCGCCGAGGATATGACCCGCAGTTCCGGAATATCCCGCTCCAGACGGCTCACCGCGCGCTCGCGCAGCGCCGACATGCGCGCGATATTCTCCTTCATTCCGGCGTACGCTATCTCACTCGCCGCGCCGAAAGCCGCGATCTGCGGCATAGCCTCAGTCCCCGCGCGCATCCCGCTCTCCTGGCTGCCGCCCACGATGAACGGCTTCAGCTTCAGCCCCGCGCGTATGTACAGCGCGCCGATGCCCTTCGGCGCGTGGATCTTGTGCCCGCTGATGCTTATCATGTCCGCGCCCAGCGTTTTCGCGCGGAATGGTACCTTCATGAAGCCCTGCACAGCGTCCGTATGCAGCAGCGCCTGCGAGCCTGCGCGCTTCAATTCGCGCGAAATGGCGGAAATATCCGTCACTGCGCCGGTTTCGTTATTGACCATCATCAGCGAAACGAGTATAGTATCATCACGGAGCGCATCGACGACCGACTGCACCGGTATCGCGCCGCTCGCGTCCGGCTTCAGCCGCGTCACCTCAAAGCCGCGCTTCTCAAGCTCGTCGAGCGACTTGCGTATAGCGTCGTGCTCGACGGTCGAGCTGATTATATGCTTGCCGCGCCGCTTCATATACTCCGCGCCGGACAAGAGCGCCCAGTTGTCGCTCTCGGAGCCGTAGGACGTGAAATAGGCCTCTGCGGGGCACAGCCAAGCGCGTCCGCGACCTGCTTGCGACATTTGTCCAGCGAGCTTCTTTGCCTCGCGTCCTTTCGTGTGCGTGGAGCTCGGGTTGCCGTAGCAGCGCAGCATCGCGTCGGCCGCGGCAGCCTGCCGCCTCGGCGCACACCATCGTTGTCGCGGCGTTATCAAGATAATGTTCGTGTATAGCTTCCATCTGAAAAACTTCCTTATTCTTTATATCAGGGCCGAATATGAAATATATTATATCCACTCTCGGCTGTAAGGTCAACCAGTATGAGACGCAGGCGATGGAAACAATCTTTGCTAGAGCACGGCCACGCGCCTGCCGCCCCCGGCGAGATTGCCGACGCCGTCATCGTCAACACCTGCGCCGTCACTGCCGAGAGCGGGCGCAAATCGCGCCAGACCATCCGCCGACTGCGCGACGAGAACCCCGGCGCGGTCATCGCTGTCTGCGGCTGCTATTCGCAGCTTGACCCGGACGCCGTCGCAAAAACCGGCGCGGATGTAATATTCGGCTCGAACGACCATGCGGGCATGGTGGCCGCGCTCGAGAACGCGCTCGGCACGGGCGAGCACAGCACCAGCATCGACGAGCCGTTCAAGCGCCGCGTGTTCGAGCAGCTCCCCGCCGGAGCCGTCGCGGGGCGCACTCGCGCCATGCTGAAGATTCAGGACGGCTGCGTCAATTTCTGCACCTACTGCATCATCCCCTTACACCCGCGGACGCCTGCGCAGCCTGCCGCTGGACGCCGCCGCGGCGGAGACCGCGCGCATCGACGCCGAGGGCTACCGCGAGATCGTGCTGACCGGCATCGAGGTCGCGTCCTACGGGGTCGATCTGCCCGGCAAGCCCGGCCTTGCCGACGTTATCGAGACCGTTGCTTCCGCCGCGCCCGACATGCGCATACGCCTCGGCTCGCTGGAGCCGACCGTGATAACTGAGGATTTCTGCCGCCGCCTCGCCGCGACGGGCAGGCTCTGCCGTCACTTCCACCTCTCGCTGCAATCCGGCTGCGACCGGACGCTGAAGGCCATGAACCGCAAATACGACACTGCGGGATTCTACCGCGCGGTGGAGCTGCGTGCGTGAATACTTCCCCGGCGCGCGCTGACAGCCGATCTGATCTGCGGCTTCCCCGGCGAGACGGAGAGGATCGCCGCGACGCTGGAGTTCATCCGGAAGTGCGGCTTCGCGGACATGCACATCTTCCCCTCTCCCGCCGCCCCGGCACGCCCGCGGACAAGATGCCCGGCCAGTGTGAGAACGCGGTGAAGTCCCGCCGCGCGCACGAGGCGCAGAAGGTCGCCGACGAGATGCACCGCGATTTCATGCGCGGCAGCATCGGGCAGACTCAACCCGTGCTGTTTGAGACGGAGCACGACGGTGTCTGGACCGGACACAGCGACACGTATATTCTTGTCAAGGCGCGCGGCGAGGCGCTGCGCGGTAAATATGCCCCGTTTCAATAAAGCTTGCACAGGACGAGGCACTTTTCGGAGAAATAATTTGACGAATTAAATCGTTTGATGTATCATAATAAAAATACGTCAAACCGATATTCTGACCCATCGGTCTGGGTATCGAAATATTGAAATATCAAACGAGAGGTCACGGCAATGTTTAGAATAAAAACCATGAACAGCATATCCCCCCGCGGGAATCGGGCACTCACCGCGCGCGGCTGCGACGTCAGCGCGGACGAGGTGCGTCCGGAGGCACTGCTCCTGCGCAGCGCGGGCTGCACGGCTGCGAGTTCAATCCTGAGCTTCTGGCTATAGGCCGCGCGGGCGGGGTACAACAACATCCCCATTCCGGACTGCACCGAGCACGGCATAGTCGTGTTCAACAGCCCCGGCGCAAATGCCGAGGCCGTCAAGGAGCTGGGCTGTGCTCGCTCGTGATGGCGTCGCGTGACGTGCTGGGCAGCATCGGCTGGGTTCGCGGTATATCCGGTGAGGGCGCGGCCATTCGAAGCTCGTCGAGAAGGGCAAATCCGCTTTTGCGGGGCCGGAGCTTCTGGGCAAGACTCTCGGCGTGGTCGGCCTCGGCGCGGTCGGTGCGCTGGTCGCGAACGTCGCGCTGGAGCTGGGCATGACGGTCTACGGTTACGACCCGTTCATGTCGGTCGATGCGGCGTGGCGGCTGTCGCGCGAGGTCCTGCGCGCCGACTCCGTGGATGACATCTTCCGCAACAGCGATTATATAAGCATCAACGTCCCGTATACGGAGCAGACACACCATATGCTCAATGCCGAGGCTTTCGCGAAGATGAAGCGCGGCGTACGTATCGTCAACGAGTCGCGCGCGGAGGTCGTGGACGACGAAGCGATGACCGCCGCTCTTGAGAGCGGAGCCGTCGCAAAGTATGTGACGGACTTCCCGAACGAGGTGATCCTGAAAGCGCCGAACGTCATCGCCATGCCTCATCTCGGCGCGTGCACGCCGGAAAGTGAGGATCAGCTGCGCGGTCATGGCGGCAAATCAGCTGTATGACTACCTGCTCAACGGGAACATAAAGAACTCCGTCAACCTCCCGGACACGACGCTCAGCCGCATGGGCGTGTGCCGCCTGTGCGTCATACACCGCAACGTCCCGCGCATGATCACGCGAATCCTTGATTTCATCAGCGACCGGAACATAAACGTCGAGCACATGATAAATAAGCCGCGCGACAAGTATGCGTATACGATCGTCGACCTCGGCGCGAGCATCGGCGAGGACATCGCGGACAGCATCCGCGCGATGGATAATGTCCTCCGCGTGAGGGTCATATAAAAAGTCTATTCTCTTTAGGGAGAACAATATAGGTACTCTCACATCGCCTTGTCTTTTCCCTATTGGCAATCTCTGTTTTCCAGCGGTTCATTTGGCGCCGAGAGGGGCATCATCTACATCCCCCAACAAAAACTATCCCCCATGGCGGATTTCTCCTGCCATGGGGATAACTTTTTCGATTTTCAATCACCGCATGAAATTCGTCATCACGCGCGGCTCACGTGCCGGGCGGGGACGCCGGCGGCCACCGGCCTCGATGCAGCCGCAGCAGCCCACGCCATATTTTCGCCCAGCGTGCGCATCGTCTGCATGCCTTCCGCGTCCTGCCGCACCTCGTCCGGGTTCGTCCCGTGAACCTGCGCCCAATACTGGGAGCTGACAAGCGGCATATTATTGATCGTGAAGTACTTTATCAGCCGGTCGAGCGAGGCGGTGGTGGAGCCTGCGCGGCGGCAGGACACCCGCCGCAGCGAGCTTATACTGCAGCCGCTCACCCGCGGAACAGAACAGCCTGTCCATAAACGCGCAGACCTGCGCGCTGGGGCCGCTGTAATGCACCGGCGGAGCCGACGACGATGCCGTCAAACTCGTCAAGCCGCGCGGCGACGGCGTTGACCGCGTCGTCATACACGCACCTGTCGAGTTTTGAACATGCGTCGCAGCCCGTACAGCCGTGGATTGCCGGCTTGCCGAGATAATATATCTCGGCAGCGACGCCGTTTTTCTCAAGCGACTTTTTCACTTCGCTCAGCGCGGTATAGGTACAGCCGAACTCGTTCGGGCGCCGTTTATCAAAAAGCACTCTGCTCATTTCTTATCCCTCGAACTCGCAGATATAACCTATCGTGCCGCTGTACGCGCCGGGGTAATCCGCTACGGGGTCGTTGCGGCTGTCGTTATACACCCAGCCGTCAGCGTACCAGAGCATGACGTAGTTCTCGCTGACGCCGTCATAGCTGTCGAAATACGACGGCTCGCCGGACGCCCAGGGATAATAGCTGACCTCCTCGGTGGTTTCCCACACGAGGGTGCCGTCCACGCGGTGGCAGCCGATCCAGAACTTGTTCGCGCCGGAATTGCGTGCCAGCTCAACGACCTTGGCAAACTCCGCCTCGTCGCTGATAACGGCGAGATGCCCGCCCAGCGCCTCGCACTTGGCGCGCGCGTCGGTCAACTGATGTCCTCAACAAAGACCTGATAGGTGGATTCCTTCGGCTGCTCCGGCTCGGGAGTGACTTCCGGTTCGGCAGACTGTTCGGGCTGCACGGGCGCAGTCTCGACAGGAGCTGCCGACGGCGCTGCCGGACTCGGCGTGGGCGAGTGGGTTCTATCCTTCTGCATCGCGTTGACTATCAGCGCCGCGACGACAAGCAGCGCGCAAAGCGTCAGAATGACTATCACGGGGCGGCGCTTGCGGCGGCGTATCTTCTCGGCAATCTTGCGCTCGCGCTCGACGTTAACGCCGTACTGCACGGCAGGGGTCTTGACCGGCTGGCGCTTATCCGCGGCCTTCGGCGCGGACTTCTCCTTCTGCTCGGCGCGGCGGTATATCACAACCGGCTCAAGCTCCGGATTCTTGTCCTCAACCAGCTGCGGCACCGGCTCGCGCTGCGGCGCGGCGGGCGCTTCCTCTTCGAGGCTGCGCCGTCTCTTCCGGAAGTATAGCTTCGGCGGGCGCGCCGGTCGGGACTGTCTCGGGGTTTATCTCCTCCGCGGCGATCTCCGGCTCCTCCGCGGCGATCTCCGGCTCGGCCTGCGGCTCTTCGGGCAGAATCTCTTCCGCCGGTTCTTCGGCCTGCTCTGCGGGCTCTTCGGCAGCTTCTTCTGCCTCTGCCGGTGCTTCCTCCGCTGCTGGAACTTCCTCGGCGGGCGTTTCAACCGCCGGAGTCTCATCAGAGGGAGGCTGCTCCGGCTCGCCGTTATTTTCGATGATAGCGATCATCATTTTCTCGATGTCGCTCAGATCATCGTCGCTCTTGTTGAATATGGTCTCGGCGTTCGGTTCGCCGTTGAGATACAGATTTTTCACACAGCTGTCAACCATCGCTTTCATTTCATCGGGATTTTTATATCTGTCTTCCACACGGAAGCTGGTGGCCTTTTTCGATTATCTCGCCCAGCCTGCGCCCCGCCGCCTTCGGCGCGCGGAAGCGCTCGCCGTTCATGCGGCGCTGCTGAGCCGTGGCTGCATCGGCGCTGTCCTCGTCAAACGGCATCTTTCCGCCCGCTGACGCGAAGTAGAGCAGCATGCCGAGAGAATACACGTCCGCTGCAGCCGAGCTTTCGCCCTTCCAGAACAGTTCCGGCGCGGTGAATTTCACTTCTTCCGTGCTGAAATCCTTTTTGCGGCGTCCCTCGCCGATGGCGACGTTGCCGTCGTCTCCGACGCTGATATTGGACGGTATATCCCGCCGCAGTAGCCGTCAAATCCGGCGCGCGCCTTCAGCTGCACGCACAGCGCGGAGCACAGCTCGCACAGGGACTTGCGGTCAAGCTCCGTTATCTTATCCCCCAAGGCCTTGGAGGGGTCATATATATTTATGCCCATAGGCTCACCTCACTCTGGTCTATAAGTATTATGTTAACACAGCGGGGTTAGTTAGTCAACTTGAGCTTTATTCCAAATTCCGAAAATTCTCCGAAATTTTACTTCTCGATCTTGTTCGCTATCGCCTCGATCTGGTCGGCATAGCGCGCAAGCTCTCTTGTTCGGTCTGCCCTCACAGCCGCGAACCAGACGCAGCAGGCGCTCCGCCGCCGCGACAAGGCGCGTGAATGCGGCACTGACGGTTCTGCCGCCCGCGGGCTTCTTCTCGACCGGTATGCCTTTCGTGACGGTCACAAAATCACCGCTCAGAAGATCAAAGCTTGTGCCGGAGTATGGCGCAAAGGCCGTGGTTGACGAACACGTGCGCAGGCTTTTGCTCCATGGCGTTGATCCAATTGAGCAGCCCGCTCTTATCCGCATGGCCGCTGACGCCGGGCAGCGGTGATCTGCGCGTGCACCTCGATCTCGTCGTTGAAAGCTTGACCTTTTTTCAGTCCGTCAAGCAGCCGCCCCAGCGTGCCCACCGCCTGATAGCCCACGAACAGCACCATGCTCTCCCTTGCGCCAGAGGTTATATTTCAGATGGTGACGGATGCGGCCGGCGTCACACATGCCGCTCGAGGAGAGGATGACCTTGGGCGTCTTGTCGGTGTTGAGCGCCATGGAGTCCTCTTTCGTGACGGCGGTGTGCAGGTCGAAAATACAGCGGGTTGACACCGCTGCGGATGAGTGCGCAGGCCTCGTCGTCGAGAAAGCTTGTGTCCGCTCTGCAGGAAAACGCCGGCGTCGCCTCGATGGCGAGGCGGGCTGTCCACATACACGGGGAAGTGCGGGTGGCCGTGTACCATGCCGGCGTCCTTGATCTGGCGGATGAAATACAGCAGCTCCTGCGTGCGGCCGACGGCGAACGACGGGATGACCACGTTGCCGCCGCGGTCGAGCGTGCGCTGGATGCAGTCCGCGAGCGCGGTCAGATAATCCACGCGCGGGCCGTGGCTGCGGTCGCCGTAGGTCGACTCGATGAGCACGTAGTCCGCGCCCGAGACGGTCTGCGGGTCGCGGATGATGGGCTGGTCGGTGTTGCCGATGTCGCCGGAAAAGACGATCTTCTTTTCCGAGCCGCCCTCGGTGAGCCATGCCTCGATGCACGCGCTGCCGAGCAGATGGCCGACATCCGTGAAGCGGATGATGATGTTCTCCCCGACCTGAATGCGCTTGCCGTAGCCGCACGGGCGCAGCAGACGCAGCACGCCCTCCACGTCCTCGAGCGTATACAGCGGCTCGGGCGCCGGCTGGCCGGCGCGGGCGGCCTTGCGTCCCTTCCACTCGGCCTCGGACATCTGGATGTGCGCCGCATCGCGCAGCATGATGCCGCACAGGTCGCATGTCGCCTCCGTGGCGTAGACCGTGCCGCGGAAGCCCTGCTTATACAGCAGCGGCAGGTGGCCGGTGTGATCCATGTGCGCGTGCGTGACGAGCACGAACTCGATCTATACGCTGGCGACCTCAGGCGCTAACGCGCCAGCTCCCCTAAAAGGGGCGCTAAGATGGTGCGGCGCATCGGCCAATCCCAAATCTTTGCCGCGGAGCCTTTGCCCCTACTAGGGTAGTGCAACGGCGGCGCGGGTGAATGACATGCCGGGGGCATGTCAGAGCCGCGCCGTGACCGAGCCGCAGCGAGACAGTGGCACGAAGTGCCGAAGGGTCGCCAGTTGATGAGAGAGTGCCATTAGGCAAAAGACAAGGCAATATAAAGACCACCTCTGTCATTGCGAGGCCAGTGACCGATGTCACTGGCCGTGGCAATCCGTTTCTTTTTTGTACAGCAGTATGTTTTAGTACGGCATTAAGGAGAACGGATTCCCACGTCGCTTCGCTCCTCGCGACGGCGGCATACCACGATTCATTGATTTGCCGCCTAGTCCCTTTAGGGGGAATGACAGGGTGATTTTGAATCTGACACGTCGATTTTTGCGCAAGCGCAAGGTGCTACATCCTCCGTGTCACATTTTAAGATAATCCGGTATAGCCTGACGGAAAAATATGTGCTATAATGTTTGTGTATACACTTATCACACAGAGGTTTCGGTATGAAAAAAACCAGTAAAGCTATATCTTGTGCTATTGACATTGCTTGCGCTGCTGCTCGCGGGCTGCGCGTCCGGTCAGGACAGTCCTCCCGCCGAAACGCCAAGCCCCACGCCCGAAGTGCCGCCCACGGTGCGCATAAACGAGCTGATGCCCTCGAACAAGTCCACCCTCGCGGACGGCGACACCTTCCCCGACTGGATTGAGCTTTATAACTACGGCGGCGAACCGGCGCGGCTTTGGGCTGCACGCTGAGCGCTGGCGGCAAAAAGCTGCACGCTGCCGGAGCTGGAGATACGGCCGGGCGCTTATGCGGTGATATTCTGCGGCGGGGAGGACGTCCCTGTCTCGCTGCCCAAGGCAGGCGCGGAAGTCCGCATCCTCAGCGCAGGCGGCACGGAGATCGACAGCGTCAGCTATGAAAACGCCGAGTCCGACGTCAGCCTCTGCCGTGACGGCGACGGCGTCGCGGCGGCCGAATATCCGACCCCCCGGCTTCGAGAACAGCGCCGACGGCTTTGCCGCGTTTCAGGCGAGCCGCGAGTGCTCCTCGCCCCTCGTGATAAACGAGGCCATGGTCTACAACGAGTGGTACCGGAGCGACGACGGCGGCCTGTACGACTGGGTGGAGCTGAAAACGTCTCCGCGCAGGAGCTGCGGCTCAGCGACTATTACCTCTCCGACGACGGAAAGGATCGCGCCATGTACCGCCTGCCCGACGAAACGCTCGCCCCCGGCGGAATCTACGTCGTCTACTGTACCGGCAGCGGCGACGCGTCCGGAAGCTATGCGCCCTTTCGCGCTCAACGCGCAGAGCGACAGCCTGTATCTCAGCTCCGCAGACGGCAGACTCTGCGATTACACGCCGCTGCGCGGGATAAAATACGGCGGCGCTACGGGCGGATGTCCGGTGAAAACGGCTTTTTTCTATTTTGCCTCCGCTACCATCGGCGCGGATAACGCGGGCGGCGCGCGCTGCATCGCGGCGGAGCCGGTGCCCAGCATCGAGCCCGGTGTGTATGACGGCGTCGAGGGCATGAGCCTTGAGCTCAGCGCCGGCGGCACGATATATTATACGATTGACGGCCACACCCAGCGAGTCCTCGCAGGTATACTCCGCGCCCATCCCACTCGACGCGACGACGGTAGTCCGCGCGATAAACGTCGAGGCTGGCAAGCTCACGAGCGGCTCCGCCGACCTGAGCTATATTGTCAACGAAGAGCACACCTGCCGGTGGCGAGCCTTGTCGCAGACCCTGACGATCTCTTCGGCAGCAGCTGGCGGCATATACAGCAATCCCTCTGCTGCGCGAGGAGCGCATGGGGTCCATCGCGTTATTTGATGGCGAGGACGGCTTCAGTCTCGACTGCGGCATAAAGATACACGGAGCGACGTCGCGCTTCGCCCAGCGCAAGAAGTCGATGAAGTCTCAGTTTCGCTCGCGCTATGACGGCGAGCTGAACTACGATCTGTTTGAAAACGGCGTGACGACATTCTCATCCGTGCTGCTGCGCGCTGCGCAGGAGGACACATTCTCCACGCATATGCGTGACGTGTTCATGCATCAGCTGGCGATAAAGTGCTTCCCGACGCTGCTTGCACAGGATTATAAGTACACGGTTTTGTATATAAACGGCGAATATTGGGGTGTTTATGCCTTCCGTGAGGCGCATTCCGCCGACAGCTACGCCAATCACTACGGCTATGACGCAGACACCGTGACCCAGTATAAGGAGGCATGGGCGGCTGACAGCGCCACGGCGGAGCTGTTCAACTTCATGCGCTATAACCGCGTCAGCGACAACGACGAGAACTACGCCTATATCAGCTCGCATATAGATGTGGACAGCCTCATCGGCTGGACGATAATTCAGGCCTATTGCGGCAACATGGACGACAACCCGCCGAATTTCCGCATGTATTATTCCACGCAGGACGATATGTCGCGCTACGCGCTGGTCGATCTCGACCTCGGCCTGTTCAAGCTCAGCAACAGCTATGACATCGCGCTGTATTCCGGCTATGCGTACAGTCTGTTTCGCGGACACTGCTCGCAAACGCGCAGTTCCGCGAGCGGTTCCTCACCACGCTCTCCGAGTGCCTGACGGGCGAGATGTCGAACGACAGCGCGAACGCGCTCATTGACGAGCTGGCCGACGAGCTGCGCCCCGAGATGGCGCGCGAGTGCGCCCGCTGGGGCTATACGGTGGAGCTGTGGAGCGCATGGTCGATTATCTGCACGAGTATATAAACAGCTACGGGGCCGCGCACGGTATATGGCCGTCTCGCCGCGGGATTATATCAGCATCTCCGACGAGGAGTGGGACTCTACTTCGGCAAAGATCCCGAAAGGGTGAGGGCTAGGGAAGGCAGATTTCACACCGCAATTCTATCTCAAACATACCAACCCGCCTCCGCGGAAACGCGGAGGCGGGGTCATATTCACGTCTATATTTACTTATCTTCTTCCGTTTGTTCTTTTCGCGATTATCTCCCTCGTGACCGGATCGATATGATCTATATTCATATACTCATCCGTATCCGTGGGCAGATCGCGCTTGACGAGCTTTTTCGTGACCAGCTTCCCCAGCGCCGTATATATCACGACGAACACCGGCACTCCGAGGAGCATTCCCCAGAACCCGAACAGGCCGCCGCCGAGGATGATGGAGAACATGACCCAGAAGCCGTTGATGCCGATGGAGCTGCCGAGGATCTTCGGGCCGATGACGTTGCCGTCGAGCTGCTGAAGCACGATGATGAATATCACGAATATCAGGCACTTTAGCGGATCGACGAGCAGGATCAGCAACGCGCTCGGTACCGCGCCGATAAACGGGCCGAAGAACGGAATTACGTTCGTCACGCCGACGATGACGCTTACCAGCAGTGCGTACGGAATGTTCAGCAGCGCGCAGCCGATATAGCATATCAGACCGATTATCGCGGAATCCAGCAGCTTGCCGTTGATGAAGCCCATGAAGGTCTTGTCGGTAAAGTTCAGCCCCTCGCGCAGCTTCTCCGCCGCTTCGACGGAGAACACCGTGTACATCAGCTTCTTCGCGCTCGCGCTGAAGCCCTCGATATTGCCAAGAATGTATATCGATACGATAATGCCAATGACGAGGTTATACACAGCCTTCACAACGCTGATAATGCCGGTCGTGACGCTGGCGGCGATGTTGCCGATGCCTGGCATAAAGACGGTGTTGGTCAGCCAGTTTTTCAGATCTTCGCTGACGTTATTGAACACATCCAGCACGTATTTCTCTATCTCCGGATTGTCGCTGAGGAGCTGCTCTATCCACGTTGTTGTGTTCGCTATGTAGGTCGAACTGTTTTCGACGATGGTCGTGATGCTGACCAGCTGAGGGATTATGAGGTAAACTATTGCGACGATGATCGCAAGGAAGATTATCTCCGACAGGAGCACCGACATCGCTCTTGCGAAGCGCTGCGCCTTCTCCGGCTTCTTCTTATGTATTGCCTTGCCGAGTGCGCCGAACACGCCGCGCTGAAGCGACTTGACCAGTGGCGCAGGATATACGTGATGGCCAGACCCCAGATGAACGGGCTGAGTATCGAGAACAAAGAGCCGATCGCACTCAGGACGCCCGGCATATAGTTGAGCGCCATGTAGAACAGTATGGCGCAGGCGACAACGCAGAACGCGGTTATCCCCCAGTAGAGATATTTTTTATCCCATTTGAAATGCCGGTTCATCAGAGCACCCCTCGTTTCGTATTGTTTATATTTTACTCTTCGCCCTTTTATGCGTCAACTAAGATTTTGTAAATATTATGTTCAGGTTTATTAAGATTCCTTTTACATTTTGTACTTTAGTTATGTAAACCATTTTCGTGAATACGGCGCGGATATTCACTGACACGCTTGTTGAAAACTCTGTTGGAAATGTTCAAAACTCCCTGATTTTCAATCACTGTGACCGCGTATGGCAAAATGTTTATGCATTTCACTTTGTCGAATTATACATAATTTTGTAAACCTGCGAATACGCCGGAGCCTATCCTCATAGTTTTTGATAAACATATCTGCTGAACTATCGGAGGCCGCCATGAAAAGATTCATCTGCTTTTTCCTACTCTTCGCCGTCCTGCTGCTGCCCGCCGCCAGCGCCGAGCCGCTGCGCGACGGCGACATCAGCATCTCCGCGCCGTCGGCGATACTGATGGAGAAATACACCGGCGAGGTGCTGTACGAGAAGAACGCGCATGAGCGCATATTCCCCGCAGAGCGTGACAAAGGTGATGACGATGCTGCTCATCGTCGAGGACATCGAGAGCGGCAAGCTGAAGCTTGACGACACGGTGACGGCAAGCGCCCGCGCCGCGTCCTTTGGCGGCAGCTGCGTGTATCTTGAGGAGGGCGAGCAGATGAGCGTGGACGATATGCTCAAGTGCATCGCCGTCGTCTCTGCAAACGACTGCGCCATCGCCATGGCCGAGCACATCAGCGGCACGGGCAGCTCTTCGTCGAGCGCATGAACAGGCGCGCGGAGGAACTGGGGCTTGAGGACACGCATTTCACGGGCGCACGGGGCTTTTCGACGACGGCGAGCACTACACCAGCGCCTATGACGTCGCCGTGATGAGCCGGGAGCTTATCGGCCATGAGCTTATAAAAACTACACGACGATATGGATGGACAGCATACGCGGCGGCAAATTCGAGCTGAGCAACACGAATAAGCTTGTCTATTGGTATGAGGGCTGCACGGGGCTGAAGACCGGCTATACCTCCACGGCGATTGCCTCTCCGCAACTGCGGAGCGCGACGGTGTAGAGTATATCGCGGTCGTGATGCACGGGGACAGCATCGAGTCGCGCAATAACGACGCGAAAGCACTGCTGAATTATGGCTTCGCGAGCTACACGCTCTGCCCGCTGCGAGGCGCGGAGCTGCCGGATATTCCGGTAGAGCTTGGGCGGAGCGGCGGCGTGAGATGAGTATGACGGCGGCGAGTACGCGTTAGTTCCCAAAACTGGGGCAGAGCCGGAGTATGAGCTGACAGCGCCGGAGCGCGTCGCCGCGCCGGTCGCGGCGGGCGCGCGGCTTGGTACGCCGCGGGTGTCGGTCGGCGGGGAGGCTGGCGCGCGAGGTGCCGGTCGTTGCGACAGAGGACGTCGCGCGGCTGGGCTGCTTCGGTCTGTGGGGAAAGCTCGCGTTGTCACTATTTGCTGTGACGCGGCACCATCTTGGGGTGCCGGACTTTAATACAGACAAGGGGAAAAGAGGGGATGAACTGAAAAATTACAACATAGGGGACGGCCTCTGTGCCGTCCCCCTTGGCGCCCCTCCCAGGGGAGCTGGCGGTAATGCCGCCTGAGGGGGCGCCAGACTTGGTCTATTGCCAATTAGCAAAAGAGTGCACAACGCAAACAAGCAGGGCGGCCAGCGGCCGTCCTGCTTGTCTGCTCCGCCCATCTGCGCCTCCGCGCAAATTTCTGTTGAAGTCTCACAAAAAAATGGTGTATAATATCTGACAGAAATAACAATTGCAGGAGGCTGTATTTCCATGATAAAAGTTGATCTCTCCGGCGCAGAAAAATTCTTTGCCGAAGGCGGCCCAGACTACGCTGCCGCCGCGAAAGCACATGAAACCCTCGTCGGCCGCACCGGCGCAGGCGCGGACTTCACCGGCTGGCTCGAACTGCCGCAGCGCATCCGCGACGGCGAGCTGCCCGCGATCCTTGATGCTGCGCGGCTCATCCGCAGCCGCTCCAAGGCGCTGGTCGTCATCGGCATCGGCGGCTCCTACCTCGGCGCGCGCGGCGCGATAGAGCTGCTCAAGCCCATCCCCGGTAAGGACGACCCGCGCATATTCTTCGTCGGCAACGGTCTGTCCGCCGACGCGCTGTGCGACACGCTCGACCAACTCGGCGACATGGACTTTGACGTGAACGTCATTTCCAAGTCCGGCACGACGCTTGAGCCCGCAGTCTCCTTCCGCATCTTCCGCGAGCTGCTGAAAAAGTACGGCGCAGACGCCGGAAAGCACATCTTCGCTACGACCGACGCACACCGCGGCGTGCTCAAATCCCTCGCCGACGCCGAAGGCTGGACGAGTTTTGTCGTGCCTGACGACGTCGGCGGGCGCTTCAGCGTTCTGTCCGCGGTCGGCCTGCTGCCGATGGCCGTCGCGGGTATCGATGTGGAGCGAGTCATAGACGCCGCCATCGCGGAGCTGCGCGCTCTCGACCTGCGCTCGCCCGAAAATCCCGCATGGCAGTACGCTGCCGCGCGCCAGAAGCTCTATTCTCAGGGCTACGCCGTCGAAATTCTCGCAAGCTACGAGCCGAGCTTCCGGTTCATGGCTGAGTGGTGGAAGCAGCTCTATGGCGAGAGCGAGGGCAAGGACGGCATCGGTATCTTCCCCGCCTCCGTCGAGTTTAACGCCGACCTGCACTCCATGGGGCAGTTCATACAGGATGGGCCGCGCACGCTGATGGAATCCGTCGTGCGCTTCGCGCGCAGCCGCCGCAGTTTTTACCGTGCCCTATGAGAGCGCGAACGCCGACGGGCTGAACTATATCGCGGGGCGCGACCTCGCCGATGTCTGCCGCACGGCGGCGGACGCGGTCAAGGAAGCCCACATTTCCGGCGGTGTGCCAAACCTCGTCATCGAGGTTCCGGAGCGCAACGAGGAAGGCTTCGCGGCGATGGTGTGCTTCTTCGAGATGGCCTGCGGCATATCCGGCTACATGTCGGGCGTGAACCCGTTCAACCAGCCCGGCGTCGAAGCCTACAAGAAGAACATGTTCCGTATGCTCGGCAAGCCCGGCGCGGTGTGATAACCGAACAGGGCAAACGACGCAGATAAAATCTGCGTCGTTTTTATCCTGCCCGGCTCGGTTTGAGATGGTATTCTATCAGAGAGGTGAACGACATGACCGAGAAGCTATATTATCTTGACAGCCACATGTTTGAATTTGAGGCCGAGGTGCTGGAATGCCGCGAGCTTGAGCGCGGCTGGGGCATCATCCTTGACCGCACCGCCTTCTTCCCGGAGGGCGGCGGTCAACTCGCCGACACTGGCGTCATTGGCGGCGTCGCCGTGACCGACGTGCAGGAGCCCGGCGGAGAGCTCATACACTACGCGCCGCCCCGTCGTCGCGCTGGGGCGTTATTCCTGCCGCATTGACCGCGAGCAGCGCCTGCGCCGCATGCAGAATCACTCCGGCGAGCACATAGTCTCCGGCCTTGTGCATAATATTTACGGATACGAAAACGTCGGCTTCCACATGGGTGCCGAGTGCATGACCATAGACTTCAGCGGTGAGCTTGACTGGGATCAGCTCATGGACATCGAGCAGCGCGCGAACGAGGCCGTGCGCGCCGACCTGCCGGTCAGGGCATGGTTCCCGGAGCCGGACGAGCTGGCGCGGCTGAGCTACCGCAAAGAAGCTGGAGCTGACCGAGGACGTGCGCATCGTCGAGATCGGCGACATCGACCGCTGCGCCTGCTGTGCGCCGCACGTCTCGCGCACCGGCGAGGTCGGCGTGATAAAGATACTCGACCGCCAGCGGCACCGCGGCGGCGTGCGCGTGACGCTGCTGTGCGGCATGGACGCGCTGGACGACTACCGCCGCCGTCAGGACAGCGCCGCCGAGATATCACAGCTCCTCAGCGTCCCGCGCGGCGAGATCGCCCCGGCGGTGCGGCGGATTCTGGACGAGCAGGCGCGGCTCAAGGAGCGCTTTGCCGAAACGAGCCGTGAGCTGGTCACGGCGCGCGCCGCGGCGCAGAGCTTCACCGACGGCAACATCTGCGTCTTTGATTCCACGCTTGACGACATCGCCCTGCGTGAGCTCGTGAATCTGCTGAAGGAAAAGTGCACGGGCTTCGCCGCGGCCTTCTCCGGCAGCGATGAAGCAGGCTACAAATATCATCGGCAGCCGCCATATCGACCTGCGCAAAGCCGCGCGGGATATCAACGCCGCCATCGGCGGCAGAGGCGGCGGCAGACCCGAAATGATACAGGGCAGCACCTCGGAAACTAAGGAAATAATACAAAAATTTGTAGAAAATGTTCATGTTTAGACAGCTTTTCAATAAATTGTATAGCGTTTTTGTTCATAATCTATTAAAAGTTAATTGACAATTATATGACGGCTTGTTAAAATATTGCTGTGATAGTGGGCGCCCTGCGCCTAATTTGGAAACAAAAATTTGGAGGGTTATCCGTGAGAGACCTTAAGCATCTGATTTACTTTGAGAATCTGCTTCAGGAAGCCAACAACGATCTTGTCAAGCAGGCCAAGGCCGATGGCAAGCGCGCTATCGGCTACACCTGCTATTTCATGCCGGAGGTGCTGCTGGACCTGCCCGGCTGCTTCTCCGTACGTCTGAGAGCGCCGCGCTGCACTTCTCCCGACATCGCAACCTATTATATGTCAGCCCGTGTCTGCCATTACGCACGCAGTCTGCTGGAGCGTGCGCTGGAGGGCGGCTTCAACTTCCTTGATGCCCAGCTGGCTACCGAGACCTGCACCGTGACCTGCCGTTTTCAGGAGCATCTTCAGCAAAAGCACCTTGACTCCGTCAAGGATATGAGAATTATCAACAACGATAATTTCTTCTGCGAATTCTCCGACGTTCCCTTCAAGAACAATGAGAACGGTTTCCAGCACTTCCGCGGCCAGCTTCAGGCACATGTGCTTGAGCCCTGCATGACGAGCACTTCGGCATCGACATCTCAAACGAGGCCATCATGAAGACCATCGAGCAGCACAATGAGGTCTGCCGCCTGATAAACGAGATCGGCGACTACCGCAAGCTTGATAACCCCACCATCACCGGCTATGAGTTCCACGTCATCCAGCTTGTCAGCCAGGTCTGCCCGAAGGACCTTATCCTCCCTACCTGCGCGAGACCGCCGAGGAGCTCAAGACCCGCGAGCCCGATATGACGTGGCCGTTCCGCTGCAAGGTCGTCCTTGCCGGCTCCGAGAATGACGACCCCGACTTCACCAAGCTCATCGAGAGCTGCGGCGCGGAGGTCGTGTGCGACCGCTACTGCTACGGCGCGGTCGAGAGCCGTATCCCCATTGAGATCAAGGAAGGCGACGATCCTCTCTATGTCATCGCCCGCCACTACCTCGAGACTTCCAACTGTCCGCGCTTCATGCCGCAGGACGAAATGCGCGCAAGAAAGAGACGCATCGCGGATCTCGCCAAGGAATACCATGCCGACGGCGTCATCGTGGCCTCCAATAAGTTCTGCGAGTACTGGAGCTATGAGCGTGTCATCGACACGGTCGTTCTCCAGCGCGACTTCGGCTATCCTGTCTGTTCCATCGAGAAGGAGTATATCAACTCCGCTAGCGGTCAGCTCCGCACCCGCTTCCAGGCATTCATCGAGAGCGTCGAGATCAAGAAGATCCAGGAGGGCGTGAAGAGATGAAGAAATTTGATCTGAAAAACGTGGTGGAGAAGGTCAAGACCACGGATTATAAAAAGCTGGCTAAGGATTTCTGGTACGGCAAGCCCCACGGCGAGCGCCGCCTGGGCGACCTGTACTGCGACAAGACCGGATTGTACAAGCACCGCGAGTGGCGCGGTGTGAAGGACACCTTCTACTATTTCAACAAGGTGTGGCTGTACAACTACGGTATGCTGGTCTACGATGTGATGCGCTACGGCGGCATCTGGACCTTTGCCAAGGGCTGCTGGCGCTATCGCTGGATGGGCCAGACCTATCTGCCCGTGCTCCACTGGTTCGACCGCGGCATGGAGGGCCTGCGGGGTGAGGCGCTGCGCGCCTGTCCGCTGCACTATCGGGCCATGACCAACGCCACTATCTACCAGTTCATGCAGATGTTCCGCAACGACCTGAACACCAACAAGGGGAATAAGAAGGTCCAGGCGCGGCACGACAAGACCATCGCCCACGACGAGACGGTGTGGGGCGGCATTTTCTATCCCTTCAGCAAGGAAGTGGAGAACGTCCCCCTGCAGATGATCCCCTATTTCGTCACCTGCCATGTGAACAACCACACGGTCCTCAACTACATCGACGCGGTGCAGTCCCTGGGCCTGCCCGGCGACCCCTGCCCCATGTGTCAGGCCGAGGCCGGACTGTTCGTGCTGGATGATGTGCCCGACTACTACAAGGCGGTCATCACCTCCAACGAGGCCTGCGACGGCTCCGTGGCCACGTCCATCATTCAGGACTGGCTCATCGACAAGCCCCTGTTCGCCATGCCCCAGCCCATGCAGTTTGACGATCCGCTGGTCAAGAAGCACTGCATGAAGGAAATCGAGGAGCTGTGGAAGTTCATTGAGGAGCAGACCGGCGTTCCCTTCGACTACCAGCAGCTGTGCAAGAAGCTGGAGAGCCAGAACGAGCTCCAGCGCTTCGAGTGGGAGAAGTGGGATGTGGCGGCCAACACCAATTATTATCCCATCAACGGCGTGTCCCAGGCGCTGTACCGTATCTATCAGTCTCAGTACGGCGATCGGCCCATCTGGCACGAGACGGACAAGAAGGTCCGCAAGATCATGGAGAAGTGCGTGGAGCAGCGCATCAACAACTTCCCGCTGACCCGCCACCGCGTCATTGCCTGGTCCTGTGCGCCGCTGTACTATTCCAACTGGTGCACCTGGGCCTATAACTGCTGGGGCCTGAACACCATCATGAACATGGACTCCCTGATGTTCGACATGACCCTCCGCACCGACAGCTACGAGAACACGCTGGAGGACATGGCGACCTACCACGAGTGGGCGCCGATGCGCCGCATGGCTGTGGGTGGTATGCACCACATCTTCGAGCTGTGGGAGAACATGGAGCGCTTCCACTGCGACATGGTCATGATGTACGACCAGCTGCAGTGTAAGGGTATGCAGGGCGTCCACGGCCTGTTCGAGGATGAGTTCCGCGCCAGCAACGTGCACGCCATCTGGATGCCCCACGCCCTGCCCGACAGCGCACTGTCTCCCGAATGGAGATCCGCCGCATCATCAACGACTACATGAGCACCGTCATGCACGAAGAGCCGCTCGATCCGTCTCTCTTGACTTTGACGACTCCATGACTTGGTAATTAGGAGGAAGAAAAATGAAAAAGTTTGCAAGCTCGGCAAAGTTCTTCGGCCTCAGCGGCATCGCCCTTCTGCCAATGTGGCTCTGTTCGCAGTGTTCTTCTTCGACCTTGACGGTAAGCTCCTCTTCAACGTGGTCGAGCCGTTCCTCAAGAATATGACAATATGCCGCGCAAAGGATACTCAAGACTCCTTACGACATGGATAAATACCCGACTACAAGTACGAGTACTAAGTAAAAACCTTTAATTCAAATAAATTATATTTTGGAGGCATACATAATGAAATACTTTGGGCTGCGACGTAGGCTCTACCTACACAAAGGCAGTAATACTTGACGAGACCGGCAAGATCGTTGCCGATACCACTATCCGCAGCAAGATCAACTCCGAGCAGAGTGCTGTTCGCCGCTATGGCGGAAGTCTGCAAGAAGGCAGGCCTGAAGGATTCCAAGGACCTCAGCTACCTCATCGGTACCGGCTACGGCCGCAACAAGGTCCCCTTCGCGGATGAGAACATCTCCGAGATCTCCTGTCATGCTATGGGCGTGCACGTGACCGATCCCTCCGTCAAGGCTATCATCGATATCGGCGGCCAGGACGTCAAGGGTATCAGCATCGACACCGACGGCACCGTCAAGAACTTCGCCATGAACGACAAGTGCGCAGCCGGTACCGGCCGCTTCTTCGAGGCAATGGCACGTTCCTTCGAGCTGAGCCTGCCCGAGTTCTCCAAGCTCTCTCTGACTGCTAAGAACGTCATTCCCATCACCGCACAGTGCACCGTTTTCGCAGAGTCCGAGGTCATCACCCTCGTCGGCGAAGGCAAGCCGATGGATGAGATCGCAGCAGGTATCGAGATGGCAGTTGCAAAGCGCTGCTTTGTCATGGCCAAGAAGTTTGACGACGACAAGATGCGGGTGCGCATTGAGTATCGTCTCGTCGATGAGCGAGTTGTCCTCATCATCCGCGAAATCGGCAAAGGATTCGTCGGCTATCATGCGTATTCCCTTGGCCTCGCACCAGTCCGCAATCCGCAGCAGCTCCGCCTTTCCGATATAATTTCCGCTGGGATTGTCGGGATTTATCAGGACGAGCATACTTATATCCTTGTCCTTGAAAACTCCGTCACGTCGTCAGCGTCATAGGCAAAATTCTCGTTCTGCGGCCAGAAGCAGACAACGTCATCCGGGCGGCAACGGTTCGGGTACTCCTCAAAGGTCGGCCGTATGCAGCCAAGCTTGCCCTCATGCCGCTCGACAAGGTATTTGATAAGCTCCGCCGCGCCGTTGCCGACGATGATATGCTCCTGATGGACGTCGAAGTTGCGCGCCGCCAGCAGGCTGTTGACACATCCCGGACGGATACTGTGTCAGCAGGCGCTCAAAAGCTCGCCCGCATTTCATCTATCAGCTTACGCGGCGGGAAATAGGGATTCACCAGATAGCAGAAGTCCAGCATCGAGGGGTATCTCCAGTATCCGCCGTAGCGGGACTGAAGCTTTATCAAGCCGGAGGTCGTCATCGGCAAACATGGATTCCGCGATGTCCAGGTCCTGGATGTCGTCGATCTCGTACCAGCGCTGTCCGTTCAGCTTCTTCGCCTTTATCTCCGGGTCGTCAAGCATTGCTATGACCCGCAGGACCTGCTCATAGTACTCGTTGTTGCCGAGCGCCATCGAATACGCGTCGAGGAACGGGACGTACCTCGTCTCCGAAAAATGCTTGCTGAACTTATAGATGTTTACGGTCTTATAATAGTGCTCGATATCGTTGAAATTGAAGTTCTTGCCCGGAATAAACGCGCCGATAGAGTCGTCCTCACCGATTTTTATGCAGGTGCCGTCCATCCAGCTCTTGTACTTGTCCACAAGCGCAAGCGTCTCACGCGGGTCGTCAACGATAGCCCGCAGGACGCTGTCCTCAAATATGATGTCTGACTCAAGCAGCAGCGTATCCTCCTGCAGAAGATAGTCCTTCGCAAGCGCAAGCGAATATATATTGTTGGTCTTGTCGTATATGGGATTGTTCACATAGCAGATTGGGGTAGCAATCTCCAGCGTTGCGATGTAATCTATCAGCTTCTGCCCCTCGTAGCCCACAACTATCACGATCTTTGACAGGCCGAGCGCGTCAAGCTGATGCAGAGCACGGTCGATCAGCGTGACCCCGTTCACCTTGACCATGCATTTTGTATTGTCGCTGGTCAGTTCCTTCAGGCGCCGACCCATACCGGCCGCGAGAATCAGTCCCTGCATATCGTACCTCCATAAACAGCATAAAGTTTTTCAGAATGTAATATAATTTATTATACACTCTTTTGCCCGCCGTGTCCATAGTCCCGCACCATTGTTAAGAAATATTGAAAAAGCGCACCATGCGTTTGCGCTTTTCGCTCAAATTCACTTTTTCCCGGACGTCGCCTTTTTCACGGGTAGGACACCGCCGTGCCGAGGACGCCGCCGATCAGCGCCGTCACAAGCTGAGGCCACGAGAACATCGCGCTCATCATCGCCGCCTGCTTATCCGGCGCGCGAGCGGGATAAGTATCTTCACTATCAGCAGGAACAGCACCGCAAGCTTTACCGCCGCAGCCAGCACCACTGCCAGCACGTCACGCGCACCACACCTTATCGGCGACCTTCTTATAGAATCAGCGCGTATATTGCAGCGAGGCTTATATTGCCCAGCGCGATGGCCGGTACAAGCTGGATAAGCGCGGGGCCTATGCCGAGCAGGTACGCGAGAAACGGCGACACAAGCGCCGTGGCGAAGCCGCACCAGAAGCCGCCGCACAGCGTCGCTACCACGAGCACCATGTTCACGCATGACCCGGTCACGAACTGCCCCATCGCCTTCGTCGCGAACTGAAGCGCCACGAGCACCGCTATCATTACCGCCGTTCTGCACACCCAAAGAGTTTTTTTGTTCATTGATCTCAGTCTTTCATTTTGCCGCCTCAAGGCCGGTTTCGGCCCCGTGCAGCGATTCCACAATCGTCTTGTCCTTCGCCAGCCTGCTGTGCGCGTCGATCTTGTTCTTGTTGCGCTCGCCGTGTGTCAGGCATCCGGCGCCGTTGATACAGCCGCCGATGCAGGCCATGCCCTCTATGAAGTTCCCTTCCGCGCGCCCCTTCGACGCCTTGAGCGGCATGAGACGGCATTCCTCGATGCCGCTGCAGCTCACGGCTTGACCTCAAAGTCGATGCCCTGCTCCTTCAGCGCCTCGACCGCAGCTTCAGCCAGTCCGCCGCAGCGCGCAAAGCTGCGCCTGAAGCCGGAGGCGTTGTTCAGATCCGTCTCCTCAAGCTCTGTCAGCTCAATATCGCGGCTGTCCAGCATGGCCTGAAGCCCTCAAAGGTCATCACGCAGTCAACATATTCGCGCACGCCGGGCGCTGCGCTTCGCCCTTTTTCGCAGTGCAGGGGCCAATGAATATTGTCTTCGCCTCGTTGTCCATGCCCTTTATAAACTTCGCTATCGTCGCCATCGGGGACATGTTGTGCGACACGTTTTCGGACAGCATCGGAACTGCTTATGTACATAGCTGACAAACGCGGGGGCACAGCAGGAGCTGGTGAGGAAGCCCTTCTCCGCAAGCTCTTTCGCCTCGGCATAGGCGACCATGTCGCGCCAAGCGCGGCCTCGACAACCTCATAGAAGCCAAGCTGCTTTATTCCCGTCACGACCTGCCCCAGCTTCGCGTAGGCGAACTGGCTCGCTATCGCAGGAGCGACGATCGCATAAACATGCTTTTCTTCCTTCAGAAGCTTTATCGCATCGAGAATGAAGGACTTATCCGACAGCGCGCCGAACGGGCAGCGATACACGCACGCGCCGCAGGAGATGCACTTGGAGTCGTCGATCTTGACCGTCCCGTCCTCGTTCATGGTTATCGCGCCGATCTTGCAGGCGTTCTGACACGGGCGGCGGCGGTTCAGAATGGCCGAATAGGGGCATGCTTCTGCACACTTGCCGCAGTTGACGCAGCGTTCCTTGTCGATATGGGCATGATGATGCTCATCATGCGTTATCGCGCGCCTTTGGGACATGCATCCTCACAGCGATGTGCGATACATCCGCGGCAGTTGTCGGTGATAACATATCCGCCAGACGGGCAGTCGTCACAGGCAATGTCGAGCGCCTCGATAACGTTCGGATTTTTTCTGTTGCCGCCGGTCGCAAGCTTGATGCGCTCGGCCAGAATAGCCCGCTCCTTATACACACAGCAGCGCATAGTGGGCACCTTGCCTGGGATTATCTCCTTCGGTATATCAAGTATCGATTCTGCGAGATCGCCTTCCCATGCATGCTTGGCTACTGTGCGCAAAAGACCTTGTATTTCAGATGTTGGACTTTGGTGTCAAACTTGTACACAAATTTCCCCCGTCGCATTTATTTGTACTTATTTTTTAAAGCAAATTCACGTTTTGTAAACAGTAAATTTCTTAACACAGTCAACTATTTCAGCACCTTGCGCATAAACACTGCCGCGCGTGATGTACCGTCGCGCAG
>VOFB01000141.1_pt1 | contig 43672 bp, 69 predicted proteins | sample 5384141 | NCBI WGS metagenome assembly VOFB01 (sample SAMN12384721, study PRJNA508395) | human gut metagenome | isolation source: healthy gut A | host: Homo sapiens
TTGGTCAGGAGCCGCCTGAATGGAGATGCAGGACGCTGCTTCATGTAGTTATCCTTCAGCTTGCGCAGACGCTCTGTCATACCGTTGGGGATGCCGTCACTGGTGGGCGGGCACACGCGGCAGGTAGAGGGGGCATCGGACTTGGTGATCTCACTTGAGACACCCTCAAACATTTTCAGCAGGGCAGCACGCTCTGCAGGAGACATGTTCTTCGTTGCTTCAGCAAACTTGTTCGAAAAATTCACGAATATCCAAAGTTCTTACCTCTCATTCTTTGTAAATTTTTCGGAACCGCCGGAGATCGCTTCAGCGATTCAATGGATGGGACAACGCAAATCTCAGAAAGATTCGCGATAAAGACGGACAATATCTTCCTTAGTCGGCGGTGTGGGATTGGTGGGGGTGCAACGATCGTGCATCGCTTCTTCCGCCATTCCTTCCACTGCTTTTCAAACAGTTCCGGGTCTACTTTTCCAGTAGCCTGAATTCCCTGGGAATACCGATTTCCGCTTCAGCTTCCGAATGGCGTAAAGCAGACTGGACCGTTCCTTCCCGCGGTGTCCGTGCCGGCAGGTTCAACCGCTCCGCCATCATTCGGTATTTCAAGCGGCATAGTTGTTCGCCGTACCGGCGAGATCGGCATTATACTGGATCACCGATTCCATCACCAGAGCATTGGAACGTCCATGGGGCAGATGGAACTGCGCCCCCAAAGCATGGGCCATGCTGTGCGTAATACCAAGGTTGGCGTTAGTAAATGCGACACCTGCAATGCAGGAAGCATTCTGAACGCGGTCCCGGGCATTATCATTGGCCGGGTCATCATACAGTTTTTTCAAATGTGCAAAGATCAATTCCGCCGTTTTCTCCGCCAGCGCATCGGTGAAATCCGTAGCATCTTTGGAGACATAGGCTTCCAGCGCATGAACCAGCACATCCATACCTGTGTCTGCAATCACCGCCTTGGGCACATTCCGGATACAGGTGGAATCCAGCAGCGCCACATCCGGCGCAATGAATTCGTCGATCAGGACGTTTTAGCGCCTTTGGCAGAAATCACCGAAAAGTTGGTGACCTCCGACCCCGTTCCACTGGTGGATGGGATAGCCACAAAGCAGGGCTTTTCAAACTTCTCCCCTCTCGCCTTATGCCGTTCCCACACAAAATACAGGATCGCCTTTGCTGTGTCGATCACGCTGCCGCCACCCAAAGCGACCAGCAGGTCGGCGTTGCAGGACTCGTACGCTTCCACGCCTGCCGCCACAACATTCACATCGGATCGGGCTTAACGCCAGTAAAGACCGCCGAATTGATTCCACATCCTTCAGATATCCCTGCGCCATCTTCAGGTAGCCCAGCTCCTGCATGATACCGTCCGATACCACCAGCGCACAGTGCCCCTTCATGCAGCGCAGCATCTGCATGGAACCTTTGTTGAAATAGACCTTCGTCTTAATAATAAAATGATCGTTCTGTATCATATTACCGTTCTCCCAGGGAATATATCAGTGGGTCTCAAAACCTGATCCAGCAGGTTCTTCAGAAGCTCCAGCTCCTTGGCGCACTCCACATGTTCCGTCTCTGTATTTACTTCGTTTCCGGACGGTTGCGGCGATACGGCAGGAGCCGCTGCCAACGCACCACAGGCGCCGAACAGATCTTCAGCCTTGCGCACACCATAACCGACTTTCCGGATGTACACCAGATTCATCGGAGAAACATTGTCCGATGTGGAACCGCGTCCGGCGCTGCCGCTGCCCAGCGTCATCGCCGGGAAGAGATTCGTCGTAATCCCAAGCGCTCCGAATGTAGCGGGCGTATTGACCAGGACGCGAGCTACAGGCTTTTTCAGCGCAAACTGCTCGATCACTGCTTCATCCCGGGAATGGATTGTCAGCGTGTGTCCACGCCGCTCGCTCACCAGAAGTTCGATACATTTCTCGCAGGCATGCATCCAGTCGTCTTCCACATAATAAGCCAGCACCGGGCAAAGCTTCTCACGGGGTAGGGATTCTTTTCCGAAACATATTTCTGCTCAGAAATCAGCAAAAGCGTGTTGTCCGGCACTTCAAAGCGCACGGCGCGCCAGGAACTTCGCCGTCTTGCCAGCCATTTCCGCATCGGTTTTGCCGTCTTCGCGGAACAGGACTTTGCCCAAACGCTCCGCTTCTTCTTCTGTCATAAAGTAAGCGCCTGCACGCATCAGTTCCTGCTTGACCTGCTCGGCAATCGGGCCGTCCACCACGATGGACTGTTCGCCGCCGGTGACAACGCCGTTGTCAAAGGTCTTGCTGACTACGATATCATGCACCGCCTGCGGAATATCGGCCGTCCGCTCGATGAACACCGGACCGTTGCCCGTTCCGCCGTAGATCACCGGCTTACCGGCTTTCGAAGCAGCCTCCAGCATCGTGGGCACACCCGCGATCAGGATCAAAAAACCGCCGGATGGTTTATCAGCTCCAAAGTGCCGGATTTGACGACAGTATGCATGTAAGAAATCGCGTTTTCCGGCAAACCGTACCGCAGCGCAACATCAATCATGATGTCCAGCACACGGCTGATGGTTTTCTGGGCACGCGGATGGGGAGATACGATAATCGAATTACCCGACTTGATGGCAATCAAGACCTTGTATATGGTCGTTGACACCGGACTCGTTGCCGGGCACAGGGACGCGATTACGCCAATCGGCACGCCTACATCAATCGTTTTCTTGGCCTCATCTCTTGCAATGATGCCGACGCAGCGCAGCCCCCGCAACTTTTCGCGCAGATACTCGCACACGAAACGGTTTTTAATGTATTTATCCTGCCAGACGCCATAGTCGGTCTCTTCGCTGGACATCACCGCCAGCTCCCTGGCATACTTTCCGATCTCCTCCGCCATATGGTCCACAATCTCGTCCAGCGTTTCCTGCGGGAACGCGGCGAGCAGCTTCTGCGCCTCCCGTGCGTTTTCCGCCAGGATACGTGCTTCCTGGATTGAAAGCAGATCGTTATCAATAATAGTGTTCACTGACATCACCCCGTTTCGTTCTCATACAGCGCAAGTCACACTCAGCCGATCAGGCCTTCCGTGGAATAGCGCTTGATGATTTTCTCCAGGCGGATGAGGACGGGCAATCGTGACATGGCTATACACCTCGTGGCCCATATCCTCAATCGCCTTGACGCCGGCAGCAACCGCAGTCTTACAGGCGCCGACATCGCCGCGCACCAGAGCGGAAACGTAACCATCGTAAATATTTTCATAACCAACCAGTTCAACGTCGGCAGCTTTGCACATAGCGTCCGCCGCTTCCATCAGATACAGCACGCCGAAAGTCTCGACCATGCCCAGGGCCTGAGTGGGACCATGGGGCACTTCATCGGGCTCTTCACCCTGGTCGATATCGTGGTATTCACGATCGCGCTGATCGCCTTGATCGGGCGGGGCATAACGTTTTTGCCCGTCAGGGTGCCGATTTTTCGGCGGCCGCTGCACCTGCTTCCACCGCACTGCGGCAGGCAGCCACATCTCCCTTGACAAAACGGTACACAACGTGGAGCCGCCGGCTTCAAGCGCCACCAGCTCAACGTCGGCAGCCTTCAGCATCTTGTCCGTTGCTTCAATGACGGGCACGATGGCCAAAGTTTCTACCAAACCTAATGCTTCTTCTCCATGATATCTCATTATTTGTACCTCCTTCTTCGTCTTTGACGACTATTTTTAGACCCCCCGCTGCGCCGCTCACTGCAGTGGGCATAGCCTGAGCGCTATTTTGTCTAAATTCTATAAAAAGAATAGCATATCGTGCTCCGTCTATATTGAATATTCAATATTCAAACATAGGATTTTTGTTGTCACTTTCTTGACAACATTGTATTATAGCGACTTAATTGTATTTTGTCAATTTTCAGCTGCAATTTTGACCAGTTTTAGCACATTTCCACAAGAGCATTGCCTTATCTGCGTTTTTTGCAAGAAACAGTCAGAATATTCTGCATTTATTTTCGAAAACAGTTGTTATTTTGTTACCAATTTGTTATATTAAAGGCAATTACAAAGAAAGTGTTGTATTTTTTTGTCCTATATGTGGATGCTCCCCGCCGCTCGAGCGTCCCAGGTGCAAAAATATGATTTTTGGTGATTATGATTTTTGGTGATTTTTATTTATGAATACACGTGAACAACTGGTCCCAAAGCACGCTGCGCGAAGTGTTTCACGATCCCACCATCTTGTACGATAAGTCCCACTTCGCCGGCGGTCTGACCAATTACAATTACATCATGCGTATCCGCGGAAAGCTATACATTATCCGCGAACCCGGCGTAATGACAGAGCAGATGCTTAACCGCCCTGCAGAGCAGGCCAACAACGTCATTGCCTCAGAGCTCGGGATCAATTCCGTATGCGTCTATTTCGACGAGCACAGCGGCATCAAGATCAGCGAATATGTGGAGCACAGCCACACCTTCGCCGCGCTGGATCCATCTTCTTCGGAATGCCTGCGCAATGTTGCCGCCCTGCTCAAGACCACCCATGCCAGCCCAAAGCCTTTCTCCAACACGTTTGACTGGACGGCAGAGTTGCGCAAATACGAGCATCTGATACAAGGCCTGGATGGACAGCTGTTTTCCGACTATCCCTATCTCAAGGAGCACTTGTTCCATTTCATTGAGAGAACCGTCTCTTCGTTTGAATCCATCCCGTGCCACAATGATACCGTGCCGGAAAACTTCCTGATGGACACCGTTACCCGGCAGCCCTATTTGATCGACTGGGAATATTCCGGCATGAACGATCCCACCTGGGACATCGCCATGTACATCGGCGAATCCCGTCTGGCCGGCCCTGCCATCAAAGAGTTTTTCTCCTATTACTTTTGGTTCCGCCGGCGCCAGCCGCCAGGAAATAGCAAAGATCCGCTGCTTCATCATGGCGCAGGATCTGCTCTGGTCGATCTGGGCCTTGGTCCGGCATTACAGCGGCGAGGATTTTCTCGATTACTGCTACAATCGTTACAACCGCTTCCGCCGCAACCTCAAAGCGCTGACCCAAGATCCCGACAGCAGCGTGGCGTCCATGGTCAAATGGTAAAAACAAAAGAGCCAAAAAGAGAGACCGATGCTGTCGGCCTCTCTTTTTTATGTTCATCCGAAAAATGCCCGCCCAGCGCTTCGCTGCGCTGCAGGCCGTCGGTCTGCTGAATAGCGCCCACTTCCAACACACCGGGAATGTAGATCTGATCCGCAATGCTCCATCCCGCAACCCGGCAGATCAACTCGAAACTGCGCTGCAGGCCGTCAAACATCATGTAGTTGCCCGTTTCCTCGCCGCAGGAGAGAATGGCCGCCTTTTTGTGCGACAGATCCTTACCCGCTGCATAAAAGCAATACATATTATCAATCAGACATTTCAGCTTACCCGGAAAATCGTACCAGTACAACGGCGTGGCGAATACAATACCGTCCGCGCGCAACAGCACCGGCGCAATTTCATTGAAATCCGCATTCCGGCAGCAAGGCCGATCCTCAGAGGAATAGCATCCGCCGCAGGCAACACAGTCCGCTTTCCGGTCTGCGGCATAAATTTTTACAGCTCGGTGCCCCGCCTTTTCTGCACCGCGGATAAAAGCGTCCGCCATCTGCTCCGTATTGCCGCCTCTGCGGGGCTGCCCAGCAGAACCGCAATTTCCTTCCCCATCTGCAAACACATCCCTTCTCATTTGTAACCCCAGAATCTTCAAGCGCTCCCGGCAGGCAGATCTGAGCGGCGCTCCCCTGCCGGAGGGCGCTTTGGCTTACTGATATTGTAACACAGCCCCCTTTTCCCGGCTCGCACAATTTTGACCTGCAAAGTACAAAAATGCAAAACGCAAAAGAAAAAGCCGGTTTCTTTTTTCTATTTTTCTATCGCAAACACATGACCGGCACTTCATAAGCCGTGCGGTCTTCCTACCCCCGGGGCGTCATTTTATGATAAAGGCGGCTCTGCACCCGTCCTTCAAAAGAAAGCGGATCGCCCACACCCAGCAGGCTGGTTTCCTCCGCCAGCCCTCCCCAGGCAATGCAGGGGATATAATCGGCCCGGCCATAGCTGCGGTTGACCGCCAGCATCAAATCGCAGATTTCCCGTCCCAGCGGGTGCAGCGGAGCACCGGCGGCTTGCACAAAACACCGCTCAGGCGAATCTCATTGCAGTCTTCTTCCCCGCCCCGGCACAGCGCGCGCGCAAATGTCGTGATCACCAGCCGGCTGCCCTGGCCGGATTTATTATTATAAGAGCGCAGCTGCCCCTCCACGCTGATGCGCCCCCTGCCTCCACCGTCATCCGCCGGAGCAGCCGCCCGGGGCCAACACCGCCAACTCATCCGTTTGGCCGGATAAGCGGAGTACCTGCAGCGGGAAGCGAACAAAACGCTCAGCATGATTGCTGTGCGAATGCTCCGGCGGTTCCAGGACCGTGCCCGTCAGCAGGACTTCATTTTCGTGAGTATACACTTCCATCTCTCGCTCACCTTTCCTCTGCCTTCTTCGGCGCTGTGTCTTTTCACTATATGCACCCTTGTCCGTCAATATGCCGCGCCTCCCAAGCGCAGAAAAAGAAAAACGCAGCGGAAAACCGTCCTGTTCCAGCCGTTTTCCGCCGCGTAATTTCCCGCGGCATTTTTGAATTTTTCTTGCACAGTACCGTAGTGCCGTAGTACACTATATAGCAAAGGGGAATCCGCTTGCATCCGATTAAGCACTTCAAAACCGTTACGCACCATAAATGGCTGGTCCTGAAAGGCTGTTTCCGCCTGGGGCTTTACTGGCAGGGCCTGACCCACGACCTGAGCAAATATTCCCCCACCGAATTTCTCGTGGGCGCAAAATACTATTTTGGCACCCACAGCCCCAACGACGGCGAACGCCAGGACAAAGGCTATTCCTCCGCCTGGCTGCATCACAAGGGGCGCAACAGGCATCACCTGGAATACTGGATCGACTATACCCCTCAGGCGGGCCATCGGATGGCCGGTTTGGAAATGCCTGTGCGTTATGTGGCCGAGATGTTCTGCGACCGTGTGGCCGCCAGCAAAACATACCGCGGCAGTTCGTACCGCGACAGTGACCCGTACGACTATTATATGCGTTCCGTTGGGCACTATATGATCCATCCCAACACCGCAGCGCTGCTGCTGGATATGCTTACCGTGCTCAAGGATCAGGGCGAGGACGCAGCGTTCCGCCATATAAAAGAAGACATCCTGAAGCACGGCAAACAGCCTGAATACAAATAGATCATTTGGCACAGATCACAGCACATCTGTGCGCAAAAGAAAAAAACAGCGGCCCGGGGTGTTTGGACCGCTGTTTTTCTTTTATAATATGATTGTTCCAGACAACAGAACGCTTACTTGATGTAGCCGTTGATCATCTGCATGCCGTAGTCGTTTACCTTCCAGTAAACACGCAGCTTGCCCTCTTCATCCAGATCAAAACGGGTTTCATCCAGAAGACCGTTCTGCTGCGCAGTCATCAGACCCTCCTGCACAGCAGGGAACTTGAGCATTTTGAAGCCGTTGTATTCCGGTTTCAGCTCATTGATCACATCGTTGACGCAGCGCTCTTTGCCGTCCTTGAACAGCAGCAGCATGGAATAATACAAAGGTCTCATGATTTAAGCCTCCTTCTTCTTGAACACACTCAGCGGGTTAATGTCGCCGACCATGGCGATACCGATGATCATGATGGCCGCGAAGATCCACTGAATGGCGGACAGGGCATACCCCTCAATGCCGCCGAACAGGCCGCAGACAACCCAGGTAAAGAAAGGAGCCCAGAATGCATACGCACCGTTGCAGGTCATGCCCAGAGCAGCGCCGCACATGGAAGCGCCCTTGTACCAGAAGCCGAAGGACAAACCAGCAAACAGACCGGAAATGACAAAGAAGATCACGGAGCTGTCGGTGAAAGCGGTAGACAGCAGGCCGAAAGCATTCAGACCGTTGCCGTCGATCATGCACAGCAGGGGCAGCACAATGATCATGTTGGCCACACCGGAGGTAACCTGGCGGATGGTGATACCGATGTTGTACTCGATCAGAGTGGTGCCAAAACCGGCGACCGCGCCTTCAATACCCCAGCCCAGAGCGCACACCAGCGCCAGCAGGATACCGACCATAGTAGTACCGCCGAAGCCATCAAACGATGTACCGCCGATGACAGTGGCGCAGATCGGGCACAGAATGATGCCGCCAACCATGACAGGGGACAGCTTCTGCTTAAAGACAAAACGTCCGATGATGGCACCGATGGCCGCATTCAGTGCAGCGAAAGGCACGATGATGGTGCCGGCCATCTGCAAAGCGGCAACGTAGCAGGTGGAAGCGATAGGGCCGCCGATCAGTGCGCAGATGATCATCACCACGCCGGGCTTGGTCTTCAGGCAGCGCACCCAGTCGCCCAGCTCGCCCATGATGCCGCACTTAATCAGCATCCAGATACCACTGATGGTATCGTTTACACCGGAGCCCAGAGCAGCCAGCACATAAGTAATGACGAACACAGACAGGCCGGAGGTATTTGCGCCGTACCAGTCAGCACCCCAAATGCCTCTTGCCATACCCAGCGTCAAGAAGCCGGTGTACAGACCGTAGGTGACACCGGACATGATGGCGATAAATACGCCTTTTTTCATGAACGCGGAGTCAACTTTTTTCTTGGCAGCAATTGCATTACTGTTCATAAAAATACATTCCTTCTCTTTTCCCAGAGTATTTGCCCCGCGGTGCACAGCCTCGCCGCCGCAGTGCCTTTCAGCACTGCAGGAAGCCCTTAAGCTGCAAACTTAACGCACAGATTCTTCGGTGAAAAGACGGGGTAGGAATCGGAAGGAAAGGGAGGCAGTTAGAATGACAGGTTGTGATGTCAAATATCGGGACTGGTTACAAGAATGGTTGGTTCGGATCAGAGGAGGTGTGAAAGAATCCACTTGGGCAAACTATTCCGTAGCGGTAATGAACCATATTCTTCCAGCACTGGGAGAATATACGCTGGAAGAATTGACTGAGGAGAAGCTGCAGGAAACGGTGCTTTTCTGGCTGCGGCAGGGCCGGCTGGACGGAGTGGAGGCCTGTCTGGAAAGACGGTGAAAGATCTGGCCAACGTTGTAAAGGCAGCCTGCGCGCAGCGCCGGTATTATCACCTTCCCCGCAGGATATTTCCCTGCGCTGCCCCGGCACGGCACTGCCGCGCATGGATGTTCTGACGGCGTCCGAGCAGAAGCGTCTTGTGTGCGCAGCGCTCAGCGGGGAATTGCCGGAGCGCCGGCATCTTGATTAGCTTATATACGGGGCTGCGTATTGGAGAACTATGCGCACTGCAGTGGAAAGATATCGATCTGAAAGGCCGAATAGTACATGTACGCAAAACCGTGCAGCGCATTTTTTACAAAGAATGGACCGGCGCTGCCAAAAGCAGCGTGGTCATCACCGCGCCAAAAACCCGCAGCGCGGCGCGGGATGTGCCGCTGGCCAGCTTTCTTGTGCCGTTGCTGCGCGAACTGCATTGCAGCGATCCTGAAACCTATGTGCTTTCTGGCGACCGGAAGTGCCTGGAGCCGAAAACCTACCGCACTTTTTATAAACGCTTTTGGAACGCAACAATCTGCCGATGCTTCGGTTCCACGGCCTGCGGCATACGTTTGCTACGCTCTGTATTGAGGACGGCGCGGACTGCAAGACAGTCAGTGCCCTGCTGGGGCATGCTTCGGTCAACCTGACCCTCAGCCTTTATGTGCATCCGCAGATAGAACAAAAACGCAAGTGTATCGAACGGCTTCCGGTGTATGAAAGCCGCCGTGCCGCGCGCCGGTTTTAAGGAGGCAATTTCTGGAACTATTTTGACTTTTTGAGAAATAATTTACAAAACAGGAAGCGGGCCGCTCCGAAATTTGGGCCGGCCCGCAATTTTAGCAAAAAAAAATGGCGAACTTTTACGTTGCGTTATACATTATAATCCAACTAAATCAATAAAATACAATATGTTTTTTAGAATGTATTCATTGTTCCACAATATTCTCCGCTTTTTCGATGCCTTATTGACAATATTCACTAAAATGAAAACATACAAATGTCCCGTATGTCGTTTTGCTGTCAAAGGGGTGAACGGAGGACTTAAGTTTGCAGCTTAAGGGCTGCAAAGCAGCGGTTCTCCTGAATGAAACGCAGGATTGCTTTCGGGGCAAATACTCTGGGAAAAGAGAAGGGAATGTATTTTTTTATGAACAGTAATGCAATTGCTGCCAAGCAAAAAGCGGATTCCAGCTTCCGGAAGCGCGGCGTGATTTTCGCAATGATGTCCGGCGTTTACGGCCTGTACACCGCTTTCCTGACCCTCGGCCAGGCCAGCGGTGTTTGGGGTGCAGACTGGTACGGTGCAAACACCTCCGGTTTGTCTGTTTTGCAGTGACCTTTATTTTGGGTTCTCTGGGATCTGCAATCAACGATAGTATCAGTGGTATTTGGTGCTTGATTTCCGTGGCAATCAAGGGCGAGCTGATGGACTTCTTCCGCGTGCTGAAAACCAAGCCCGGCCGGGTCATGATCGTCTGCGCGCTGATCGGCGGCCCCATCGCTTCCACCTGCTATGTGTGCGCACTGCAGTTGGGCGGTTCCGTCATTGTCCCCGTGGCTGCACTGAACTCCGCCTTGGGCGCTATCATCGGCCACTTCGTATTCAAGCAGGAGCTGAACGGCCGTATGATCCTCGGTATCCTGGTGTGCTTGTTTGCGGCTGCTGTCATCGGCGGCACTTCCTTTGCAAACCTCGGCCCCACGGCTCTAATGGGCTGCGGCCTTGCTCTGGTCTGCGCTCTGGGCTGGGGTATTGAAGGCGCAGTAGCCGGCTTCGGTACCACCCTGATTGAGTACAACATCGGTATCACCATTCGCCAGTGCACTTCCGGTTTGTCCAACCTGATCATCCTGCTGCCCATCCTCTGCCCTGATCGATGGCAATATTGGCCTGGAGTTCAATCTGCTGGGCACCGCACTGACCGATAGCTCCATCATCTTCTTCATCATTTCCGGCCTCTTCGCCATGCCTGCATACTCCTTCTGGTATAAGGGCAACTCCATGTGCGGCGCAGCTCTGGGTATGGTCTGCAACGGCATGTATGCTTTCTGGGGTCCTTTCTGGTGCATGATCGTCGTCGGTATTTTGGGCGGCCACGAGGCTGGATCCTGACTCCGGTCCAGTGGATCATGGCAGTGGTCATGGTCATTGGTATCGCGCTGGTCGGCAATCTGAACCCGCTGAACCTGTTCAAGAAGAAGGAGGCTTAAATCATGAGACCTTTGTACTATTCCATGCTGCTGCTGTTTAAGGACGGCAAAGAGCGCTGTGTGAACGATGTCTTCAACGAATTGAAAGGCGAGTACAGCGGCTTTAAGATGCTGCGCTTCGCTCCCGTACAGGAAGGCCTGATGACCGCAAAGAGAACGGTCTTCTGGATGAAACCCGTTTTGATCTGGATGAAGGGCAAGCTGCGCGTTTACTGGAAGGTAAACGACTACGGCATGCAGATGATCAACGGCTACATCAAGTAAGCGTCCCATCCAATGAACGCAGAAAACGGCGGCTCCCCACCACCCCTGGGGAGCCGCCGTTTTTCAACGGGGATCGCTTTCCCCCGCAGCCACAGCCCCGCAGATCCGGCATCATCATAAACCATCCCACCATGTAAAAGTCCAGTTTTTTATCCCCTATTTCCCATTTCCCGCAGAAAAGCGCGCATCCGCTCGAATACAGACGCGCTCCGCGGCGCCGGATTCCCCCGCTTTTCCGAAAATCGCACATGATGTCACAGTTTACACAGCCGCCGCAGCGTGCTATACTGGGGCAAACCATACTGGGAGGTATTTTTATGGTCACTATGCAGCAGCGCATTGAGGCGCTTCGCACAGAAAAGGGACTGAGCCGCCCTGCCCTGGCCGCCGCTCTGGGGCTCCCCAAGGGCAGCGTCGATAAATTTGAAACGGGCCGCCAGACCCCCACAAAGGAGCAGCAGGAAAAATGGCCTCCTTTTTTGCCGTTTCCCTGTTTTATCTACGCGGCGAAAGCAACGACCGCACCAAAATGGAACACTGGGCCGACATGGACCCGGAGGATTTCGTGGACACGCCCATCGCCCCCGCGGCTCCCCCCGCCGCGCTGCCCCAAAGCCTCAGACTGCAGCAGAACCCGCCGGCGGCAACAGCATGTTCGACACATTTCTGCACAGCAAATCCTTTCAGGAAATGATCCGCGCCACGCTTCTGGATGTGCTTCGTTCTCCGGAAGGGCAGCGTATCCTATCCGACGCGCGGCACCCCCTGAAATAAACGCCCGGCGCCCTGCCCTGCCCTGCCGCGCAGAAAAGCAGCCCTCACAGCTACATTCCATTATCCGGTTTTGCCCGCCTGCCCGAATATGTTCTGTGCTGAAACGGCCGCCGTTGTATACAACGGCGGCTGTTCTCTTTGTCGTTGTGCAAAAACAAATGCTATCCCCTTCCGGGAGAGAAACCGTTCTCTGCTGACAGATCCGCATAGCTCACACTGACACGGGCGATGGCAAACTGCCCAAAAGCCGCCGCCCACATGCACCACATACAGGTGACGCCCGGTAATGCAGGAGAACAGCTCAGGAGCCAAGAACCGGGCAGCGCACCCGTTTAACCCCCGGCCACAGCCAACATCCCAGCATCAGCGGCATTCATTTCCGCCGTGCATGAAAATCGCTGCAGTGCGAAGAAACCGATGGCCGTCTCACCAAAAAGGAAGGCATCTGTCGCAGCAAATGCCTTCCTTTTCGAAAAATAACAAAATCAATTTTTGATAAAATGGAACCGCGCTGTCCACAGGGCAGCAACAAAGTCCCCGCGCTCTGACACTATAAAAAATCGGAGCAAGCAATTGTATTGCTTGCTCCGACGTGGAGCTACTGGCCGGATTTGAACCGGCGACCTGCTGATTACGAATCAGCTGCTCTACCAACTGAGCCACAGTAGCATATGATTTTCTTCTGCCCGCAGCCGCATTGTCCTGTGAAAGCTCCTGCCGCAAAACCGTGTATTATAATAGCACAGTTTTCGGGCCCCGTCAATAGATTTTTCCTTTTCCGAACAGATATACGCTTCGTAATCGTATCGCCCGCTTCCGACCCAAAATGCTTTTTTTCGTCCGGAGACCTTTCTGTGACAAAGTCCGTCAATTTTTGATTTTATCCTCTTTTTCCCGCGAATCCTCCCATTTTCCCCACATTTTCTTTTTTGATATTTTTCTGTAAAATTTGTCTGATTCCGTTCACATAACTTTCTGAATAAACTTTGAGTACGGCGAGTTATTCACATTATCCACACAGTTTTCCACATCAATTTTCCTTTAGAGTTTCAATACCTTTTCAAAATATTAGCATTTTTTGTCACACTCGGAAAGCGTAGTTTTCCCCGCCGCAAAATCCCATTTTTATTTACATAAATCTTTATTTTACAGAAAATGACACCGGCGTGCCCACTGCACGCCGGTGCCTCTTTTTTGCTTTCAGCCTGCGGCAATGTCCAGCGTAGCAAAGGCATTCAGATCCGTTTCAGCACGCCGTCCGGCACGAAACTCATAGTATCCCTGAGCGCCGATCATCGCCCCGTTGTCCCCGCACAGCGACAAGGGCGGCACATATTAAACCGATATCCATGCTCCCGGCAGGCACGCTGCAGATCCGCACGGATGATGGAATTGGCTGCCACACCGCCGGCCGCCACCACAGTGGTACGTCCGCACTGCTGCGCCGCCGCCATAGCGCGGGGCACCAACATATCGCTGACAGCGTTCGTAAAGTCCAGCGCCAGCGACGCCTTGTCCAGCTCCCGCCCCGTTTGCGCAGCATTATGGGCTAAATTCACCACCGCTGTTTTCAGCCCCGAAAACTCATATCAAAATCGCTGCCGTTGACATGCGCACGGGCAGATCATAGGTTCCTGCCGTGGCCTCTGCGCTGCGCCAGCGCATCCATAGGTGCGCCGCCTGGATAGGGCAGACCCAGCACCCGGGCCGCCTTATCAAACATTCCCCTGCTCGCGTCATCCCGCGTGGCGCCGATGACTTCCAGATCCGTATAATCTTTTACGTCCACAATCAGAGTATTGCCGCCGGAAATGGCCAAAGCCAGAAACGGCGGCTCCAGTTCCGGAAAGGCGATATAATTGGCAGCAATATGCCCCCGCACATGGTGCACCTGGGATTAACGGAACCCCAGGGCATATGCCGCAGCTTTTGGCAAAATTAACCCCCCACCAGCACGGCGCCAATCAGTCCCGGCGCATACGTAACAGCCACAGCGTCAATGTCCCCGCGAGCCATGTCAGCTTTTTCAGGGTCTGTCGGCCAGCGCCGCAATCACTTCCACATGCTTGCGCGAAGGCCTTCCGGCACCACGCCGCCGTAAAGGGCATGCATATCCGCCTGGGAGGCTATTTTATCGAGAGTACCCTCCGGCCGTCCTCCACCACAGCCACTGCCGTTTCATCGCAGGAGGATTCCACCGCTAAAAATTTTCATTTCATTCCTTCTTTTTGTTCCGTTATTGTTCCCAAGCCACTTTCGGGCCGGAAGGGACGCGGATCATAAGGATGCGGACAAACTGAGTATATTTCTCCGGCGAAAAAGGTGTCTGATACACAAAGCGGTGTTCCTCCATCAACGCTGCGTCGTCCACTTCCTCCCGGAACAGATACAGCGTTTATAATGTACGCCGAACATCTCCGTATCGTATCCAGCCGTGCGCAGGCCGTTCCGTGCATAAAGCCCAGCCGGCGCTCCGCCATGGCAGGATCGTCTGCGTCCTCCGGCGCTTCACTTTCCCCCGAAAATTACAGTGTCCGGTTCTACCTCCTGCAGTTTCCGCAGGATGGCCGCCCCCCAGCCCCGCGTTGCGCTGGCGGGGGAAACGCACAGATAATCCAGCAGCGCCCAGCCGGGATGGCCCAGCCACAAAAGCATTCGCCCACGATCCGTCCCCGTCAAAGAGGCACCAGGGCCGGTAGCGATCCACTTCCCACAGCTCTTCCATATTCCGCAGCGGCTTTAATTCCGCCGCCGGAAACGCCTTCAGAAGATCGGCGTCGTAAACCGTGCGCAGTTGTTCAAGTGTCGGCAATCTCAGTTCCATCATGAAATCTCCTTGTCATAATCAGGGCGTCTTCTTTCGGCTTCTGGTAATAATTCCGCCGACGCCCTTCCTCTATAAATCCATATTTTCGATACAGCGCCACTGCCGCCTTATTGCTCGGCCGCACCTCCAACGTCAAAAAAGCCAGATGATGCGCCTGCGCAAAGCGGAGATAGACATCCAGCAGCTGCTGCGCTATATGTGCCTGCGCCGGTATCCCGGCCGCACCACCACGTTGGCAATATAGCCCTCGTCCAAGACCACCTGCAGCCCTGCATAACCCAGCACAGCCCCTTTTTCATCCTCGGCCACCAGAAAGGCCGCGCAGTCGTTATAAAGCTCCTCTTCCAGCATGGAGCGGCTCCAGGGCAGCGAAAAGCACTCCTGCTCAATCTGGGCCAGCGCATCCAGATGCGATGCATCCATGGGAACAATCCGAACGTTCATCCTGCTTTCCTCCTCACTTAGCGTCCAGCCAGTTTTTGCCGATGTGCGCGTCAGCAATCAGAGGAACGTTCAGCTTCGCCACACGCATCATTTCTTCCTGCAAAATGGCTTTTGCCTGCTCGCCCGCTTCCTCCGGGCACTCCACAATCAGTTCGTCGTGAATCTGAAGCACCACAGCCGGGCCAGGCAGCTCCCGGCGCAGCCGGCAGTCCACTCGCACCATGGCCAGCTTGATGATATCTGCCGCGGTACCCTGATGGGCATATTCAGCGCCACCTGCTCGCCAAAGGAGCGCAGGTTAAAATTGAGGATTTCAACTCCGGCATACTGCGGCGGCGGTGGTACAGCGTTTCCACATACCCCTTTCTCCCGGGCGCTTTGAACAACTGCTTCATATAGCGTTTCACGCCCTGATAACGGGCGAAATAATTGTCCATATACGCCTTGGCTTCCGCCACGCTGACCCGATATCCTGGCTGAGGGAAAAGGCGGAAATGCCGTAGACAATCCCAAAATTCACCGCCTTGGCGCTGCGGCGCATGGCGGGCGTCACCTGATCCAGCGGCACGCCGAACACATGGGCCGCCGTGGTGGCATGAATATCTTCGCCGGACAAAAACGCCTCCTGCATCGCCTCATCGCCCGAAATGTGCGCCAGAAGACGCAGCTCGATCTGCGAATAGTCTGCATCCACCAGCACGCAGCCCGCGGCAGGCACAAACATGCGGCGCAGCTCACTGCCCAGCTCCGTCCGGGTGGGAATGTTCTGCAGATTCGGTTCTGTAGAGGACAAGCGGCCCGTCGCCGTAACCGTCATCTGAAATTTGTGGATGCGGCCGTCCGTGCGGATTTCCTTCAACAGGCCGTCGGCATAGGTGGATTTCAGTTTCGTGTATTGGCGGTAAGCCAGATCTCATCCACAATAGGGTAAAATAGCGCAGCTTGTCCAACACTTCCGCATTGGTGAGTATCCGGTTTTGGTCTTTTTTCACCGGAGGAATGCCCAGCTTTTCAAAGAGAATCGCTCCCAACTGCTTTGGGGAATTGATGTTGAACGCTTCCCGGCCATGGCGTAGATGTTCTGCTCCTTTTCCGCAGTACGCGCAGCCATCTCCTCCCCTGAACTTTGTCAGCTCCACCGCATCCACCCGGCAGCCTGCACGTTCCATATCTGCCAGCACCGCGCACAGGGCAGCTCAATATCGTAAAACAGCGCGTGCATCCCCGCCTGCTCCAGTTCTTTTGCGCAGCGGCTCATACAGAGCCTCCACTGCAGTGGTATAACTCTCAAACGAAGCTTCGGCCTGAACCGTGTCGCCCAGCATGGAAAAAGCGTCCTTTTTCCCGGTACAATGGCTGAGGCAGTTCTTCGTTAAAATAATAGGCAACAAACAACCGCTCCAGTTCATAACTGCCCGCAGTGGCATCCAGCAGGTATGCTGCCAGGGCTGTGTCAAACACAAATCCCTCCGCCGGCAGATTGTTCTCCCTTAAAAGGCGCATCAAATCTTTCACATGGTGAGATTTTAATGTCTGCAGAAAACAGCGTCTGCAGCAGCGCGTTCCATCGCCTTCATAACGGTCAAAAACAATTCTGTCAGAACGGCAACATCCTCCGACGGCGCACAGCACACTGCTACGCCGGTCAGGTCCGGCAGCGCAAGCAGCGAAACGTGATCCGCACCGCGCCACAGAGCCAGCAGGCGCTCTGCCTGATCCGCAGTCCGCACCTGTTCCATTCGCAGCCGCAATGGCCTGATGTTCCGCGCATTTTTTTGCACCGGCGCCAGGCCAAACTTTTCGATGAGTTTTGTAAACCCAGGCGCAGAAACAAATCATAAAGCCCCTGTTTCGGTTCCTGTCGCAGATTATCACCCGGCGTAAAGGAAAGTCCGGCACATCGGTGACAATGGTAGCCAGATAATAGCTCTCCCGCGCACTTTCTTCCCCGCCGCCAGCTTTTTCACCATACCGGGTTTGGCCGGAGTCTCCGGCGCAATCACAATATCAGGCATAGCATCATACAAACGATCAATAGAACCGTACATCCGCACCAGGCTCAGTGCCGTTTTTTTCCCCAATGCCCGGCACACCGGGCAGGCGGTCGGATGCATCACCCATCAGGGCTTTGAGATCAATCATGTGGATCGGCTCGAAACCGTATTCTTCCACAAAAACCGCCCGGGTCATATCCCGGCTGGTGCTTGCGCCCATACTGGTAGTCACCAGCTTAACTCTGGTCTGATCGGTAATGAGCTGCAGACTGTCTTTATCGCCGGTGACAATGACGCATTCCCATCCTTCTGCTTCACAGCGGCGGGAAATGGCACCAATCAGATCGTCAGCTTCATAACCTTCTTTTTTCGTAACGTGGGATATTCATCTGATCCAGCACGTCCTGAGTACAGGGATCTGCATCTTCAGCTCCTCTGGCATTGGGTGCCGACCAGCTTTATAACCATCGAAAGCCTTGTGGCGGAACGTGGGCGCATGCAGGTCAAACGTGACGCACACCGCCTCGGGCTGTTCCTCCTCCAGCAGTTTCGTGAGAATATTCAAAAAGCCAAAAATGGCGTTGGTATACAAGCCGTCGCGGGTTTTGAGCATGGTGCGCACGCCGTAGTAGGCGCGGTTTACAATGCTGTTTCCGTCAAGCACCATCAATTTCATGGCAAGCCTCCCGTGATAAAAAATACAATTGATGTTATTATACTGTGTTTTCATGAAATACAAGCAACACGCGCGCGGAAAAGCGCCGAAGCATAAGCTTCAGCGCTTTTCCCGGTTCGCTCATTTCACACCTGCTGCAACGGAGGCGGCCCCATTTGCGCGACACGCCGTTCCGCTCTTCTTCAGCTCCGGTTCATGGAATGAAGCGGCAGAAACAGCGGCGTTGGCAATCGTTCAGCGGCCGGTATCGATTTTCACGATGCCGTCGAGCGCATCCCTGAAGATTCTCCGCCAAATTTTAAACGGATTCCTTTCCCTCGATTTCATCAACCGCCCGCTGCACCGGCGCCTGCCGGCGCGGGTGCCGCCGTTTTCTGCCGCCGAGCACGCGTGTCCCGGTGATATGCGCTCTCACGCCCATACAGACGGGTCATCGAAGCGAGTTTTTCCGCCAGTTCCAGTGTCAGCGCGCCTTGTACCGTACGCCAGCGCCAGTTTCCGCCGCTCACCCCTGGGGTATTCATACGGCTTTCGGCCCCCAGGCCCAAAATGTCCTGGAGCTGAGCAACAAAGAGATTTGCCACAGAACTCATGCCTCCGCGAATCATACCCCAATGGAAACCTTCGGCGTCATTCAGTCCCAGGTAGCGTTCCGCCACAGCCACATCCGCCGCGTCTGCCTCTTCCCGCCAGGCCAGCACGGAGCATTGTCATGGGTACCCACATAGCAAAAACGCAGTTGCGCTCATAAGTATGGGGCATATAATCGCTTTGCTCCCGGCGATCAAAAAGCAAACCCAAAACCTTCATCCCCGGCAGGCCGGAATCTGCCAGCAGCCTGCGCACCTCCGGCGTCAAAACGCCGAGATCCTCGGCAATAAAGTCCACATGATAAACCACTGGGTCAAAACGTTCACCAGATCCATACCCGGCCCTTTGATCCACTGTCCGCAGCGGGCGGTAGCAGCGCCGTAAGGAACCGCCCACAACTCTCAAACCCCCGGAAATGGTCGATGCGCAGCACATCAAACAGCCCGCCGCACCTTCCACCCGGCGGATCCACCAGCCGAAACCGTCTTTTTTTCATATCTTCCCAGCGATACAGCGGATTTCCCCACAGCTGGCCATCCGCGCTGAAATAATCCGGCGGCACGCCGGCCACAGCAATGGGCACGTTTTTTTTTCATCCAGCTGAAAACTTTCGGGCCTGGCCCACACGTCGGCACTGTCCATAGCCACATAGATCGGCAGATCGCCGATGATACCCACGCCCCGTTCCCTGGCATAAGCGCGCAGTGCCGCCCACTGGCGATAAAACAGATATTGAATATAGGTAAACAGCGCCACATCCTCCGAAAGGACCGTCCGGTACCTCTCCAGGGCTTCTGCTTTGCGCAGCCGCACCTCCTCGGGCCACTCCATCCAGGGCTTCATAGCAAAATGGCGTTTGAGCGCCATGAACAGCGCATAGTCCTCCAGCCATCCTCGTTTTTCGAGGCAAAGGCCGCAACCGCCGCGGCATCCCGTTTCAACCCCTTTTCCGCCGCTTTGGCCAGCAGCGCAAAACGGTGTTCGTAAAAAGTACACCGTAGTCCACCTGCGTTTCATCGGCACCCCAGTCCACAGCGCGCACCTCATCAGCACGGAGCAGTCCGTCCTCCACCAACATGTCAAGGTCGATAAAATAGGGGTTCCCCGCAAAGGTGGAAAGGCTTTGATACGGAGAATCGCCGTAGCTGGTAGGCCCCACAGGCAACACTTGCCACCAGGACTGTCCCGCCGCGGCCAGGAAATCCACAAATTCAAACGCCGCCCTGCCCAATGTACCGATCCCATAAGGCGCGGGCAGGGCGGAAATCGGGTAAGATACCGCTGCTGCGTTTCATGATTGCGTTCCGTCCTCTCTTCCGCCCCCGGCAGGGCGGTTTTTGGTTTCATGATAACAATGCCCCTTCCCTTTGTCAATGTATGTGCGCCGCAATCGTGCAGTAAAATTTTACATCGATTTTACCGCTGCATGGTGGCAGGCATACGCGCGCGGCTCTTATGATAGAAAAAGAAAGGAATGTTAAATTGCCCGGCTTTTATGCCGGGCCTACGGGGGAGGTTTGCACAATGAAATTTGATTTACCGCGGTCCGGCCGCACACTGCGTTCCCTGCTGTTCTTTTCAGCCTATTTCACACTGTTCTGGCTGTCCTGCTGGTGCATGGCGACCCGCTGCAGCAGGCTGTACGACACTCTGTTCAGCGACCTGCTGCTGACCGCTTCCTTTTGTCTGGCCTTTTCCCACCCATGTTCCGCCCCCGGCGCCGCACTGCTATCGCGCTGAGCCTGGTCTCTCTCGGCCTACTGCTGGGCGCTGCGGCATTCTTCGCTCTGTTTTTGTCTCTGACCATGCAAAAAAAGCCGGCAGCGCTGCTGCCGGCTTTTGATCAGCGGATAAAATTGGTAATGATCTGCTCTTCTTTCCCAGGCAAAGGCTGCCAGCCCGACTGGATAGACTTGATCATCCAAGCCATGTTCCGGCCCAGGGTGCGCATGGTCTGCAGGCCTTCCTTATCCTGCAGCACCTCCTGAGGAGTGTTGCCGTGAACGCCGTTCCAGTACTGGGACGAAACAATCGGCATGCTGCTGATGGTGAAATATTTGTTCAGCCGGTCAAACGCCGCCGTGGTGCCGCTGCGCCGGGCGCTGACCACCGCCGCCGCCGGTTTGTTGGCAAAGGCGCCGCCGCTGGAATAAAACACCCGATCCAACAGAGCGCACAGCGCGCCGTTGGGGCCGGCATAATAGACCGGGGACCCGATCACGACGCCGTCGGCGCTCTTCATCAGGCTCTGTAGCTGGTTGGCCGCATCATCTTCAAACACGCATCTGCCCAGCGCAGCACAGCGGCCGCAGGCGATGCAGCCGCGCACAGGATGATTGCCAACATGGAAAATTTCGGTTTCCACACCGTTTTCCTGCAGCGTTTTCGCCACCTCTGACAACGCCGTAAAGGTGCAGCCGCGCTCGTGCGGGCTGCCATTGACCAAAAGCACTTTCATTTGCACACAACCTCCATTGCCGTTTTCTCTATTGTGGCTCAATTTTGTGCTGTCGTCAAGTCCTTTTCTGTTCTCCTTTGGCTATGCAGCATTTCACAGAGTTCCCTATTTTGATGCACTTTCTCATCAGCAGTAATGCTTTGCCAAACCGCCCTCCGCCGTTTCCCGATAGCGGTGGGACAGATCCCGCCCGGTTTCATACATGGTCTTGACCACCAGATCAAAAGAAATCTTTCGCGTGCTGGTGAGGAAATTGGCCAGCGACAGGGCGTTAATGGCCCGTATGGCCGCCACAGCATTGCGCTCGATGCATGGAATCTGCACCAGGCCGCCGATGGGATCGCAAGTCAGCCCCAAGTGATGCTCCATAGCCACCTCAGCAGCGTATTCGATCTGGTCAATCCCCATTTCAAACAGTTCGCCCAGCGCCGCCGCAGTCATGGAGCAGGCCGAGCCGATCTCTGCTTGGCAGCCGCACTGAGCGCCTGAAATGGAAGCGTTGGTTTTGATCAGGTTGCCCACCACCCCTGCCGCTGCCAAGGCGCGCAGCACCTGTTCATCGGAAAATCCTTTCTGCTCCTGCATATACCGCAGCGCCGAAGGCAGTACGCCGCAGGCGCCGCAGGTAGGCGCCGTGACGATCACACCGCCGCCGGCGTTCTCCTCTGCCACAGCGAAAGCATAGGCACACACCAGCCGATTTTCCCGGGTAGCTTGGCTCTCATCAATGTGGCGCTGCTCATAAAGGAACTGTGCCTTGCGCTCCACATGCAGCCCGCCGGGCAGCTCGCCGGATACGGACAGGCCATGGACAATGCTCCGCTTCATGGCTTCCCACACGCGATATAGATCATCCCAAATATGTTTTTCCTTCGTTACGCTCCACATAATCGGGCAATCGGGCATGGTTGCTTTTGCACCAGGCTGCGATTTCAGCATAAGACGTTTCCGCATACACTTCCGGCAAAGCCGCATCGGGCCGCCCCACCAGCGTGATAGCCCCGCCGCCGGTGGACAGCACACGCAAAAAGCCTGTCTGCGCGCCGTCTCTGCAGGCAAACAAATCCATAGTATTGGGGTGGGGCAGATCACCGGTCCTGCTGTCAAATACGATCTCCGCGTCTACCGGGTCCAGGGCCTCCCGCACCGCCTGATCAGTCAGATGCCCCCGTCCGGTCAGAGCCAGCGAACCATAGAGCACCACCCGGAAGTGATCTGCCTCCGGATGCTCGCTGCGAAACAGCGCCGCCGCCCGGGCCGGCCCCATGGTGTGGGAACTGCTCGGCCCGCGGCCGATCGTGTAGAGTTCTCGAATGGATTTCATAAAACGCTCCTTCACGGCGCACGCCGTTTCTTTTCCCTTAGTATACCCTGAGGCAGCGGCCCCACGCGCACTCCGTCCGCTTATACACGCTTCCACACCGCACCGCCGGGCACATCGGTAATCTCGATGCCCTGCGCCTTAAGCTCGTCACGGATACAGTCGGCCTCGGCAAAGTTCTTCGCTTTCTTGGCCTCGCCCCGAGCCAGAACCCGCGCATCAATCGCTGCGTCGCCCTCGCCGGTGACGGTATAACCGCCAGAGGTCTGCGCCGCCGCCTTAGCTGCAGCGACTTTTGCCCGCTGTGCCGCCGCCTTCTCCAGCAGCGAGAGACTCAGCACGCCGTCAAAGTCACCCAAAACCGCCAGCTTGGTGGTATCGCTGGTTTTGGCCTTCAGCACATCATAAAGCAGCGTAATACCCATAGACGTGTTCAGATCATTGCCCACCTGGGCGAGGAACGTTTCCCGGTACTTCCTGACGCACCGCCTCGTCTGCCGGGCTGCCGTCCTCCTGCAGGGCGGCAATTCTGGCAATCAGCTTCTGGTACGCTCCCTGCGCATTGTCCAGATTTTCCCAGGAAAACACTAAAAGCTTTGCGATAATGGCTCTGCAGGCAGAAGAAACGATAGCTCAGAGGATCGTAGCCCTTTTCCTCCAATAAGAAAACGGTGAGGAACTCCCTTTGGATTTGCTCATTTGCCGCTGTTGGTATTCAGATGGTGCACATGGAACCACTGCTGGCACCAGGGATGGCCAATGTAGCTCTCGCTCTGGGCAATTTCATTGGTGTGGTGGGGGAATGCATTGTCCACACCGCCGCAGTGCAGGTCAAGATATTCGCCGTTGTATTTGAGAGAAATGCCGCTGCATTCGATGTGCCAGCCGGGATAACCCACGCCCCAGGGAGAGTCCCATTTCAGCGCCTGATCCTCAAATTTCGACTTGGTAAACCAGAGGACAAAATCGTTTTTGTTGCGCTTATTGCTGTCCTCTTCCACGCTTTTCGCGGACGCCCACAGCCAGATCTTCCTCATTGTGGTCGTTAAACACATAATATTTCTGCAGTTTGGAGGAATCAAAAACACATTACCGCCGGCCTGATAGGCATAGCCTTTATCCAGCAGGCCGGAAATGATTTTGATATACTCATCGATGCAGCCGGTGGCGGGCTGCACCACATCGGGCGTTTTGATATTCAGGCGGCGGCAGTCTTCGAAAAATGCATCGGTGTAAAACTGGGCAATTTCCATCACGGTTTTGTGCTCCCGGCGCGCGCCCTTGAGCATCTTGTCCTCGCCGGTATCCGCATCGCTGGCCAGATGCCCCACATCGGTGATGTTCATCACGCGGTTTACATCATACCCGCATAGCGGAGGTATTTCTCCAGCACATCCTCCATAATATAGCTGCGCAGATTGCCGATATGGGCAAAAATGGTACACCGTCGGGCCGCAAGTGTACATCTCCACCGTCCCGGGGTATGGGTAATAAAGGGCGCTTTTTTATGGGTCAAAGAATTGTAAAGCTGCATAAATCGTACCTCACTCTTTGTTCTTTCTTCTGTATGTTCTGCTGCGTCTTCATCACAGCGGCAGAAATCGGCATCGCGCCGATGAAGCACATGATCCGGATGGCGGCGACGGCAGGCAGCCAGGTCCGCTTCCAGCTCCCGGATGCGGGCCGTCAGCACGCCGATCTCATCCTCCACCGGGTCGCTGATGTGAACCTGATCCACGCTGTCGGTGCAGTCATAGGCATTTTCCACGGGCTTTCCGTTGATTTTCACTACCTGGGCCGGCACACCCACCACCGTGGAGTTGGGCGGCACGGCACTGAGCACTACAGAGCCGGAAGCCACGCGGGCATTATCTCCACTGTGAAGGGGCCTAGGATGCGCGCACCGTTGCCCCCAAAACATTATTCCCCCAAAGTTGGGTGGCGTTTTCCTTTATCTTTTCCGGTGCCGCCCAGGGGTCACGCCGTGGTAAATCAGACAGTCGTCCCCCGATTTCCGCCGTCTCACCGATCACGATGCCCATCCGTGGTCAATGACAAAGCGTTTGCCGATGGTAGCGCCGGGGTGGATCTCAATACCAGTCAAAAAACGTGCCCACTGGGAAATGACCGGGCAATAAATTTGAAGCCGTGCTTATAAAACCAATGGGCCACGCGATAATGGATCGTCGCATTGACGCCGGGATAGAGCAAAAGATCTCCAGTTTGCTGCGGGCGGCCGGATCGCGCTTTGATAAGCGCCCAACATTTCACCAAGTCTTGTCATAGATTCGCATCTCCTTATCAAACGAAACAAAAGCGGAAAAAACGCCTCCCGCGCCCGCGGCGCGAGGGCGCAAGAGGCGGCAAACCGCGGTTCCACTCCTGCATTTGTACTCATTACGGGCCTGTAACGCGGCCCGGACGGAGGGCATTGCCCTCGCGCCCCGGATGCACTTCACATGCTCCGCAGCAGGCGCGCTTGCAGCCGGTGACGCACCCCTCTTAGCCTGGGAAAATCATGCTACTCTTTCCGATCATTGCATTCTGGTATGTATCTTAGCATGCCGGAGCAGGTGTCAAGGCTGAAAAACCGCCGGTGCCGGCATGCCGGCCTCAGCTCATTTCAGCAGCTTCACCTCGCCCAAAATGGGCACCGGCGTATCATTTCCCTTGGCGGCGCGCACCAGGCCGATGACCCAGAGTACCACCACGCAAAGCTCAGCAGTCCGCACACGCCCCGCACCAGCACACTGGCCACGGCGGTGTCGGCAAAAAGTCGCCATCATAAACACCGCATTGAGCCCCAGATCTGCCAGCAGAATCGACAGCGCCTGATTCAAATGGAAGCGGGACGCAGCCCGATTCCCGCAAAATAGGCAATCAACCAGCCGACCAGCGTTAAATAGGCCACCACATCCGTTTTATGCTTACTCTGCGCAAAAGGTATTTTCTTAGCCATGGCACAGCGCTTCGGTCTCCCCGGCCACCGCTTCTTCACACGAACGCATGGCCAGGATGGTTTTTCCATCAGTTCCTCCAGCGTCCAGCCCAAGCGCTCCGCTCCCTGGCGAATCACATCGCGGGAGCAGCCGGCGGCAAATTTTTATCCTTGAACTTTTTCTTCAGGCTGGATACCTCCATGTCCTGCACACTTTTGGAAGGGCGCATACGGGCTGCCGCGCCGATCAGGCCGGTCAGTTCATCGCAGGCAAAGAGGATTTTTTCCATCGGATGCTCCGGCGCCACATCACTGCAAAGGCCGTAACCATGGCTGCAGACGGCGTGGATCAGCGCTTCATCCGCCCGCCCGCGCGCAGCAGCTCCGGCGCTTTCCGACAGTGTTCCTGGGGCCAAAGTTCAAAATCAATGTCGTGCAGAAGACCCGCCATGGCCCAGAAATCCGCCTCTGCGCCATACCCCTGATCCTGCGCGAACCAGCGCATCACAGCTTCGACCGTCAGCGCGTGAAGCAGATGAAATGGCTCTTTATTGTACTTGCACAGCAGCTCCAGCGCTGCTTCTCTGGTCATTGTCGGCGTCATAAAATATGTACCTCGCTTCTTCTTTTTTGTATCACTGGAATGTACTGCTATTATACCCCTTTTGCGCTCAAATACAAGAGTCAGGAAGCTGCGAGAGCAGCAAAAGCAGTCGATCCGCCGCAGCGTAGCTCTCATTGCTGAAGCGCTGCAAAAGCCGTTGCAGGCATATATCCATGGTGGCATCTGCAGCCCGGGCATAATTCAGCCCATTGCAGGCCGCCGCATGATAGCTGCGGCGCAGCAGCTCCCGATAAGGCAGCCGCGGCAGCACCACCGACGCCGCTCCATACCGCAGCGGCGCACCAGTGATCAAGTAATAAGCAGCCGCCAGTTCCTGCGCCCTGCGCTGGGCATCCCGCCCCATCTGGCGCAGCGCCATGGCCTGATTGCGCCCCCGGCGCCAGGCGGGCAAGTTGGGTATAGCTGGCCGCATCCGCCGCCTCTTCCTGGGCAAACCCTTCCACCACCATGGTCAGGTCTTGGGCCTCCGAGCCCATGCAGCAGGGATCGGCGGACGCACCGGGCAGCTGCAGTTGCGCCTCCACAGAGGCGTCTGTCCCCCGTCTGCGTGACAGATGCCGCAGTCTGCCCCTTCTGTCTGCCCCCAGGCGCTGTATACCGGTTCTGCACCGTCTGCTCTGTCTCTCCCACCGCCGCGCTCTGCTGCATCGTCATGGCCATAGCTGGCACGGCCTTCTGATTGGCTGCACGCACCTGCGGATAAGGATCCAGCGCCGGAGCAACCCGCTGCCAGATTCGATCGTACCGCGCGTAATCCGGCGCGCCTCCAAGAGAATCATTTTGAGAATATGTTGCATTTGCCATAGTAAACACTTCCCTTCTATGGCATTTTATGTATGGGGAAACGGTTTTGTGTAAATCGCGCAAAAGATTTGTATGCACCGGGCGCCATGGCGCCGGTGCATACAAATCTTTTCCCGATTGTTCTTTACTTTAAGGCTGCAAGCGATGGAAACAGAAGAACATGATACGGTATGAGCCTGATCATGTATTGTCTGATAGATATAACGTTATAATCGATAAAAAACAGTATTTTTGAAAATTTTACTTATTAACATTCAGTTTATTGATAGCCCCTTTTTTATGATTTCGACAAAAAAAGGCTATACCCAGAACCGGTTCAAGTGGCAAAAGGTATCCTTTCTTTTTGCGCATTGCAATTTTTTCCGCTTTCTGCTATTATATGTAAGTTAGAGGAGTATGTCTCATTTTATTCTGCGCAAACTGTTTGAACTGTGTTCGAAGCAATCCTTCGATGATTTTTGTCAGTTACAACTAACAAAGGAGAGAATCGTTCTATGCTGGAACTGAAAAATCTCAGCTACTGTGTCCGCAACGAGGACGGCACAGACCTTACTATTCTAAACAATATCAGTCTTACAATCGAAGATAACAAGCTCGTTGTCTTTACTGGTCCGAACGGCGGCGGCAAACCACGTTGGCCAGGGCCATCATGGGGCTGATCCGCCCCACCTCCGGGCAGATTTTTTACAACGGCGGGACATCACGGATCTGGGCATCACCGAGAGCGCCCGCCTTGGTATTTGCTATGGTTTCCAGCAGCCGCCCCGCTTAGGGCATGCGCGTGCGCGACCTTTTTGTGTATTGCTGCAGGGAACGAAAAGCTGCCCCAGAGCGTATGCTGTGATTACCTGACGCAGGTGGGTCAGTGCGCCAACGACTATCTCGAACGCGAGGTGAACGCCAGCCTGTCCGGCGGCGAATTGAAGCGCATCGAGATCGCTTCCGTGCTGGCCCGCAAAGGTTCCATGCTGCTGTTTGATGAACCGGAAGCCGGCATTGATCTGTGGAGTTTTGCCCGCCTGACCGAAACATTCAGCGCACTGCACAGCAAGCGCGAAGCCACTATGATTATCATTTCCATCAGGAACGCATCATCGGCCTGGCCGACGAAATCGTTGTAATCGCCGGCGGCTGCATCCGCCATCGCGGCGACCGGGAAACCATCCTCCCCTGATCCTGTCCAACACAACGGGCGGCTGCGCCTCGGAAAGGAGTGCTCCATCAAATGAGCGAACTGGACAAGCAAATCGATGCACTGGACGCAGTGGACGCACAACTGCTGGAAAAAATCGCCGATCTGGTTGGCAAGCCGGTAGGTGCGCTGAATATCCGCAAAAATGGCGGCTGTGCCGCCCGCACCAGCACTGAACACATCAAAATCGATCCCCGCACTGACGGCCACGCGGGCATCGATATCCACATCCTGCCCGGTACCAAGGGCGAGACCTGCCACATTCCCGTCGTGATGACCAAGACAGATCTCACAGATGCTGTATACAATGATTTTTTATGTGGGTGAGGATTGCGATGTCACCATTGTGGCCGGCTGCGGGATCCACAACAACGGCTGCGGCAAAACACAGCACGACGGCATTCATACCTTCCACATCGGCAAAAACTCCCGCGTGCACTATATTGAGAAACATTACGGCGAAGGCGACGGCAACGGCCAAAACGTAATGAACCCTCAAACCGTCGTTTATCTGGCTGAAGGCGCTTCCATGCAGATGGACACCGCCCAGATCGGCGGCATCGACTCCACCAAACGCTATACTCGCTTTGAATGCGCCGACCGGGCCGAAGCTGTGGTTATGGAACGTCTGCTGACCCACGGCAGCCAGAGCGCTCATTCCGATATGGACATCGTGCTCAACGGAAAGGACGCCAAAGGCCGCGTCACGTCCCGCAGTGTAGCCAAAGGCGCTTCTCGTCAGGTGTTTCACCCTAATCTGGTGGGCAACAGCGCCTGCTTTGGCCACGTGCAATGCGACTCCATTATCATGGACGAAGCCCATGTGGAGTCTATCCCTGCGCTGACCGCTAACAATACTGACGCCCAGCTGATCCATGAGGCCGCCATTGGTAAAATCGCCGGAGACCAGCTGATCAAGCTGATGACCCTGGGCTTGACGGAAGAAGAAGCTGAGGAGCGCATTCTGAAAGGATTTCTTGCATGAAACTGATTTCATTTACAGTTCCCTGTTACAATTCCGCCGCCTATATGCACATCTGCATCGACTCTTTGCTCACCGGCGGCGACCGGGTGGAGATCATCATCGTCGACGACGGCTCCAGCGACGAGACCGGCGCCATCGCCGATGCCTACGCCGCCAAATATCCGGATACCATCAAAGTAATCCACCAGGAAAACGGCGGTCACGGCGAGGGAATTAATCAGGGACTCAAACATGCCCAGTGCCCTTATTTCAAAGTAGTGGACAGCGACGACTGGGTCAACGCCGTGGCGCTGCAGCATGTGCTGAACCGTCTGGAAGCACTGGAAGAAAGCGGCGGCGTGGATCTGGTGGTGTGCAACTATGTCTACGAGCATGACGACCGCAGCCTCCTGTCCACCATCCGCTATAAAACGTATTTCCTGAAAACAAGGTGATCGGCTGGGAGGAAACCGGAAAATTCCGCCCCGACCAGTATCTCACTCTGCACTCTGCCATCTACCGCACCGAGGTGATCCGCCAGAGCGGCATTGTGTTGCCCAAACACATTTTTTATGAAGACAACCTGTTTGTTTACGCACCGCTGCCGCTGACGAAAAAGCTGCTGTATCTCAATGAAGACCTGTACCGCTATCTCATCGGCCGGGAAGGTCAGTCCGTCTCCGAGCAAGTGATGATGAAACGCTGCAGCCACCAGATCGAAATCGCCCAGCGTATCTTTGATCTGCACGATCTGAACGTTATTTCGAAGGAGAACCCAAAACTGGGGCGCTATATGTACCATGAGGCCTGTTTTATGCTGGTCATCGCCACGGTATTCACCCGGCTGAACCGCACGAAGGAGTCCGAGCGGCAGCTTAAGGCCATGTGGGAACACTGCTACCAGAGTGATCCCATCATGGCCAGAAAAATGCGGTACAATCTTTTGAATTTTGCCACCAATCTGCCTGGCTCTCTGGGCCGCAGCCTGGGCCTCAAAGGCTATTGGCTGGCGCACAAAATCGTACAGTTCAACTGACGGCAATGGGTTTCTGTCTGGAGTTCCTGTTGCTTTCGGCATCCTGTTGAACACAAAGGAAGCGATCCTGGGTTCCAAACCCAAGGATCGCTTTTTTCTCCTTTCCGGCAAACAAAAGCACAAACAGCATTGCCTGCGCTGCCGGAGCAAACAAAAGGAGTTCCGGTTCAATCACTTGACAGAGTTTATTTTTATGTGATATTATTATCATACAAAGTGCGAAATATATCATATTGAAGGAGAATTTTACATGCGATATCGGTACGGATTGCTTGGTTTTTATCGCTCATCGGCGTAGTGGGCCTTATAATCGAAGAACCCGCTTTTTATCCGTTTTTTGCTTTCGTCCTGTTTTTTGAATATTTCTTTATTAAACCGGATGAGATGTTTCTTGAAAACATGCGGAAAGCCGCCTCCTGGGCCTTTTATGTCAGTCTTTTGGTTACGACTGCGGGCACCTGCTGTCTGGCCCTTTTCGGGCAAACGGCGGAACACGCGCTGCGCCAGGAATTGGCTGGGGCTTTGCATGTTCCCTGATTGTCTTTTCCTGCACTGCAACTTATTTTGAATGGAAAGATTCCACAGGTGCTTCAATGATTAAAAAACAGGATTAGGGAATACCGCGCAAAATACGATATGAAACAAGAAGATCTGGCAAAACTGGTCGGCGTTCGCCGGAAACGATCGGCCATCTCGAAAAAGGGAAATACAACCCATCTCTGGTGCTGGCATGGAACATTGCTCATGTTTTTCATACTACGATTGAGGAAATATTTACCGTGGAAAAATAACGCCCTCATTTATCCGCACATATGGTTCACCGCACTGAAACAACGCTTCACCAAATAACGCATACCAAAAAGCGCACCGAAACGGCGTTCCGTTTCGGTGCGCTTTTATGCAGCTTTCTACGCAGGTTATTCCGCCGCGCGCAGAAGCTGCCGGGTATATTCATGCTGGGGATGGGCAAATAACTCATCCACAGCAGCCTGCTCCAATAATCTGCCCCTCCTTCATCACGATCACCCGATCGCAAAGCTGATATACCACATTCATATCGTGAGAAATAAACAGGTAACTCAGTTCATACTGCTGGCGCAGATCTGCCAGAAGCTGCAGAATTTGAGCCTGAATGGTCACATCCAGCGCCGACACCGCTTCGTCCGCAATCACCAGCCGGGGCCGCACAATCAATGCCGAAGCAATACACGCGCTGGCGCTGGCCGCCAGACAGCTCATGGGACGACGGGACATACAGCTGGCTGAAAGGCCCACCTGTTCCAGCATCTCCTCTACCCTGCAGCGGCGTTCTGCCGCGTCATATTTTCCATAAATCCGCAGTGGTTCCTCCAAAATCCAGCCTACAGTGCGGGCCGGGTTCAACGCACTGAACGGATCCTGAAAAATCATCTGCGGCCGCCGGGAATGATGGATAATCTGCCCGCTGTAACCTCCCAGCATACCCAGGATCGCCCGGGCCAGCGTTGTTTTTTCCACAGCCGCTTTCTCCCACAAGTCCCAGCACTTCGCCGCTGTGAATGTCAAACGTCACATGCTGAAGTACCTGCCGGGTCTCCTTTTTTCCAAAAGGCCGACGCTTTTTCTGATAGGAACAGCACAAATCCTTCACTTCCAGAATTTTGTTTTCTGCCATCGGTGCCGCCCCTCCTTTGTCTGTTTTCTGATACCTTCCGCGCCATTCAGCGCAGGCGTTTATCCCGGGTGGGAATCGCAGCAATCAGCCGCTGGGTATAGGCGTCCTGCGGATGGTAAACACCGCCTCAGCCGCGCCCCCTCTTCCACGATCTTTCCTTGTGCATCACCGCCACGCGGGAGCACAGCTTGCGCACTACATTCAGGTTATGGGAAATGAAAAGGATAGTGGTTCCTTTTCCCCGGTTAATTTTTTTTGAGCAGTTCCAGAATCTGCGTTTGAATCGTCACATCCAGCGCCGTGGTCGGCTCGTCTGCCAGCAGCAACTTCGGCTCAGACACGATGGCTGCGGCAATCATCACCCGCTGCAGCATCCCGCCGGATAGCTCATGGGGATACTTTTCGTAAACGATTTCGGGATCTCGCAGCTCCGCTTCTTCCATCGCAGACAATGCAGCGGCCCGACGCTCCAGAGCATTCATGCGGGTGTGGATGCGCAGGCTCTCCTCCACCTGTGGCCCGATGCGCATCACCGGGTCCAGCGAGGTCATCGGCTCCTGAAACACTACGCTCAGGTCTTTTCCCTGAATCTTGCGCACCTCTTCCCGGTCGGCATTGAGCATCTCCCGGCCATCCAGCAGGATAGAGCCGGCGGTCTCCGTTTTGCGCCGGGGCAGCAGTCCGCTGATGGCCATTGCCGTTACACTCTTTCCAGAACCGCTTTCGCCCACAAGTCCCAGAATTTCCCCGTCGTCCATATGAAACGACACGCCGTCCACCGCATATTTTTCCGGGCGGGACCAAAAGCGCACCCGCAGATCTTTTACCTCCAGCATGGCAGTTTCCTCCCCTATTCAGCGGCGGCGGCGCTGCTGCAAGCCCTCGCTCAGCAGACTGAAACCCAGGATCAGCAGCACAATAGTCATCCCGACACACAGCGCATACCAAGGCAGGCCGCGCAGAAGATAGCCCTGTCCGTCGGAAAGCATACGGCCCAGGCTCGGCTCTGTGGCGCTGACACCCACGCCGAGAAAACTCATACTGGCCTCGGCCAGCACAGCATTATTAAAGCCGATGGAAATCGCCGGCAGCAGCACCGGCAACGTATTTGGCAGAATATGGCGCACCATAATCCGCACCGGACCGGCCCCCATGAGCCGAGCCGACTTGATGTAATTCAAATGTTTACAGCGGGCAAACTCGCCGCGCACAATCCGGGCAAAACTGGGGAATGAACAAAATCCCCAGCACCCAGATCACGTTCCATTTCCCTGGCCCCAGCACGGCAATCACCACCAGCGCCAGCAGGATGCTGGGAAAGGCTGTGATGGAATCGCACAGGCGCATCAGGATTTCGTCGCCCCAGCCGCCAAAATACCCGGTCAGCGCACCGATAACCGTACCCGCTGAGACACCAATGGCCACGACGCACAGAGAAATAAAAAAGGTTGTGCCAGCTCCCTGCAGCACTCGGGAAAAGATATCCCGCCCAAAGTTATCCGTCCCCATGATATGCGCCAAACTAGGCGGGAGCGCTTTGGCTGAGGCATCCATGGCGCCAGGATCGTAGGGCGTCCAGAAATAGCCGATCAAAATCAGCACCACCATCACCGCTGTGATCGCGCCGCCCACATATAAAAACCAGTTTTGTTTTTTGTTTCCATGTATTGTTTTCTTTTCATACGTTCCCGCCATTCTCTGCCTGGCTCTAAAGCTCCCCGGAGCTCATCATGCACCGGAATGCAGCCGCCTTTGCTGTCTCATATCCAGCGCCGGCTCAGTTCAGCCGGATTCGCGGATCAATGTACTGATAGAGCACGTCGGCAATGAAATTCACCACCACGACCCACAGTGTCAGAATCACCACGATGGCCTGCACCACAGGAAATCGCGGTTGGAGATCGACGCCAGCAGCAGCCGCCCGATGCCCGGAATGGAAAACACCTGCTCAATGATGATGCTGCCCGCCACCATCTCCGCCATGGACACAGCAATAAAAGGTAATCACAGGAATCAGCGCATTGCGCAGGGCATGGCCCCATAAAACACCGTCGCGGTCGTGGCCGCGGCTGTATGCCGTGCGGATGTAATCCTGCCCCATCTGATCAAGGATCGACGAACGCAGCATCTTGACCGTCATGGCAATGCCCGGAATGGCAATGGAAAGGGCCGGAAAAATCATGTACATAAAAAATGAGAGAGGATCGCCCTTGGCCTCGTCAAAACTGCCGGGCTGAAACACATGCAGTATCAGTCCAAACACCACCGTCAGCAAAATTCCAATAAAAAACGGCGGCACAGACATGACGATCTGATCGATCACCGTCATGCACTTGTCAAACCATCCGCCTTCCCGGCGGGCTGTAGCAATCCCCAACGGAATCGAAACGACCACCGTAAGCACAAAGGCCATCAACGTCAGAACCGCGGTAATCGGCAGCTTTGGCCCAACCATGGAGGCCACGCTCATATGATAGCTGTAGGACGTTCCCATATCGCCCTGCAGGAACAAGAGCAGCCACTCGCCATAACGCACCAGCACAGGGCGGTCCAGTCCCAGTTCCTGTTGCAGCGCCGCCACCTGTTCGGGGTGGCATTCGTGCCCAGCATGGATGTAGTAGGGTCGCCGATCAGCGCAAAGGCATAGAAGGCGAGGTGACACAATGAACAATGTAATAATGAGAGTGCAGAGCTTTTTTGAAAATATATTTCATCTCCCCGCCTCCTTTCCTTCATATTCCGGTGTATACGGTTTCCCGCAATACCCTTTTACTGTTTACTGCGCCCAGCTGATACCGGACAGATCCAGCACATAGAGCGGGTAAAACTGGAAGCCCGTCAAATTTTTGTGGATAGCCACCATGTCCGCCAGATCCTGCAGGTATACGTTCGCTGCCTGTTCGGTCAAAATCTTTTCTGCCTGCAGATAGAGCGCTGTGCGGCCAGCGTCGTCTGTGGTCGCATTGGCCTCACTCATCACCTGATCATACTGTGCATCGGAGAAGTTGATCATGTTTTTGTCCGAATCACTCATCCAGCGCTGCAGCATGGCGTTAGCCGTCAGGGTCGACGCATCAAAACCCACCACCGTGGACTGGAACTTCCGGTTCTGATACACATCCTGCAGCCAGGTATTCCACTCAACCTCCTGCAGCTGGGCCGTGATGCCCACAGCAGCGAGCTGCTCCACCAGCACCTGCGCCACATCCACATGAGGGGTATAGTTGGAGGGAACTGTGATGGTCATTGCGAAGCCATTGGGGTATCCCGCTTCAGCCAACAGCGTTTTCGCCTTTTCGGGATCATAAGAATAGTAATCTGTCAGGCTGTCATCAAAATATTTCGTGAACGCAGGATACATGGAAGAGCCAAGCTTCGTGCCATGGCCGTCCGCCGTCAGCTCCAGGATGCTGTCCACATCCACTGCATAGCACAGGGCTTGGCGCACGCGCACATCATCGAAAGGCTTTTTTCAGCGTTATTGAGATACAGTGCCTGCACCAGGTTCATGGTGCCCTCCAGTACCGTGTACTGATCGCTGAGGTTCTGGGTTTGCGCCACGGTCAGGTGCATAACCAGATCCACCGCACCGCTGTTGAGCGCCGTCATCAGCGTGGTGGAGTCCTCTCATAGATCTTCAAGGTCACGCGATCGACCTTGGCACCCTCGCCCCAGTAGTCGCTGAACTTTTCCAGAACGACGTTTTCCTGCACGCTGCGGGAAACATACCGAAACGGCCCGGTGCCGACGGGGGCTGTAGCCTGTTCGGTATAATCGTCCGGAACGATATACACTGAGGTCACATAAGCCAAAAAAGTCGCTGTTGGGGCTGTTGAGGGTCACAGAAACGGTCTTTTCATCCTCAGCAGTCACAGCAGCGACATCCGAAAGCGCCGCTGCCAGCGAAGTGTCAATGGTGGTAGCGGCACAGGTATTGAAAGAATAAACAACGTCAGCAGCCTCCCACGGCAGTGCCATTGTGGAACAGCACACCGTCGCGGAGCGTGAAAGTGTAGGGTGAGCCCGTCGTCGGAAACGACGCACTCCTCCGCCACAGCCGGCACAAAATCGCCGCTGGAAGTAGGCTTGTACAGCCCTTCATATACGTTGAATAAGATCTCTGGTTCCTGCCGCGGTCATCTGGTAAGGGTCAAGACTGTCTCCGAGATCCTGAGCGATACCGACAGCAAGTTCATTGCTGTCGGCTCTGGAAGTGTTCGCATCGTCGCTGCCGCTGCCGTTAGACTTTGGGCCTCCGCAGGCGCAGAGTGCCGTAGCCATCGCGGCTGCCAGCAGGAGAAGCGCAATGGGATGCTTTTTTCATTGGCTTTGTCTCCTTCCGCCGGAAATCAGCGTTTCCGGCGTTACAACTTATTTTGAACAACTCCCATTATTAAATTGTCTGGTGTAGTGTACTCTTTTTTTCGTCCAATTACAAGGGTAAATTTTTATTTTAGCAAAGGTGGAGAAAATTTTGCTGAAAATTATTCATTTTGCTACTTTTTTGCAAACTCCCTCAAACAGCAAGTCCCCTCCTTGCCATTTTTGGCAAGGAGGGGACCAAATACAGAGAACAAAACCTCTGCCTTTAGCGGTATTCACGGGTCCATTGCTCAAACTCGCCCTCGGTGGCCAGCACATAATGGTACCGTTCACCAGCGCGGCGCTGCCCCTGATTGTAGTCGATGCCACTGGTCTTATAGTCGTATTTCACGGCGATACGGCTCTTCTCCATCCGGGGATTCGGGTGCGGAATAGCCGAGATCAGGCTCTTCGTGTACGGATGCACGGGCTGCAAAAATCTCCGTAGTGCCGCTCTCCACCAGATGCCCCGATGAAGCACACCAATGCGGTTGGAGATATATTTGACCCAGACAGATCATTGGGCAATGAACATATAAGCACTGTGGGTCTCCTGCTGAATATCCTTCATCAGGTTCACCACCTGGGCTTGAATAGATACGTCCAAAGCGGAGATACACTCATCGGCAATGATCAGTTTGGGATTCATCACCAGCGCGCGGGCAATGCCGATGCGCTGGCGCTGGCCGCCGGAGAACTGTGGGGAAACCGGGTAGCAAACTCAGGGGCAAGGCCTACCTTTTCCAGGATCTTTGCCACCTTTTCTTCGCGTTCATCAAAAGGAGGAATACATTTATGAATATCCAGGCCCTGCGCGATGATGTCCACTACTTTTTTGCGCGGGTTCAGACAGGCCATGGGATCCTGGAAGATCATCTGCATATTAGTGCGCAGGTGTCTGGTGGTCTCCCGCGCTCATCTTTCCGGAAATATCCTCACCGTCAAAATGATCTTACCAGCGGTGGATCGTACAGCCGGATCACTGCCCGTCCAATGGTGGATTTGCCGGGAGCCGGACTCGCCTACGAGTCCATACGTCTCGCCAGGAAAAATGTCCAAAGCGACACATCGTCCACGGCTTTTACCGTGAATTTCGGCTGATGGGAAAATATTGCTTGAGATGCTCCACTTTCAGGGAGAGGAGCCTGCTTGCTTCAGCAGCTTCAGACATTGCGCTTCTCCCTTCCTGTTTCATTCTCTCAATCCGCGCACGCAATTCCGGCGGCATATCCACCTTAGGCGCGCGCTCATCCAGCAGCCAGGTGGCTGCCCAGTGGGTACTGATCTGGAACATGGGCGGCTCCTTGCGGTAATCAATGTTCAGCGCAAAATATTGCGGGGCGCAAAAGCGTCACCAGGCACTTTGTGCAGCAGGTTGGGGGGGGCGAACCGGGGATAGCGTAAAGCCGGTCGTCTTTGGTGTCGAGATCCGGCATTGCCGAAAGCAGGCCCCAGGTATACGGGTGGCGGGGATCATAGAAAATATCGTCGATGCTGCCCTTTTCCACAATCTTGCCGGCATACATTACGTTGACATAGTCAGCCACCTTAGCCACCACGCCCAAATCGTGGGTGATATAAATGACGGAAATGCCCATTTTAGCCTGGATTTCCTTGATTAGCTCCAGAATACGGGCCTGGATGGTTACGTCCAAAGCCGTGGTCGGCTCATCGCAGATCAGCAGATCGGATCACAGGCCAACGCGATGGCGATAACCACGCGCTGGCGCATACCGCCGGAGAGCTGGTGCGGAAAGCTTTTTCATACGCTTTTCCGCATCGGTGATCCCCACCAATTCCAGCAGTTGGACGGCTTTCTGATACGCCTCCTGTTTGGGCGTTTTATAGTGCCAGATCATGCCTTCCATAATCTGATCGCCGATGTTCTGGTGGGATCCAGAGAGGTCATCGGATCCTGGAATACCATGGCAATTCGGCGGCCATTGATAGTGCTGCGGATATCCCGCACCGGCATTTTCAGCAGATCCACTTCCCTCTTCTCCCGGGAAGCCCCCTCGTTCTCATAATACCAGAATTTAATGGAACCGCTGTTCACACGGGCATTTTTGTCCATGATGCCCATGGCAGCCTTGACCGTGACGGATTTACCTGAACCGGATTCGCCTACGATAGCCACCGTTTCGCCGCGGTACACATCCAGATCCACGCCGCGGATGGCGTTCAGCTCTCCGCCAGTGGTGGTGAAGGAAATGGACAGATCACGCACTTCCAGAATCTTTTCTCTTTCTGCCATATCGTTCGCCTCCTCACATCTGCTTCATCTTGGGATCGAATGCGTCACGCAAACCATCACCAAGCATGTTGAAGCACATCATCAGCAGCGCCAGCACAACCACCGGCGGAATGATCTGATAGGGATAGACCGTGAACACCTTATAAGCGTCGTTAATCAGCGAGCCAAGAGAGCACATGGGCGTAGGTACGCCCAGACCGACAAAGCTCAAAAATGCCTCGGTAAAAATGGCGTTCGGGATCGAAAACATCGTATTGGTGATCAGCTGGGAAATGATATTGGGCAGGATCTCCTTGAAGATAATCCGTCTCGGCCGGGCGCCCAGCGTACGGGATGCCAATACGAATTCCTGTTCCTTGAGCTTGAGCATCTGTGCGCGGGCAATCCGGCTCATACCAATCCAGCCCGTCAGGATCAGGGCCAGCGTGATCGTCTGCAGGCCGGGTTCCAGTACAATCAGCAGCAGCGTCACGATAACCAGGGTGGGAATGGAATTGACCACTTCGGCAATGCGCTGCAGAATGGTGTCCAGCTTGCCGCCGAAGTAACCCGAGATCAGGCCGTAACTCATGCCCAGAACCATGTCGCAGATCACGGCTACCAATGCGATATACAACGAAACGCGGGTACCGGTCCAGGTACGGGTCCAAATATCGCGGCCCAGCGTATCGGAGCCGAACCAATAGTAAACGTCCTCAAAGCCTTTTTCCAGGTATCCGTTCTGCACAAGATGCCCGGTTGTGGTTTTCAGCGTCAAATCGCCGTTGAAGATACCCAGATTTTCCAGCCCCGGCACACGGGGCGCCAGGTTCTGCTGGGCAATGATCTGTCCGGAATAGGTGTACCCCGTCATCATGGGGCCAAGGATGGCCAGCAGTATGATGGCCGCAATACAGAACAGGGCAAACACCGCACCCTTTGTTGCGCATAAAGCGGATGCGGGCATCCCTGCCAGAAACTCTGCGCCTGAAAATTCACGTCCGCCTTGATATGGGACAGGCCGCACAGCTGGAAATCGTCGTCGCGCCATTCAAAATTTTCTACGGATTCCGCTTCCCGCTGGGCTGCCAGCGTGGCGGCTGCCGCTTCGGCCGCCCGTTTTTGCTTCTTATTCATGGTTGTCCTCCTTGCCAAACGGATGCGCGGATCGATGATCCCGTAAAGGATGTCAACCACCAGCATAATGCCTACATACATGGCCGAATACACAAACGCCAGCGCAATCGTCACGCTGTAGTCGTTGGACTGGATGGCCTGCACCATCAGCGAACCGATGCCGGGAATCGAGAAGATCTTTTCCACCACAAGAGAACCCGTCATCAGGCTGACGATCAGGGGGCGCCAGCACCGTGATGATGGGAATCAGGGCATTGCGCAGCGTATGCCGGGTGATCAGCGCCCGCTGCGACAGGCCCTTGCTGGCCGCCAGAAGCAAATAGTCGCTGTCGAGCACCTCCAGCATTTCACTTCGCGTAAAACGTGCTATGGATGCTATGGTAAACATACTCAACGCCACCGACGGCAGCACGCTGGAAATAAACGGATGGTTGATCTGGTACAGCTGCGGGAACCAGCCCAGCTGGAAGCCGCAGGTATACGCTAAGAACAGCGCGAAAACATACGATGGCACGGACACGCCCAAAACCGAGACCACCGTACACAGCGTATCCCAGATGCTGTTGTGCTTGAGCGCAGCCACAATGCCCAGCAGCAGGCCGACCACAGCGCCCAGCAGCACGGACTGCCCGCCGATGCGCAGCGATGTGGGCAGCCGGGTCTGCAGAAGCTGCGCGATGGGCGTGTTCTTGCTGATATTATAGGATACGCCCAGATCTCCATGGAGCATATTCGTCACATAATTGAAAAAACTGAACGATAATCGGCTGATCCAGGCCGTATTTAGCCATCAGCGCAGCTTTTTGCGCCTCATTCAGCTTTTCATCGTTAAACGGCGTGCCGGGCATCAGCTTCAGCAGCGCAAACAGCACCAGAAGGATGACCAGCAGCGTCACCAACGCAATAAGGGACGCGTTTCAAAACATATTTTTCAAACGTCCTTCCCCCTTATATTCTGTAGTAACGATTTGGAATCATGGTTTTTCATCGCCGGCAGGTGAAAAGCGCCGAAGCGCGGCATTCGCCGATTTTCACCCACCGGCCGGAACAATCCTGTGTGGATGTGCCGCGGCCCCTCCGCAGCATAGGGGAAAAGGCGCAGCGGCGGCTCTTGAACAGATACATCGCCACTGCGCCTTCGCAGTTGTTACTAAATCTTGTCTTTTAGAAACAATCCGTCAGCGAATCGATTGGTACCGATAACCTGTCAGGCCACCACCGCGTTCTTGTAAACGCGGTTCAGCGCCACGGGATGGAATTCAATGCCGGAAACATAGCTCTTCATCATGCAGGCATTGCTCTTTTCATACAGAGGAATGATCACCATGTCGCGGACGGCGATGGCTTCCGCCTCATGCAGGGCATCCCACCGGGCCTGCGCGTCCTTGGACGCTTCGCCGACAGTCGCATCGTCCAGCAGCGCATCGTACTGCGCATTGCTCCAATGGCCGTAGTTGTTGTTGTTGTCGGTTCTCCACATGCCCAGATAGGTCATGGGGTCGGCATAGTCGGGGACCCCAGCGGGTCAGGCCGATCTCAAAGTTGCCGCTCTGGCAGTCCAGCACGCGCTGTTTCTTGGGTTCGATGGTGATATTGATCTTCACATCGGGCAGAGTGCTCTGGATCTGCTCCTGCAGATAGGTGGCAACCTGCTGCGGCTGGGCATCGTCGTCTACGATCATGTCGAACTCGAAAGAATCCACACCCAGCTCGGCCTTGGCCTTTTCCAGATACTCCTGCGCCTTTTCGGGCTCGTAGGAGATCACGTCGGAATAATCCTCGGCGGTGGCGCGGAAGTCCTGGCCGTCCGGGCCGGTGGCCAAGCCGTCGGGCACATTGAAGTACGCCGCCTGGGAACCGTCCTTAACCACATTGGTCATCATGGTCTCGCGGTCAATGGCATTGGCCAGAGCCAGGCGCAGGTTCAGGTTTGCCAGTTCCGGCACATCCTGCATGTTGACCGTCAGATACCACAGATAGCCGGCGTTATAGGTCATAAATTCGGGATCGGAAGACACCTGATCCACCTGGTCGCCGGAAATGGTGATAAGATCCAGATCGCCGCCCTGATAGCTCAGCAGCGCCTGCTGGTTATCCTGCACCAGCTGATAATTGATCTGGCTCAGCTGGACGCGGTCGGCGTCCCAGTAATCTCGTTCTTCACCAGCGTGAACTCGGTGGAAGAAGGCTCATAGGACTCCATGATAAACGCACCGTTGGACTGCAGCGTTTCCGGAGAAGTGGCATAGGTGTCGCCGCAGTTCTCAATGAATGCCTGCTCGATGGGATAGAACGTGGGGAAATACATCAGGGACAGGAAGTAAGCCACCGGGGCGTTCAGGTGAACAACCAGGGTATAATCATCGGGGGCTTCACGCCCAGCTCGCTCTTGTCCTTGGTGCCGGCGATGATATCGGCCGCATTGACAATCTGTCCAATGTCCGAAAGCATGTAGGAATATTCCGAGGCAATGTCAGGATTTACCGCACGCTGCCAGGAATACACAAAATCGTTGGCTGTAACGGGGTTGCCGGTGGAGGACCACTTGGCATCCTTGCGCAGGTGGAAAGTCCAGGTCAGGCCGTCTTCGCTGGTTTCCCAGCTTTCCGCAAGTGCCGCCACGGGCTGGCCGTTGGCATCGGGTTGAGTCAGGCCGTCGGTGATGCTTGCAATGACTTCAAAGGAAGTGCCGTCAGTGGCTTCCTGCGGGTCCATGGACTGAACGTTCGTTTCAATGTGAACATTCAGAACGCCGGTGGTGGCTGCCGGCGCCGCCGTCATTGGTGGAAAGACGGGGTGTTCTGGTTGTTGCCGCAACCTGCGAACAGGGTGCCGCACATGGCCAGAGCAGCGCCAGAGCGGCTACGCGCTTTGCACTTTTCATCAAAATTCCTCCTTTTCATGTTGCGCTTACGCACATTCCAAAACTGATCACATGCAGGCATCTGCCATACCGGAGGCATGGCAGCGGGCCGCGGCCCGTTGTTTTACAGATGTAATCAATTTACCGTATTATAGAATTAACAGGAAAGTGTGTCAACTCTTTTTCCGAATTTTACCGGCCGCCTCTCATTTTTTGCAATTTTGTAGAATTTTCCCTTCATTTTCTGTTGGATTTTCCGTTATACCGCGTCTACTTGTCTACGCATTGCGCACAAATCGAATTTTTTCGTGCATCTCTTTTTCACGCCGTTCTCAGACCTGTTCTTCCGATTCCGCCGCCCGCGGCGCCCCTGACCCGGTAAACGTCCGTCGGCACCGGCAGCTCCGCTTCTCCAGCCCTTATTTTACGCCCAGCCGGATCAACGCATACAGCAACGCAAATACCGGACAGCCCCAGAAGATGCCAATGGGGCCAAAACAGCCCGCCTGCCACCAGAACGGAAATAATCACCCCTGTGGAGCCCTCGCCACCCAAAATCTTCGGCGGAGAATATTGCCATCCAGCTGCCGCAGAACCAGGGATAAAAATAATGAATTCGAGGCTCTTTGATCGGATCGATAGGAAAACAGATCGCGCTGGGAATCGCGCCCAGTGAATGGCCCGAAAAAGGAATCAGATTCGTCACACCCAGCAGCACAGCCAGCAGCGGCGCATACGGCACGTCAATGATACTCAGAGCCACGAAGCAAATCAGACCGATCAGAACAGATACCACGATATTACTCCCGGATAAAGCCGCCAAACACCTTATCCGCATACCGTACCGCATCCATAATGCGCTCCACATAGTACGAAGTGAAAATGGCGCAGATGATCTTCTGGCCTGGGCGGCCAGCGTTTTTCTTTCCATCATATAGCTGCAATAACGATGCCTACAACCAGATTCCCATAGGAAATCGACCACGCCCAACACACCGCCGGACACCGCCGCAATCATTGACGACATACTATGGCTGTTGCACTGTTCAGCATTTCCATAGTCTGTTCATACAGTCCTTCAAGTTTAGTAATAACCTCCGGCGGCAGAGCGGCCACGCCGTTCGATCCTTCCAGCCAGCCCTGCACCACAGAAATATAACTGTTGATGTTATTGGCCAATTGCGCGATATTCGCCGCCAC
>VOFB01004942.1_pt1 | contig 43671 bp, 37 predicted proteins | sample 5384141 | NCBI WGS metagenome assembly VOFB01 (sample SAMN12384721, study PRJNA508395) | human gut metagenome | isolation source: healthy gut A | host: Homo sapiens
TCCATATTCATAGCTATATAATTATAGCAAAAAGCCGCCGTTCCGTCAACACTTTCTGCCGGAGGGACCCGCAGCGCCAAAGAGGCCCTCTGGTCAGGGATGAGCGGAAGCCGCTGCCACCCTCTGTGGGGTGGGGCACCCTCTTTTTTGTCTCTGCTCCGGGGAGCCTTTTTCATGCTGTGCTGTCATTTCCAAGGGCAAGATTGTAAAATTGTGGAATCATCGTCTGAATTTTCACAAAATATTACTATTTTGCCAAAAGATTGTACAAACCCTACCCCCCTCTGATGTGCTATACTAAAATCAACAACCGGCCTGTTTCCGGCATTTCTTCTGCCATGCAGGCCGCCGAAACAAAGAAGAAAACCAGAAGGAGCAGTATCGATGAGAGAGATCATTTCCTTGAACGAAAACTGGACCCTGTCCTTCCCCAAGGGCGAGCGTCCCACCGAGCAGGTCACCCTGCCCCACACCTGGAACGCTGTGGACGGCATGGACGGCAACGGCAGCTATCTGCGCACCACCGGTGTCTACACCCGCACCTTTACCCAGCCCAAGCAGCCTCTGGCTGGCGGCCGCACCTACGTTGAGGTGCTGGCAGCTGCTCTGGCCGCAACCGTGAAGGTCAACGGCCAGGTGGCAACCACCCACGAGGGCGGCTTCTCCATCTTCCGTGCCGATGTCACCGACCTGTGCCACGAGGGCGACAACGAGCTGACCATCGAGGTCTCCAACGAGGACACCCCCTCCATGTACCCCGCTTCCGCCGACTTCACCTTCTACGGCGGCCTGTACCGCGGTGTCAACCTGATCAGCGTGCCCGACGCACACTTTGATCTGGACTACTTCGGCGGCCCCGGCATCAAGGTCACCCCCAAGCCCACCGAGGACGGCGGTGCCACCTTTGAGATCGAGAGCTGGGTCACCAACGGCGAAGAAGCCTATACCGTGATGTACAGCATCGAGGACTGCTACGGCAACGAAGTTGCTTCCGGCGTGCGCCCCTGCGACAGCACCAAGGTCACCCTGTACGTTCCCGATGCCCAGCTGTGGAGCATGGATGAGCCCAACCTGTACACCGTGACCGCCCGCCTGCAGAAGAACAACGAGACCTTTGACGAGATCTACGCCAACGTGGGTGTCCGCAGCTATACTGTGACCCCGAACGACGGCTTCTCCATCAACGGCGTGCCCACCCCGCTGCGCGGCGTGGCTCGCCATCAGGATTGTCTGTACAAGGGCAACGCCCTGACCGCTGAGGATCACTACGAGGATGCCATGCTCATCAAGGAGCTGGGTGCCAACACCATCCGTCTGGCCCACTATCAGCACAGCCAGGACTTCTACGACGCATGTGACGAGCTGGGCTTCGCCGTCTGGGCTGAGATTCCCTTCATCAGCGTCTTTAAGAAGGACCCCTCCGCTCACCAGAACTGCCGTCACCAGATGACCGAACTGATCATCCAGAACTACAACCACCCCTCCATCATGTTCTGGGGCCTGTCCAACGAGATCCTGATCGGCGGCATCTGCCAGGAGCTGGTGGACAACCACCACGACCTGCAGAAGCTGGTGCGTGAGCTGGATCCCACCCGTCTGACCACCATTGCCCATGTCTCCAACACCCCTGTTGACGGCCCCATGCATCACATTACCGATGTAGAGAGCTACAACCACTACTTCGGCTGGTACGGCGGCAAGATGGAGCAGAACGGCCCCTGGCTGGACAAGTTCCACGCCGAGCACCCCGACATCTGCATCGGCATCTCCGAGTACGGCACCGAGGGTATCATCAACTGGCACAGCAACGATCCCCAGTGCAAGGACTACACCGAGGAGTATCAGGCACTGTACCACGAGCATCTGGCTCAGGTGTTCGAGGATCGTCCCTGGGTGTGGGCTACCCACTGCTGGAACATGTTCGACTTTGGCTGTGCTGCCCGCAACGAGGGCGGCGTTGCAGGCCGCAACAACAAGGGCCTGATGACCATTGACCGCAAGACCAAGAAGGACAGCTACTTTGTCTACCAGGCATACTGGTCCAAGCAGCCCATGGTCCACATCGCTGGCCGCCGCCATGCACAGCGCGCAGGCGAGACCACCGAGATCAAGGTCTACTCCAACCAGGACACCGTTGTGCTGTACGTCAACGGCAAGGAAGCCGGCCAGCAGACTGCGCACCGCGTATTCAAGTTCAACGTTGCTCTGGAAGAGGGCTTCAACACCATCCTGGCCGTTGCCGGTGACGTGAAGGATTCCATCACGCTGGAAAAGGTCGAGAAGGAGCCTGATTGCTACACTCTGCCTGAGTTCAACGAGCGTCAGGAGGGCGTTGCCAACTGGTTCAAGCAGGTCGGCAGCCTGGATCTGAAGGCTCCGATGGAGTTCCCCGAGGGCTATTACAGCATCAAGGACAGCATGGAGGATCTCTCCAAGAACGAAGAGGCTCTGGCTCTCGCTACCAGGGCTGTCAAGCTGGCCACCAACTTTGACATCAAGCCCGGCGTTGGCATGTGGGATATGATGAAGCGCATGACCCCTGAGGCTATGGCTAAGATGATCAACATGCCCGACGGCTTTATCGAGAGCCTGAACGCACAGCTGATCAAGATCAAGAAGTAAGTACTTCCTGCATCTGAACACCAAAAGCGAACGAACCGCCCCGGCACTGCTCAAAGCAGCCCTGCCGGGGCGGTTTTGTTTCCTCATCTCCCACACGCTTGCAAACCAAAAGGGCCCTGCGGCATTTGCAGGGCCCTTTTGGTTATGGGAGATCATGAAATATCAAAGCATCTTTACCGTGCTGCCCCAGCCTGTGGCTCAGCGCTTTTTGCTGCGCTTCTTCTTGCGCGGGGCAGAACGGGCAGGGTTCTGGGTGGGAACAGAATCATTGGAGCGCTTCTGCTCCATCCGATATCTGACGTAATTGGGAATCACGACCGCGATCACGATCAGCAGGACCCAGACCAGGATGCTGGGCTGCTCGTGGTTGGTGTTGAACAGAAACTGCATGACATTATCCATAGGGTGTTTTCCTTTCCGGCCCAGCAGGCCGCCAGAGGGCTTTTTACAGCCAGATGTTGCCGTTCTCGTCCGGTTTCATGGGCACGGCAATGATGAAGTCCACGATGGTCATAGCGGCAGAGAAACCACTCCAGAAGGTTGCCAGATACAGCAGGCCCAGCACCGGGCGCTTGGCATAGAACTGGTGCGCACCAAACGCACCCAGAATGCACAGGCGCATATACTTCTTGCGGCTGACACAGTGCTTTTCACGGTGTTCTCTCCAGTATAACAGGTGGTCGATGGTGTTCCAGATGAACCCATGGTCCGGGTCCTTTACCCACTGTGTCTTTTCTTCCATGTACGATGTACCTCTTGTCTGAATTTTGTTCCAAAAGCAGAAAACCGCCCGCCGCAAGGGCGAGCGGTTTTTCTATTTGATTTTACAGGTTTCCGCAGAAAATTGCAAGTACCAATTAGGCGTTCTCAGCCATGGCCTTCATCTTGATCTGAGCGACCTCATCCTGGATCTCTTCCATCTTCTCCTTGGTCAGGGGATAGAACTTCATAGCGATCAGGTTGCAGACCAGGCCGATCATGATCATGCCGTATGCGCAGAAGACAACGCCGCCGCGCAGGCCCGGGGTAACGGGGTCACCCATAACGGGGTTGTGGTCGGTGTAGCCGCACATGCTGAACATGACACCGGCGACCATGGGTGCGAAAGAGGAGACCAGCTTATCCACGAAGCTGAACAGGGTACCCATCAGGCCGGGGACATACTTGCCGGTACGGTAGACTTCGTAGTCGGCGCAGTCAGCGGTCATGGGGATGACGATGTTGCCGGAAATGCCCTGGAAACCAGCGGCGATGATGGTCAGAACGAGGTACAGGATCAGGAAGTAGCCCCAGTTCAGAGCACCGGTAGCGGGGTTAGAGGTCATGGTGGTGGGATCGCCCAGCAGCCACAGGGCTGCCAGAGCGCCGTTGATGACCAGACCACCCACAGAGCCGATCAGCATGGCCTTGCGCTGACCCAGTCTGGTAGCAAAGAAGCTGATGAACAGGAAGCACACGATGGTGCTGGGGATGGTGACCAGACCGGTAACATTACTCTGCAGCAGGTTGGAACCGGCGATGCAGGCGAACATGGCGACCATGACGGCGCTGGACTTTGCAGAAGAACCCAGCTTATCGGTAGATGCGGACAGGACCAGCATCTGGATGGCGCGGTTGTTCTTCAGGGTATCCCAGTAATCCTTGATACCGACCTTGATGGGCTTGCCGGTGCCGAAGAACTCGGAACGATCCTTGGGAGTGATGGAGATCACAGCGATCACGGTGAAGCAGGCGGACATGATAGCGGTCATCAGCCACAGGGTGTGCATGAACTGGGTGGAAGCGTAGCCGCCCACATCGGTGTAGCCATCAGCAATACGAGGGATGATGATGCCCAGAATGGCGAACAGCAGGGTGTTGAACACGCCGTCGAAGGAAGCGAACATGGGGCGCTGCTTGGGGTCATTGGTCATGCAGCTCTGTGCAGACTTGGTAACAACACACTGGCAGGTGTAGCCCAGGTAGTAGACCATCAGAACGACCACATAGAAGGGGAAGCGCACGCCCTGAGGCAGCTTGTGGGTGACATGGAAAGCGATGTAGCTGGTCACGCACAGGATGATCTGACCGATCACGATGAACGGACGGTTCTTACCGAACTTGCCGTTGGTCTTATCGACCATGAAGCCGACGAACGGGTCAGTGACACCGTCCCAGATACGCATCATCATGGTCAGGGAAGAAGCGACCATCATGCCAACGCCGACCCAGCCCATCAGGTAGTAGGTGGCGTAGTTCATCATCATCAGATAAACGTTGGTTGCGGTGTTGTTCAGCGCGTAGCCTGCGATACGCCACAGGGGAACGCGGTGGATGCCGTTGGGCTCATAGTCCTTATCATAGAACTTGTCCGGCAGACTTCTGGTTTTTGCCATTTCATTCTCTCCTTTGTTCACACAGGAACATTCTCCGTTTTCTCCATGGGGCTTACAGCTGCCACTGCGTACCAGCCCGTCCGGAACTTTATGTCTATATTATGAACGCTTTTTGATATATCTGTTAGTAATATTTTAAGGTAAAACAGGTCGATTTTACGATTATGTGAAAAGTTTCACTAATGTGAAAAATTCTATTGTGCTTATTGCACAATCAATTGATATACTAGTATAGCACAACGCCAGTTAGCTGCCACTATGTTCTGCGCCGGAGAACGGGCCTGCAAACGCCGGAAAGGGCCCACGGCAAATGCCGCAGGCCCTTTCTGGCGCTAGGAGGTAAATGAATGAATAGAGGAAGATGTCAGATCAGGATGTCGCCGTTCTCATCGGCCTGCATGGGCAGGGCAATGAGAAGGTCGGTCACGCAGAGGAAGAAGGGCACCACGCTCCAGAAGAACAGGGTGTAGAAGGCCGCCAGCGCATACCGCTTTCATAGTAGCGGTGGCCGCCGCACCAGCCCAGAAACAGGCAGAGCAGAAGGTACTTCTTTTTGTTCACCTTGTGCCTTACGCGGTTCTTTTTCCAATCGTGATACTTACCAATGAGGCCCGGGCTCTTCTCCTTTTCGAGATCGATGCCGGCTTCCAGCTTGGCATCCTGCAGCGCCAGCTCCGCCTTGATAAAGTCATCCCGTGTGAACTCTTCGCCGGTCTCCAGCTTGTGGAACACATCGTCCGTTACCTGCTGGCGGCTGCCGGTGCCGTAATAGCCGGTGCTCCAATCGTCCTTTTCCTCGTCGTAGTGCTCCACATCGCCCAGCAGCTCGCCGGTGGTGGGGGCCTTTTCCGGGGCCTCAGCGGAGGGGGCCGGGGTGATCTCAGGGGTCTGGTTCAGCTTGTTTTCTTCTGCCATAGTGGTATTCCTTCCGGGTCTCAGGGTATCAGAAAGTCCTGCGGCAGAGGATGGCCCGCCGCAGGACATTTCCGGTTACGATGCAGGACAGCGGCGCTGTCCCGGATTCAAAATTTCCGCAGGGAGAGGGTTGGCATTAAGCCTGCTTTGCAGCAGCCTCAGCCTTGATGCGGCCGATCTCAGCCTGGATCTCTGCCATCTTCTCCTTGGTCAGGGGATAGAAGTGCATAGCCACAACGTTGCACAGCCAGCCAACGATGGGCAGCAGGACGAAGCAGCCGATGGTTGCCCAGAAGATGCCGTCAGAGTACGGAGTCATGGTGTCGGGCAGAGCGTCCTTGAAGCCGACCATGGAGTAGAACAGAGCCACAACGGTAGCAGCCAAAGAGGAGACCAGCTTATCCACGAAGCTGAACAGGGTGCCCATCAGGCCGGGAACGTACTTACCGGTACGGTAGACCTCGTAGTCAGCGCAGTCAGCGGTCATGGTGATAACGATGGAGGAGGACAGTGCCTGCACGCCGGACCATGCGATGACCAGCAGCACGAAGATCAAAGCGGTGGTGGTCCAGCCGGTGAACAGGGTGCCCCAGGTGTCAGGACGGATCAGGCGGAATGCGGGCAGAGAGAACTTGGAAGCATCGCCCTTGGGGTTCACAAAGACCAGGAACAGGGTGATGGTGATAGAGCCGATGATGCCGCCCCAGGTGCCGGTCATCATGGATGCCTTCTGGCCCATCTGACGAGCGATCTTGTTCATCAGCAGCAGAGAAATCAGGCAGATGGGGATAGAGGTGATCTGAGAGTAGCTGGAGTATGCGGCATAGTTGCCGAAGATGATGCCGAACAGGCAGATCATAACGGTAGCGTTGCTCTTGGTGGACATGAACAGCTTATCGGTAGATGCGGAGACCACCAGCATCTGGATGGCACGGTTGTGAGCCAGGGTGTCAACGTAATCCTTGATGCCGACCTTCTGGGTGGTGCCCAGGCCGAAGTACTTGGGACGGTCCTTACGCCACAGAGCAATGATGGCGCAGACTGCAAACACTGCAGACAGGCCGCCGAACATCAGCTGCATGGTGGTGAACAGGCCGGGGTTGTAGAAAGCGGACAGGCTGCCGCCGGACTTCTCCACGATGCCTGCCAGAGCAGGGTTCTGTGCCACCAGAGAAGCGATCTCGGCAGCGTTGGCCTCGGCAGTCAGGGTGAACTTGGGCACCAGGACATCGGTGACAATGATGGGGAACATGATGTTCATCAGGATGATGTTGTACACGGTATCGCACATTGCGAAGATGGGGCGCTGCTTGGGATCGTTGGTCAGGCAGGTCTGAGCAGACTTGGTGACAACGCACTGGCAGGTGTAGCCAATGATGTAGATCATGTAGATGATGATGAACGCAATAAAGCGGACACCAGTGCCCATCTTGGGGATGAAGTTGAACATCACGAAGGTGGTGGCGAACATGATGATCTGGCCGATGACAATGAACGGACGGTTTTTGCCGAACTTGCCGTTGGTCTTATCGACCATCATACCAACGAACGGGTCGGTGACACCGTCCCAGACACGCATGATGGTAACAATAGAACCGGCCAGCACGGATGCCAGACCGACGATACCGATCAGGAAGTAGCTGATGTAACCGACCACGACCATGTAGGTGTTGGTGGAGGTGTTGTTCAGAGCGTACATCATGATCTCCCACATTTTCGCTCTGTGGATGCCGTTTTCTTCAAGCGGCTGTTTGACCTTTGCCATAGAGAAGCTCTCCTTTCAATTCTGCGGCCGGTGTGCTGCCACTCACTCCGGCCTTTCATTCGGTCCCCCGTGGGCTGCGGCTGCCACATCGCGAACCGGGGGATTTTTATGTATACATTATGAACTATCCCTCAAATTTCTGTTAGTAAAATTTTGAGGTAAAACAGGACAATTTTACTCTCCTTGGGCGAAATCAACAGTTTTAAAAAACAGCGTTCGTCATTTTGCACATGATTGCAAGATACTAGTACAGCACATTCCACAAAACAGACTTGTATTCCAACCGCGCGCAAAAAAGAATACAAGGAAAGTGCGGAAATATCCAAAAAATTTTCTAGTTGTTCCGCGCGGCGGCCTATTATAATAGGTATAGCATCTGCGGCTCTGTGGCATGGGCCGCTGCGTTCAAAAGAAAAGGAGAAAACACTATGGCAGTGAAAGCATCCGAGCGTGTAAAGCGCTACCAGAACCCCAACGGCCCCACCATCAGCACCGTGGAGCGCAAGGTCATCGAGCAGGACGGCCTGTATTTCAAGGACATCGACGGCACCGGCACCGTCAGCGCAGTCAACGACTGGCGCTTGACCCCGGCTGAGCGCGCCGAGGCCTATGTCAAGGTTCTGACCACCAGCGAGAAGATCGGCCAGATCTTCACCTCCGACTGGCGCATGGGCCCCAAGTATCCTTCCCCCCGTCTGGCAGCCAACGGCCACAAGCCCGTGGCGGACGAAAGCGGCCTGCTGGACGAGGCACCCGTGAACGTCTCGGACAGCATCTTCGGCTCCCAGTCCCTGCCCAGCACCTCTGACATGGTCAAGAAGAGCTTCAACCGCCACGTCATCCTGCGCGAGAGCCCCACGCCTGAGGATCTGGCAGATTACCTGAACCAGCTGCAGTACCTGACCGAGACCTGTGATCACTTTGTTCCCATGCAGGTCATGTCCAACAGCCGCAACGAGAACGGCGAGGTCGTGTTCGGCATGAACGATGCCACCGGCGTGTTTGCCACCTATCCCGGCACCCTGGGCATTGCTGCTGCCGTCAAGGGCACCGCACGCATCGACATCATCGACAAGTTCGCCGACACCATCCGCCGCGAGTGGAATGCCTGCGGCCTGAAGAAGGGCTACATGTACATGGCCGACTGCGTCACCGATCCCCGTTGGCAGCGCACCTTCGGCACCTTTGGCGAGGACCCCGAGCTGATCGAAGAGATCTTCGACCACCTGATCCCCGGCATCCAGGGCGGCAGCAACGGCGTTACCCCCGAGGGTGTTTCCATGACTGTGAAGCACTTCCCCGGCGGCGGTGCCCGTGAGAACGGCTTTGACCCCCACTATGCAGCAGGCCAGTGGAACATCTACGCCACCCCCGGCTCCCTGCAGAAGTACCACATCCCGGCATTCCGTGCAGCCATCCGCCACAATGCCGAGTCCATCATGCCCTACTACTCCAAGCCCAGCGCCGAGAAGAGCGCTCCGCAGGAGGACTTCAACGGCAACCCCATCGAGCTCCAGCCCTACGGCTTTGCCTACAACAAGGTGTTCATCGACGGCCTGCTGCGCGGCCAGATGGGCTTCAAGGGCTACATCAACTCCGACACCGGCATTGTCCACAACATGTGCTGGGGCGTTGACATGCTGGACGAGCCCGAGCGCATCGGCTATGCTGTCACCCAGAGCGGCGTGGACCTGATCTCCGGCCTGCTGGACAACGAGCTGGGCGAGGAGAGCTACGCCCGCGGCACCAACGACTACTACGACACCCACGCGGTGCCCGCCGGCTTCAAGAAGGAAGATCTGGTGCTGACCGATGCCAGCCTGAACCGCGCTGTCAGCCGCACCCTGACCGAGCTGTTCCGTCAGGGCATGTTCGAGGACACCTACGCCGACCCCAGGAAGGCCGCCGAGGTCGTTGCCACCAAGGCCGACTGGGAGGAAGCTTCCCGCGTGCACCGCGAGTCCGTTGTCCTGCTGAAGAACGACGGCACCCTGCCCCTGAAGGACGGCACCAAGGTCTATGCTGAGGCCTTTGGCAAGAGCGCCGAGGCCGGTGAGGCCGCCACCAAGGCCCTGCGCGAGATGCTGGGCAATGTCACTCTGGTGGACACCCCCGATGAGGCCCAGGTGGCCTTACTGATGGTCAGCCCCCAGTCCGGTGCATACTTCAACGCCACCCCGGGCTACCTGGAGCTGGACATCTGCGAGGACAAGACGGTCTGCAACGTGGATGAGAGCGGCAAGCCCACCACCGAGACCCACAAGGAGACCACTCTGGTGGGCGCAAACCGTCTGGCCGGTATCGCTGCTGCGGTCCACGCCCACGGCGGCAAGGTCGTTTCCAACATCAACTGCCCGCTGGCCTGGGAGGTCGGCAATGTGGAGAAGGTCTCCGACGCTCTGACCGTCGGCTTTGACACCTACCCCTCCGCAACGCTGGATGTGATGTTCGGCCGCTTTGCTCCCGTTGGCAAACTGCCCCTGACCCTGCCCAAGGGCGACGAGGTGCTGGCTGTGAACGCGGACGGTGTCTGCATCAGCCCCAACGACGTGCCCGGCTTTGCAAAGGATGCCTACATGCCCGACAGCATGAAGGACGAGAACGGCAAGGCTTACGCCTACCGTGATGCCGCAGGCAACTACTACGAGATGAACTTCGGCCTGACGTTCTGAGGGCAGCCCTCTCCGTCTCGCTCAAACCAAAGGAGACACTTTCCATGGCACAAACGCAGAAAAAACAGCAGGATATGGGCACGGGTGACGTGAAAAAACTCCTGCTCCAGCTGATGATCCCCGCCGTTGTGGCGCAGGTGGTCAATCTGCTCTATAACATCGTAGACCGCATTTACATCGGCCACATCGAGGGCATCGGCGCGGCGGCGCTGACGGGCGTGGGCCTGTTTGCCCCCATCCTGATGCTCCTGAACGCCTTTGCCATGCTCATCGGCTCCGGCGGCGCGCCCCGCACCGCCATCGCCATGGGCCAGGGCGACAAGAAGCAGGCAGAAAAGATCGTCAGCAACAGCTTTACCATGCTGCTGCTCTTCTCGGTCGTCCTGACCATCGTCTTTTACGCCGCCGCACCCACCCTGCTGCGGCTGTTTGGTGCCAGTGACACCACCCTGCCCTACGCCCTGGCTTACAGCCGCATCTACATTCTGGGCACCATCTGCGTGCTGATCGTGCTTGGCATGAACACCTTCATCACCGCACAGGGCTTTGCCAAGATCAGTATGCTGACCACCGTTATCGGCGCGGTCATCAACATCGTGCTGGACCCCATCCTCATCTTCGGGCTGGGCATGGGCGTAAAGGGTGCTGCCATTGCCACCGTGCTGAGCCAGGCAGTGGGTGCCATCTGGGTCATCCGCTTCCTCACCGGCCCCAAGACCATCCTCAAGATCCGCAAAGAGGACATGAAGCTGGAAGGGAAGATCATCCTGCCCGTGCTGGCACTGGGCATCTCCACCTTCGTCATGCTCTCCACCGAGAGCCTGCTGTCCATCAGCTTCAGCTCCAGCCTGGCCCGCTACGGCGGTGACGTGGCCGTGGGTGCCATGACCGTGATCACCAGCGCCTCCCAGCTGTGCACCTTGCCCATCTCGGGCATCTGCCAGGGCGGCCAGCCGGTGATGAGCTTCAACTTCGGCGCAGGCAAGAAAGACCGCGTCAAGCAGGCATTCCGCTTCCAGCTGACCCTCTGCCTGAGCTACACCACCATCTTCTGGCTGCTGATGATGCTGGTTCCCGGTGCAGTGGCTGGCATCTTCACCTCGGATGCCTCCCTGATCGATTACACCACCTGGGCCAGTGCAGCACCAGCGCGTCCGGCTTGGCGTTTTCCAGCAGACGGCCGGTGAGCTGGAAGCCCACAAAATCCCGCAGACGCTGCTCGCTCTCGGCAGTGCCGGGGGCGGTGGTGTTCCATGCGGCAGTAGCTACGATATCCGCATCCCGCAGGCCCTCGGCGGGGTCGGTGGTCAGGTGGAAGGCATCGCCGTATTTGTGGGCAAACATCAGCACATCCGCTGCCGGGCGGTAGCCCGGAGGACAGACGCAGGATACCTGCATCCCCGCCAAAAGGCCGCCCACGATGAGGCTGTTGGCCATATTGCTGCCGTCGCCGACGAAGCAGAGCTTCTGGCCTGCCAGCGCACCCCGGCGCTCCCGGATGGTCATGAGGTCGGCCAGCACCTGACAGGGGTGGGCGTAATCGGTCAGGCCGTTGATCACCGGAATGCCGGAAAGCTCGGCCAGCTCTTCCAAATCCCGCTGGCGGTAGGTGCGCCAGACGGCGCAGTCGTAGTAGCGCCCCAGCACCCGGGCAGTGTCCCGCAGGGGCTCGCCGCGTCCGGCCTGCAGCTCGGCAGTGTTCATGTAGTTGCCAAGACCACCCATCTGGTACACGCCCACCTCAAAGCTGGTGCGGGTGCGGGTGGACGCCTTAGAGAACAGCAGCGCCACGCTTTTGCCCGCCAGCAGCGGGGCGGTGCGGCCCGCCTTGCAGTCCGCTTTCAGCTGGTCTGCCACATCCAGAATGTGGGTCAGCTCGGCGGGGGAAAGGTCGCTCATTTTCAGCAGATTTTTCATGCCTGCTCCTTCGGAGCCGTCGGCTCCATCGTGCCCAGCACCTCGGCCAGCACCTCCAGCGCCATGTCCACATCGTGCTCGGTGAGGGTCAGCGGCGGCAGCAGACGCAGCCGGGTCTTTGCGGTAAGCACCAGCAGGCCCTTTTCGCGGCAGGCAGCCAGCACATCGGCGGCGGTCACATCGTAGAACTCGATGCCCACCATCAGGCCGATGCCCGAAATGCTCTTGACGCGGGGCAGCTTTTCCAGACCGGTGCGCAGCTGGACGGCCCGCTCGTTGACATTGGCAAGGAAGCTCTGGTCCATGCGGTCCACCACCACGTTGGCACCGGCGCAGACCACCGGGTTGCCGCCAAAGGTGGAGCCGTGGGTGCCGGGGCCCATGCCCTCGGCCACCTTTTCATTCATCAGCACCGCGCCAATGGGCAGGCCGCCGCCCAGCCCCTTGGCAAGGGTGACGATGTCCGGCTTGAGGTTGTAGTGCTCGCAGCACAGGAAGGTGCCGGTACGGCCTACGCCGGTCTGCACCTCGTCCACGATGAGCACAAGGTCTTTTTCGTCGCACAGAGCGCGCACGGCCTGCACATAGTCCGGGTCCAGCGCCATCACGCCGCCCTCGCCCTGAATCAGTTCCATCATCACGGCGCAGGTGTGGCGGTCTACCAGTTCCCGCAGCGCTTCGATATCCCCCGCCGGGACGTACTGGAAGCCCTCGTTGAAGGGGCCGAAGTAGTTGTGGAACACCTCCTGCCCGGTGGCGGTCAGGGTGGCAAGGGTGCGGCCGTGGAAGCTGTTGACCAGCGTGATGACGTTATAGCGGTCCTTGCCGTAGTGGTCTACGCTGTACTTGCGGGCGGCCTTGATGGCACCCTCGTTGGCCTCGGCACCGGAGTTGCCGAAGAACACCTTGCTCATGCCGGTGCGCTTGCACAGCTTTTTGGCCAGCTTGCCGCAGGGGGCAGTGTAGTACAGGTTAGAGGTGTGCTGCAATTTGTGTGCCTGCTGGGACACAGCTTCTGCCCATGCAAGGTCGCAGTAGCCAAGGCTGTTCACCCCGATGCCGCTGGTGAAATCCAGATACTTCTGGCCCTCGGGGCCCTCGGCATACAGGCCCGTGGCCCTTTTCCAGCACCACGGGGTTGCGGTTATAGGTGTGCAGGACATATTCGTTGTCCCGCTTGATGACTTTTTCAGAATCCATAGGTGTACCTCCTGTGAATAGAAGTTCCGCGCATGCGCTGCTCCCCCGGAGGGAGCGTTTTTTCTATTATAATACTGCTTTTTCGCTTGCGCAATCTTTTTATTCGCGGTGGCTGCGGCGGTAGAAGCGGGTACCGGAGCCGCGGTCGGAGAACAGCTCCAGCAGGATGGAGTGCGGCACGCGGCCATCAATGATGACAGCCTCGTGCACGCCCTGATAGATGGCATCGGCCATGCCGCCGATCTTGGGGATCATGCCGCCCGCAATGATACCGGCGGACTTGTAGCCCTCGATCTCGGAGACCTCCACCTCGGGGATGAGGGTGGTCTCGTCCTCCTTATCCCGCAGCAGACCTGCGATATCAGTCATGGAGACCAGCTTTTCGGCCTTGAGGGCAATGGCGATCTGGGCCGCGGCGGTATCCGCGTTGACGTTGTATGCCTGCCCAAGGTCGTCCATGCCTACGGTGGCGATCACCGGGATAAAGCCGCCGTCCAGCAGACTTTCGATCAGGGTTGCATCCACATGGACGATCTCGCCCACATGACCCAGCTGCGGGTCCAGCTCGGTGCAGCGGAGCATCTGTCCGTCCATGCCGCACAGACCCACGCCGCGCCCGCGCAGCTTTGCCACAAGGTCTTTGTTCACCTTACCGGCCAGCACCTGCTGCACGATCTCCATGGTGGCATCGTCTGTCACCCGCAGACCGTTGGCAAAGTGGCTTTCCACGCCCACCTTTTTCAGCATCTCGTTGATGGCAGGCCCGCCGCCGTGCACCAGTACCACCCGCACGCCCAGCAGCGTCAGGGTGACAAGGTCGTTCATCACGGCGTTTTTCAGCGTCTCGTTGATCATGGCGTTGCCGCCGTACTTGATGACCATGGTTCTGCCATGGTATTTCTGGATATAAGGGGTGGCCTCCGAAAAAAGCCGCGCCATTTCTTCGTTTTTCATCTGTTCCGCGCTCCTGTCAGGTTCTGTAATCGCCGTTGATCTTCACGTAATCGTAGGTCAGGTCGCAGCCCCAGGCCTTGGCACTTGCGTCGCCGGTGCCCATATCCACCTTGACCAGCATATCGTGCTCGGCCAGCACCTTGGCGGCTTCGTCCTCGCTGTACGGGTGGTAGGCTGCGTTCTCGCACACATACACCTCGCCCGGCGCTGGACAGCCAGACGCACACCTTGTCGATGGAGAAATCGCCGGGGGTGTAGCCGATGGCGCACAGGATGCGTCCCCAGTTGGCGTCGCGGCCAAAGACCGCTGCCTTGAACAGATTGGAGCACACCACACTGCGGCTCACCGCACGGGCCGTCTTGAGGTCGGGAGCGTGGGTGACTTCGCAGGTGATGAGGTGGGTCGCGCCCTCGCCGTCACCGGCGTGCTCAGCACACATGTGCTCGGCGATGGCGGTCAGTGCGGCCACAAAGGCGTCGTAGTCGGCGTTCTCCTCGGCGATCTCCGGATTGCCCGCGAGGCCGGAGGCCATGATGATCAGGGTATCGTTGGTGGAAGTGTCCAGATCGACGCTCATCTGGTTGTAGGTACCGGGGACCACGGTCTTGAGGGCCTTTTCCAGCAGAACGGGGGAAACGGCGGCATCGGTGGTGTAGAAGGCCAGCATGGTGGCCATGTTGGGGGCGATCATGCCGCTGCCCTTGCCGATAGCGCCCACCGTGCAGGTCTTGCCGCCCAGCTCAAACTGGATGGCATACTCCTTCTTGTGGGTATCGGTGGTCATAATGGCCGTCGCCGCATCGGTGCTGCCCTGTGCATCAGCCGCCAGCTTGCGGCGGCGGCGGGGATTCCCCGGGCAAAGGGGTCAATGACCATCGGCTGGCCAATAACACCGGTAGAGGAGGGCAGGACATCCTTTGCGTCGATGTGCAGCGCCTTGCCCACCAGCGCACAGCACTCCTCCGCCAGTGCCACGCCGTTGGCGGCGCAGGTGTTGGCGTTGCCGCTGTTGACAAGGATGGCCTGTGCATAGCCGTCCTTCAGGTGGGCGCGGTCTACCTTGATGGGCGCGCCGCAGACCTTATTGGTGGTGTAGACGCCGGCGGCGGCACAGCGGACGTCTGCCTTGATGAGCGCCAGATCGTACTTTTCACTGTGATTTGCGCGGATGCCGCAATGCACACCAGCTGCTGCAAACCCTTGGGCGCACAGATGCCGCCCGCAACTTCTTGATACTGCATAAAGATAAATCCCCAATTTGCCTTTCCCCCCAGGGGGGAAGCCTTTGCCAAGCGCCTGCCTCCCGTGACAGAGGGCGCGTGTTTTATTCCAAGCCCTTCGTCTCTTCGGCAGGCCCAGCATCAGATTCATGCACTGGATGGCTGCACCGGAAGAGCCTTTGCCCAGATTGTCGAACAGGGACACCAGCATCATCTGGTCGCCCGCTGCGTTGACGGTCATGTACAGCTCCATCCGGTCGCTACCGGCCATGGCGTTGGAATAGAGGCCATTCTCGGGCAGCGTCTCGTTCAGGGCGTGCACCTTGATGGTGGCGGCATCCTTGTAGTAATTTGCAATGCCCTCCGCCACTGCTTCGGCGGTGGTACCCGCCAGCTTGAGGTCCAGCGGCACCAGGACCTGCATTCCGGAGTAATAATCGCACACGACCGGCACAAAGGCGGGCGTGCGGGCCAGGCCGCTGATCTCCTGCATCTCGGGCAGATGCTTATGAGCGAGGCTCAGACCGTAGCTCTTGGGCGCATCCAGCTTGCTGTGAGCCGGACGGTCGGGGCTTTCGTAATCGGCGATCATCTTCTTGCCGCCGCCGGAGTAGCCCGAAATGCCGGTGCAGCTGAACGGATAGTCTGCCGGGGCCATCCCCAGCTCCACCAGAGGCCGCGCGATACTGATAAACCCGCTGGCATAGCAGCCGGGGACCGCCACGCGATACGACGTTTTTGATCTTCTCTTTCTGGCCCCTCAGCTCCGGGAAGCCGTAGTCCCAGGCCGGGTCGGTGCGGAACGCCGTGGAGGTATCCAGCACCTTGACGTCCGGGCGGAGCAGAGGCATGACCTCTCTGGAGGCGGCATCGGGCAGGCAGAGGAAGGCGAGGTCAGCGGAATTGATGACCTTCGCCCGCTCGTTCACATCCTTGCGGCCCTCAGCGGAGATGCTCAGCAGCTCGATGTCAGGCCGGGCGGCCAGCCGGTCGGCAATGCGCAGACCCGTGGTGCCTGAGGAACCGTCGATAAAGACCTTTACGCTCATGCGTTGTTTTCCTCCCATGCGGCCAGCTGGGCCATGGCCAGCCGGATCTGGTTGTTGACGCTGGCCTCGCTGGGACCGCCGTAGCTGGTGCGGCCCTCACAGCACTTGATGAGGTCAATGGCATCATAGATGTCATTTTCGAACAGAGCGCTGTAGCCCTTGAATTCGTCAAGGGTCAGTTCCTCCAGGGTCTTATCCTTTGCGATGCAGTCGGAGACCATGCAGCCGGTCAGCTTGTAGGCGTCGCGGAAGGGCATCCCCTTCTTGGTGAGATAGTCGGCGCAGTCGGTGGCGTTGATGAAGCCCTTGGCGGCAGCCCGGCGCATATTGGCGGGCAGGGTCTTCATGGTGTCCAGCATGGGAGTGACCGTTTTCAGGCACAGCTCCAGCGTATCGACAGCGTCGAAGATGGCCTCTTTGTCCTCCTGCATATCCTTGTTGTAAGCGAGGGGGATGCCTTTCATCATGACCAGCAGGGTGTTCAGATCCCCGTAAACACGGCCCGTCTTGCCGCGGATGAGCTCGGTGACATCGGGGTTCTTCTTCTGGGGCATAATGGACGAGCCAGTGGTGAAGGCGTCGTCCAGCTCGATGAACTTGAACTCCCAGCTGCACCAGAGGATGATCTCCTCGGACAGACGGGACAGATGCATCATGCAGATAGAGATGGCGTTGGCCAGCTCGATGCAGAAGTCACGGTCAGAAACGCCGTCCAGGCTGTTGGGACAGGGTGCGGCAAAGCCCAGCTTTTCGGCGGTGAACTGACGATCCAGCGGGTAGGTCGTACCGGCCAGAGCGCCGGAGCCCAGCGGGCACTGGGCATCCATCCGGGCAGTGGCGTCCTCGAAGCGCTGCAGATCGCGCAGGAGCATCCATGCATAGGCCATCAGGGCGTGGCCAAAGGTGATGGGCTGGGCGCGCTGCAGGTGGGTGTAGCCGGGCATGACAGCGGTGGTATTCTCCGCGGCCTTCCTGCAGATGACCTTGACCAGCTCCACGATGTAAGCCTGCAAGGTGTGGCTGTAGTCCCGCAGAGTCAGGCGGATATCCAGCGCCACCTGGTCGTTCCGGCTGCGGCCGGTGTGCAGGCGCTTGCCTGCGTCGCCGATGCGGGCGGTCAGGGTCTGCTCCACGAAGGTATGGACGTCCTCGGCGTTGGGGTCGATCTCCAGCGCACCGCTTGCCAGGTCGTCGGCAATGGAGGCCAGACCGCTCAGAATATCTTCGCAGTCCTTCTCGGAGATGATGCCCTGCTTTGCCAGCATCGCGGCGTGGACGCCGCTGCCCCGCATATCCTGGGCGATCATCCGCTGATCAAAGCGGATGGAAGAGTTGAAATCGTTGACGCGAGAATCGACCGCCTTGGAGAAACGGCCCTTCCAAAGTTGTTCTGCCATAAAAGAAACTCCTCTATAGAAACGGCAAAGCCGCCGCAGGGGAGAACGCTCCTGTGGCGGTGCCGCCGGCAACGATGCCGGTTAACTTTTTTCGTGTGAAAGTGTGAAAACACACGAAAGGGAAGATGTTAAAACTTACTTGACCTCCGGCCAGCTCTTGGACAGCTTTGCGCGCTCCTTGATGGACAGGCCGAACAGGTTGATGAAACCTGCTGCATCTGCCTGGTTGTAATCCTCGTCCTCACCGAAGGAAGCGGTCTGCTCATCGTACAGGGTGTACGGAGAGGTGACGCCGGCGTTGATCATGTTGCCCTTGTAGAGCTTCAGCTTCACATCGCCAGTGACGGTCTTCGCCAGGCTGTTGACAAAAGCATCCATGGCCTCACGCAGCGGGGTGAACCACTGGCCGTTGTAGACGATATCGGCATACTTCTGGGCCAGCTGTGCCTTGAAGTGAGAGCTCTCCTTGTCCAGGTGATGGTCTCCAGCACGTTGATGGCCTTGTACAGGATGGCACCGCCCGGAGTCTCATAGACGCCTCGGCTCTTCATGCCGACCAGACGGTTCTCCACGATGTCCAGCAGGCCGATGCCGTTCTCGCCGCCCAGCTTGTTCAGGTACTCCACCAGCTCCACAGCGCCCATCTCTTTGCCGTCAACGGCAGTGGGAACGCCCTTTTCAAAGTGCAGGGTCACATAGGTCGGCTTATCGGGAGCCTGCTCGGGGCTGACACCCAGCTCCAGGAAACCGGGGTGGTTGTACTGGGGCTCGTTGGCGGGGCTCTCCAGATCCAGGCCCTCATGGCTCAGATGCCACAGGTTCTTATCCTTGGAGTAGTTGGTCTCGCGGTTGATCTTCAGGGGAATGTGGTGAGCCTCGGCGTAGTCGATCTCCTCGTCACGGCTCTTGATGTCCCACTCACGCCAGGGAGCAATGATGGCCATATCGGGGCACAGAGCCTTGAGGGTCAGCTCAAAACGGACCTGATCGTTGCCCTTGCCGGTGCAGCCGTGGCAGATGGCGTCAGCACCCTCTTTGATGGCGATGTCAGCCAGAGCCTTGGCGATGCAGGGACGCGCGAAGCTGGTGCCCAGCAGGTAGTCCTCGTACTTTGCGCCAAACTTCAGGGTGGGGAAGATGTAGTTCTCAACGAAGTCTTTCTTCAGGTCCAGGACGTACAGCTTGGAAGCGCCGGTATTCTTGGCCTTTTCTTCCAGGCCGTCCAGCTCAGTACCCTGACCCACGTCGCCGGAGACAGCGATGACTTCGCAGTTGTTGTAGTTCTCTTTCAGCCACGGGATTATGATCGACGTGTCAAGCCCGCCGGAATACGCGAGAACAACTTTTTTGATATCCTGCTTTTTTCATAATGAACGCTCCTTTATAAAAAAAATACACTTTTGTTCCCTGATGCAAGCGTCCCTCTTGCACCCTCTATCTGCGGTTCGCTTTGGATGATTTTATTATACGCCAAGCGGTTTTTCCGTCAATTCAGAAACCCGCCAAACCTTGGGCGGCTTTGCACGGCGTTTTGGTTCAAATTGCATCTTTATGCAATTTTAAGAGAATATATTCGCATATTATGCAATGCAGGTGTATATTCTCATGCAGTCTGCCGGGGCCCCTGCCGGGCCTTTTTGGGCAGGCCGCCCAAAACGCAGACGAGCGCCGCCGGGCAGTGTGCCGGGCGGCGCTCAGGGGTAAGTTCCGGTTCAGGGGTCGGTGCCTCCGTCGGCGTGACGGAGAGGGCAAGGCTCCCTCATTGAGGGAGCTGGCAAAGCCGTCAGGCTTTGACGGAAGGAGTTTCTTCCGCACACAAAAAGGGAGCGGCTCCCGTTTTTGGGAGCCGCTCCTTGCGGTCATATCAGGGGTATTTGTTGCACAGGGCCTTAGTACAGGGGCTTCCAGGCCAGAGCCACGATGGACTGGCTGTAAGCGGTGAACTTCAGGCCGTTCTTATCGTAGGTATCCATCCGCACCGGGGTGACGATGATGTCACCAGCCTTGCGGAACCGGCCATCGGCAGTGCACATCTGCACCAGGTAGTACTCCTGTGCCACCTGGCCCTTGGTGGCCTGGGGCAGGGTGAGCTTGCCGGTCACGCCGCTTTCGGAGAAGCGGTCGTTGGGCAGCACACCGATGCTGCTGTTGACCTGCACGGTGAAGTGCTCGGCGTTGGCCGGGTCAAAGCCTGCAGCGGTGAGGGCGGCGTCCAGAGCGGCATTGGCAGCGTCCACGCTGTCAAAACCGGCAGCCTTGGCGTCGGCCTCGGTGGTAGCGGCACGGCTGAACCAGGGATCAATGGTGGGGTCCAGCATGGGGATGACTTCCTGAGCCTGGAGCACGGCACCGCAGACGCCGCAGTGGCTGCCCTCGGTCAGGCCGTCGGTGGTCTCGGTGGGAGCCACAGCGGGGTCGGTCACCGGGGTATGGCCGGCTGCGTCGATGTCCGTCTTTTCGGTGATCTTACCGCACTTCTTGCAGATCTTGCCCTTCTGGCCCTTCTCGGTGCAGGTGGGGTTCTTCAGGATCTCGAAATCACCATACTCGTGCTTACCGCAGGTGAACTGCTTGATAAAGGAATCAATGAGGTCGGTGACCTGGCCGCCCAGATCATTGACCTTGTTCTGGACAATGTTGTTGACCTTGTTGCCCACCTTATCACTGACCCAGTCTCCCAGCTTGCCGGGCAGGAACTTGTGGACGGTATCGTCCACCTTGTTATCGGCGATATTGCCGGCACTGCTGCCCAGCTCGTCGATCTTATTGGCCACCAGGCCGCTGATGGGCAGCAGGTTGGCCTGCAGACGGTCCAGCACCTTCTGGTCGGACCAGCCCTGGCTGACCCCCTTAGAGGCCTCGTCGGCAGCTTTCTGGACCTGGGCACGGACGCTGTTCATAAAGGTGGGGTCGTTGACCAGCTGCTTTTTGACCTCGGCCCGGACCTCCTCCACAGTGGAGGCACCCAGCTTGGTCTTCAGCAGCATGGCGTAGGTCTTATCCTTCATGACCTCGTCCAGGGCCAGCTCCACAGCGTCGTCCACCAGGGCGTCGGTCATGGTATTCCAGCCCTCGTCACTTTTCGCCACGTCGCTGACCAGCTGCAGCACCATGTTCTTTACATCCGGCATACTGTCGGTGGTCTTTTTCTCGTCGTCCTTTGCGGTGAGGTTATAAATGGCATCGTACACCGTATTGTAGATCAGCTTTTTGATGCCGGTCTCCGGTGCGGTGCTGGCAGGCACATCGGTAGCCAGCTTGTTCACCAGGCTGGTAATGGTCTCCTGGGACAGGAAGCTGTCGTCCAGGCTACCCTTCAGGCTGTCAATGGTAGTATCCAGAGGCTTCAGGATGTTTTCCAGGTCCTTCGGGTCGATACTCACATCCTTGTTCAGCTTGCCTACACTGATCTTCATACTGGACAGCTCGCTCTTTACCGTAGCAGAGATCTGGTCCAGGGCCGCAATGGCTTCTTTCTTGGTCTTGGCCTGCTTTACTGCCTCCTGGGCAGCCTTCAGGGCGTCGTCGATGATCTGGTTGGCACGCTCGTCAGCGGTCATGTCGTCCACCTTCACAGTGTCCATGGCCCCCTGGGTAGTCTTATCTACCACCACGTCCTTGTCGAGTGCGCCAAATTCCTTGGTAGTGCCGCAGCCATAGTCGCAGGTGCTCTTGTACTTGGTGGGAACGCCCAGAATCTCATCGAGGCCCTTATAAGTGGTGTACTTGTGGGGCAGGGGGTTGCCGCCGGGGCCAAAGTTGGCCCGGTCTTCCGTGTCCGTAGCGGTGCAGCCCTCCCGGGTGCAGTGGGCCGTCTCGGTCTGCTGCTGGCAGCCGGGCTTGTCGTCGTCTACATACTTGCCCCAGACATGGCCCAGGGCAGGGTGGGCTTCTGCATAAGCCTCGTCAATGTTCTTCTGGTTGCAGCCATCCCGCTTGCACACCTGATACCGCTGGCCGGGGGTGGTGCAGGTGGGGGCCTCAATGACCCACTCTGCACCCTCAAAATCGTGGTCCAGGGCAGGGTGCTCTGCTGCATAAGCCTCGTCAAAGTTCTTCTGGTTGCAGCCATCCCGTTTGCAGACCTGATACCGCTGGCCGGGGGTGGTGCAGGTAGGATCTTCAGTCACCCACTCTGCACCCTTAAAATCATGGCCCAGGGCAGAGATGGGAGAGGTCTTTGTCTCGGTGCACTGTAGCTTTGTGTATTTACCCTTTTTGCTACACTGAACGGTTTTGGAACCATCCTGCGTACAGGTAGGAGCGGTGTAGGACAGCACCTTGCCGTCAAACGAGCAGTTACCGGTATGGGTCTTTGCCCGAACAGCGGCTTCCTCTACAGCCCACTCCTCATCTTTTTGCCCATGCTGGCCTGATCCTCGGTCATGCGGAAGAACTCGAAGTGGACAAAGCGGCTCTTCACCCCAAAACTCTTGACGGCGGCACGGCCCGCGGCGCGGGTATCCTCCGGCAGATCTTTGATGATGTAGTAGATGGAGTTATCGTCGTTGTTCACGATGTCCATGATGGATACCGGGCTCACGTTGCCCGCCTCAAAGATGGGGTTGCCGTGGGCGTCAATGATGGCATCGTAGCTGTTCACCTCGGCCCGGACGAACTCCTCCATGATGTACTCCACATCCGGGTGCTCTTTTTCCTTGTAGGTCAGAAATGCCTCCAGCTCCTTGTCGCTGGAAAGGCGGTGGGTATCCGAAGCGCCCACGCCGTTGTCCGGCTTGACCACCACCGGGTAGCCCACCTGTTCCACAAAGGCCTTGCAGCCTGCAAGGTCATCCACCATGTGGTAGCGGGCAGTGGCGATACCGGCCTTCTGATAGTACTCCTTCATCTTGCTCTTGTACTTGATACGGGGCATATCCGAGGTCTGGAAGCCGCTGGTAATGTGGAAATCGGTGCGCAGGGCGGCGTCCCGCTCCAGCCAGTATTCGTTGTTGGACTCCAGCCAGTCGATGCGGCCATACTTGAAGATGAAGAAGGCCACAGCGCGGTAAACTTCGTCGTAATTTTCGAGGCTGCCCACCTTGTAGTACTCGTTCAGGCTGTCCTTCAGCTCCGGCTTCAGCTCATCGTAGGGCTGGTCGCCGATGCCCAGCACGTTCATGCCGTCGTTTTTCAGCTCCCGGCAGAACTGCCAGTAGTTGGTCGGGAAGTTCGGCGAGATAAAGATAAAATTCTGCATAGTATTTGTTGATTCCTCTTTCCGTTACCTCTATGATTGCAATGCCCCTGCAGGGCGGGACAGATTTTAATATTGGGAAACAACGGCGCGTCCATGGACGCGCCGTTGTGCCATTTTCACAGGATGGGTCACTGCTGGCCCAGAATGTAGGGCATATAGTACGCCACCTGCTTATACCACCAGTTCCAGTCGTGGTTGACATCGTGACCCCACAGGTCTACCCAGATGGGGATATGCTTTGCCTCAAAGATGCGCTTGAGCTTCCAGGTGGTGTCGGGCTGCTCCCATGCGCCCTGACCGCAGCAGATGACAGCCTTCTGGTTCCGGTACAGCTCCATATAGGGGTGATCCTCCGGGAAGTTGCGCATATAGTCCACGGGGAGAGTTCATATACACCAGCTCATCCATGTAGTCGCCGAAGCCGTAGTGGGCGGTGTAGATGCCGCTGAGGGCCAGACAGCCGCAGAAGATATCCGGGCGGCGCAGGTACAGGTTGACCGCATGGGTCGCACCCAGACTGCACCCGAAGGCGATGATGCCGGGCAGGTCGCTCCAACCGTTGCGCTGCTGTGCCAGATGCTGAAGCATCGGGGCGACCTCGCGGGTGATGTAGCGCAGCCACTGCTCATAGCGGCGGATGCGCCAGTAGGGGTCGCCGTTGGTGTCGGACCATGTTTCCTGATCCATGGTGTCGATGGAAAGCACCATGATCTGCCCGGACTCGATCCACGGGGCAAGGGTGTCGGTCATGTGGAAGTTTTCAAAATCGAAGAATCGGCCGTCCTGACAGGGAATATACAGCATTGGGCGGCCTGCGTGGCCGTAAAGCTTGCACTCCATATCCCGTCCCAGTTCCGGGCTGTACTCCTTGAAATACTGCATCTCCATGGTGTTTCCTCCTTTAGTGTTACTATGGTGTCGCCCTTCTCTTACTCCTCCACCTCATACAGCAGGGTGTGGAACACGAAAGGCAGCTGTTTTTCCCAGCTGGCCTCGCAGTGGGTGCCGCCGGGCACGATACGGCTGGTCAGGTGGATGCCCCGGGTCATCAGCTTGCCGCTCAAGTTGGAGAATTCCCGGCGGATGCCATCGTGGTTGCCCATCTCACGGGAGCCGTAGTCCATGTACAGCACTGTGCCGGGGGCAAGCTTTGCGCGCCCCACAAGGCCGGAAAGCTTATCCGGTGCCACCCAGATAGAGGGCGACAGCGCTGCGGCGCGGCTGTAAGTATCGTTATATTGCAGCAGGGCGTACAGGCTCATCAGCCCGCCCATGCTGCTGCCGCCGATAAAGGTATTTGCCCTGTCCGGCAGGGTGCGGAAATTCTGGTCGATCAGGGGCTTGAACCGGTGGATGAACCAGCTCATGGTGGCCTGTCCCTTGCCGTCAAAGTGGCCGTAGGTGGGGTCATCGAAGCGGTAGGGGGAATACTCCACCAGACGCTCGTTATTCGCCCCGGCGTTGCACTCGATGGCCGCCACGATCAGCGGGGTGTCGGTATAGTCCAGATAATCTGCCACGCCCCAGCTTTTGCCGTAGGTGGCATCCTCGTTGAAAAACACGTTCTGCCCGTCGAACATGTACAGCACCGGGAACCGGCGGTCCGGCTCGGCCTCGTACATGGTGGGCAGATAGACATACGCCCGGCGCTGTTCGGTGCCGTTGACCGCCGGGTAACTCATGCTCCATTTTTTGATCATGGTGCTTCTTTCCTCTCAAATCTTCCTGCAAGGGGCACAGGCGGCAAGCCCACGCCCTTTATAGGTAGTGTAGCACCATGCGGCGGGAATTGCAATGATTATAGAGCAAAGGGACTGCTGCCCCAGACGGTATGCAGCAGTCCCTTTAAAAGCCGTAGGGTGACAGGCGGCTCAATATTTCTTTTCCACAGGCACGATCCAGCCCTTGGTGTCGGGCAGCTTGCCCCACTGCATACCGGTCATGGTGTCGTACAGCTTCTGAGTGACAGGGCCAATCTTGCCGTCGCCGATGTAGGCGTGCTCGCCCTTCCAGACCAGCTCCTTGACGGGGGAGACGACAGCAGCGGTGCCGGTACCGAACACCTCTTCCAGCTTGCCTTCGCGGGCAGCGGCCATGATGTCGGCAATGGCGATCTTGCCCTCAACGACCTCATAGCCCCAGTCCTTCAGCAGCTCGATGCAGCTGCGGCGGGTGACGCCGGGCAGCACGGTGCCCACGGTAGCGGCGGTGTAAACCTTGCCGTCGATCTTGAACATGATGTTCATGCTGCCAACTTCTTCAACGTACTTCTTTTCCACGCCGTCCAGCCACAGAACCTGAGCATAGCCCTGCTCCTCGGCCAGCTCGCCGGCCTTGATGGAAGCGGCGTAGTTGCCGCCGCACTTGGTAAAGCCGGTCAGACCGGGAGCGGCACGGATGTACTCGTCTTCCACGTAGATGCGCACGGGGTTGATGCCCTCGGCGTAGTAAGCGCCGGACGGAGCGCAGATGATGCAGAAGATGTAGTGCTTGGAAGCGTGGACGCCCAGACCCACATCGTTTGCGAACACGAAGGGACGGATATACAGGGAAGCGCCGTCAGAGTGAGGCACCCAGTCACGGTCCACATCCACCAGAGCCTCGACGGCCTGGATGTAATCCTCCACGGGGATCTTGGGGATGCACAGACGGTCGGCAGAATCCTGAAAACGCTTGGCGTTGCACTCGGGGCGGAACAGCTGCACGGTGTCATCGGCGGTGCGGTAGGCCTTCATGCCCTCAAAGATCTCCTGTGCGTAGTGGAACACCACGGTAGCGGGGTCCAGTTCAAAGGGGCCATAGGGGACGATGCGGGCATCGTGCCAGCCCTCGCCCTCGGTGTAATCCATGACGAACATGTGGTCGGAGAACTTTTTGCCGAAGCCGAGCTTTGTCTCATCGGTGGGCTTTGCCTTGGGCGTAGCCGTGCGGGTGATCTTGATATCCAACATAGTGAGTTTCCCTCTTTCCTTTTATGCGCGTGCGCACGATTCCCGGCGCTTTATGACACAAATGTTGGTTTCTATTATAATATTCCCAGCCGGTTTTGCAAGGAATCAAAAAATGTTTCATCTTTCCACCGGTAAAGTTGCACCAGATTGTGAGCACAATGGTGTGCAAACTGCCAAATCTATGGTACAATAGGGGCACAGAGCACTTTTGCGGGGCACAGCCCCGCTTTTCTATGGAAGGAGCATACTGCATGATCGACAGCGTTATTTTTGATATGGATGGCCTGATGTTCGACACCGAGCGGGTCTGGGCTACCCTGTGGGAGCCTGCACTTGCCACCCTTGGGCTTTCTTATAAGGAAGGGCTGGACGTTGCCGCCCGCGGCACGGCAGGGGACACCATGCGGGCGGTGCTGCGCCGCTTCTACGGGGAAAACTGCGACACGGACGCCATCATCGAGGCGCTGCACGCACAGGCGGAAAAGGCGTTTCAGGCACCGCCGCCCAAAAAGCCCGGACTGGACGAAATTCTGACATGGCTGGACGCGCAGCACATCCCCATGGCGGTGGCCTCCTCCAGCCGGATGGCGTCTATCCGGCACCATTTGGACGGCTGGGGCTTGACCCACTACTTCAAGGTGATCGTCTCCGGCGAGCAGTTCTCGGGCGTTTGCTGATTTTTCCGCAGCCCCTTGACGGGGCTTTGAAAAACCAGAACGCGGCCCCAACAGCTCCTCCCTGTTTCAGCCACTGGCTGCGGTCGTCGCCGTTGCACTGGGCTGGTTGCTTGCGGCGCTGCGCGCCGCCGCCCTGTTCGAGCCCCTTCCATTGTGCTGACAAAAGAAAAACCAGAACACAACGTGTTCTGGTTTTTCTTGGTGCAAGTAAAGCAATCCAAATCCGAACCATTTCCCTCAGATGCAACTTCTGTCGCTTCCCCAAAGGTGACGGTCTGTGTTCCTTCTTTATAGTTGAAGGTTATCAAAACCTTATCATCATACAGGTAAATCGCATTGATGAAGGTATCCACTAGTGCCTGCCGCTGGTCTTTCTGATTCATGTTGAGTTTACGGAACCGCAGCAGCCAAAAGCGAATGAACTCCTCCGTGACCTTGGGCTTTGCCAGCTTTTCTTCCGCAATGCGGGCTTCAAGCTCACGCTTGGTTTCTTCCAGCTGCTCCAGCCGCTCCTTGGTGGAGCTGGTCAGGATACCGGCCTGAATCGCATTGAGCATATTCTGGATACCGGATTCTGCATCCCGGAGCTGCTTTTTATAAAGGGGAATGTTGGTGTTCTCCTTGTTTTGCAGTTCCATCACCTTGGCGATGATAGATTCCATGGCGGCATCGTCTTTGACAAGCTGCATCGTCTGGTTGACCACCAGATCTTCCAGCCACTGTTTACGGACGGTCTTTTTCTTGCAGCCCTTGTGCTTTTTGGCAGTGGCACATTTATAGTAGCGGTGGACTTCACCCGTCCGGCTCGTGCCGCTTTCGCCAAACATCAACGCCCCACAGTAGCCGCAGAACAACTTGGTGGTGAGCAGATAGTCATCCTCTGCCTTTCTACGGGCAGGGGCTTTCTTATTTTTGGCGATTTTTTCCTGCACATCCTCAAAAAGTTCCAGCGGAATGATGGGCGGGATAGCATCCGGTACGACCACATCCCGGAATTTCAGTTCTCCGATGTACCGCCGATTTTTGAGCATATGTTCGACGCTGTTATAAGTAAACGCACCGCCCACCGGGTTCTTGATGCCGTTTTCGTTCAGCCAGTCCCGAATCTCCTTCATAGTGGAGCCTTCATTGTACTTCTTGAACGATTCAAGCACAAAAGGCGAGGTGAGAGGGTCGATGTGGAACTTCCGCTCGGAATCCAGCGTATAGCCAAAGGTTCCACGGCCACCGTTGCAGCGGCCTTTCAAGATGTTCTCCGTCTGTCCACGCACGACCTTCTCGGCAAGGTCAGCGGAATAATATTCGGCATAACCTTCCAGCACCGATTCCAGAATGATGCCCTCCGGTCCTTCGGAGATGATCTCGGTGGCAGACATAAGCTTGACACCGTTCTTCTTCAGTTGGGTCTTATACCGGGCACTGTCGTAGCGGTTCCGGGCAAAACGGTCCAGCTTCCAGACCAGCACAATATCAAACAGCTTCTTGTCGCTGTCCTTGATCATCTGCTGGAATTCCGGGCGGTTGTCCGTTTTGGCGGAGATAGCACGGTCAATATAGTGCTTGACGATGGTGATGCCGTTTTTCTCGGCATAAGCCGTGCATTCCCGGATCTGGCCTTCGATGGATTCTTCGCGCTGGTTGTCCGAGGAATAGCGAGCATAGATCACGGCGGTCATGGCGAGCACCTCCATTTTATACGTCATTGAACGGTAATACGTTCATTAAAGCAATGTTTCGTATAATGTATATGCCACAGTTTTGCCCTGATTGCAAGCCCAATGATTTATTTTCATGATTCCAACAGACAAATTGTCTTAAGATTATATTCCGAGCAAAATGTGAAGTCCAAGCCCGGCCACACCACACAAGCACATAGTCAGGATGGGATTCCACTTGAGCTTCCGTAGCACAAAAAATGCCGATGCAAAACTGCCGATGCCGATCCAGTCTACGTTGGCGAGCGTCTTTGCACTCTCTCCGAACACCACCATAGACAGTATAGAAAGACCTGCACCAAAGATAAGCGCTACAATGACCGGACGCAGGCAGGCCAGAACACTTTGCAGCAGAGAAATATCCTTGTATTTACGATAGATGTAGGATAGAAGTGAAACAAAGAACAGGGCGGGTGTGATACAGCCCAGAGTTGCAATAATGGCTCCGGGAGCCTGTGCAATACGCAGACCTACAAAAGTTGCTGAGTTGACCGCAATGGGACCGGGGGTCATTTCTGCAATCGTGATGAGGTCAGTAAACTCCTGCATCGTCAGCCAGCCATGTTGTTCCACCACTTGGCTCTGGATCAGCGGCATGGCCGCATAGCCGCCGCCTACGCTGAACATACCCACCTGTAAAAAGCTGAGAAAAAGCTGTAAGTAGATCATTTTGCACCACCTTTTTTCCACTGGACCAGAGCCAGCACCACGCCGAATACTGCAGCGGCAAGGATGACCACCACCACATTGACATCAAACACCGTATTTGCGACAAACGCTGCGACCATCAGGACAATATACACCCATGAGCGGGTCTTCAGCACCTTTCCGCCGAGGTCGAATACCACATCCAGAATGACCGCCGCTACGCCGGCTTGCATTCCCTTGAGTAACAACGCGATATAGCGATTGGTGGCAAAAGCATTGTAGAACACGGAAATGACGGAAAGAATAATCATAGGGGGAATGATCGTACCCAACACTGCCACGGTCATTCCCATAAGCCCTTCTACCTGCCAGCCTACCAGAATTGCAGCATTGACCGCGATTGCGCCCGGAGAGGACTGCGCCAACGCTGTCATATCCAGCATTTCCTGTTCATCGATCCAGTGCAGCTCATCTACAAATTTTTTCTTCATAAAGGTCACGATGACAAAGCCGCCGCCGAAGGTAAAGCTGCTAATGTACAGCGTACTCAAAAACAGCTTCCAAAGCCGTGCTAACCGTGTACCGTATGTTTTATTTTCATCCATACAAGTTTTCTTCTCCTTTTTTTGATTTTCGGACAACTATATTTGTTTTCTTACTATTTCAAACAGCTTTTAACTGTTACTGCTTGCGAAAGCCCGTATTTTCCGGTATCCTTGTTTTAAGAACTGCGAAGCACGGAGGGAATCTCTATGAAACATAATACATTTCTCGTCAAGCCAGCGTCCAGCCTGTGCAATCTGCGTTGCCGGTACTGCTTTTATGACGATGTTTCCAACAGCCGAGCCTGCAAAAATATGGGACTGCTTTCCCATGAAATGGCAAAAGAGCTGATTGAAAAAGCTTTTGCAGCCACAGAGGAAGGCGGCAGCGTCCATTTTCTGTTTCAGGGCGGCGAACCGACTCTTGCCGGGTTGGATTTCTTCCGGTTCTTTCTGGAAACGGAGCGTTCCATGCAGCGCAATATCTCTGTGTTCCACAGCATCCAGACCAATGGCATTTGTCTGGATGAAGAGTGGGCTTCCTTTTTCAAAGCCAACTCTTTCCTCGTAGGCCTCTCTCTGGACGGCACACAGGAGAACCATGATCTCTATCGGCTGGACGCAGCTGGGCAGGGCACATGGGATAAAGTAACTCATGCGCTTGCGCTGCTGGATGCCTACAGGGTCGAAACGAATCTGCTCTGTGTTGTGACCGGACAGCTGGCCAGAAAGCCGCAGCGAGCCTTCAAAAGCCTCTGCGAGTTGGGACAGCACAATCTGCAATTCATCCCATGTCTTGACCCACTTGATACGATTGGAGGGCAGGCATATTCTCTAACGCCGGAACTTTATGGTCGTTTTCTGTGCGGCGTCTTTGATACTTGGTATCAGCAGCTGCAACGAGGCAATTATATCAGCGTTCGCAATTTTGAGGACTATCTGCGTATCCTGCTGGGAATGCCGCCTACCTCCTGCGCTTCCTCCGGTTCCTGTGGGCATTATCTTACCGTAGAAGGTGACGGAAGCCTTTATCCCTGTGACTTTTTATGTTCTGGATGAGTGGAAGCTGGGAAATCTGAGCCACTGTACCGTTGAAGATGCGCTTGATTCTCCCACAAGCCAGACATTTCTGGCACAGGGCCGCAAACGCCCGGCGGAATGCGCAGCATGTGCTTATCAGCTGCTCTGTCGGGGCGGATGCAAGCGAGATTGGGATGCCTCTGGAAGCAACCGCTTTTGCGCAGCGTATAAGCAGTTCTTTGCCTATGTGCTTCCGCGCCTGCATACTGCTGCACATTTTCTGGCACAACAAAACCGATAAAGAGATTCTCCCGGAGAGCAGTACTGCCTCCGGGAGAATCTTTATTTTACCTTTTTGATCTTCCGGATGGAATGGCCATCGTAGAGGATGGGCTTCATGACATAAGTGTAGTTCCGGTCATCGCATTCGCCGGTGGAAATCATCTCCATAAGCCGCAGCGCAAGCTGACGTCCCATCTCGAAGCCTTGCTCCACGGAGCAGGTAACATCCTCCTGCCGATAAGTTTCTTCGGAATAATCAAAACAGACCAGCGAATAATCTTCGGGTACAGTCTTCCCCATTTTCTGCAGGGTTTTCATGACCAGCCGATAGATGATGTAGTTACAGCAGACGATAGCGGTGCATTTAGGGATGCTCTTCAGAAATCTTTCAATGGAACGGACATAGCTTTCGTTGTGGGCTTCGTCCGAAATACACCACTTGATATAATCATCGTTCAGTTCCAAACCACGATTTCGCATCGCTTCCGCCATGCCTTGAAACTTTTCTACGCTCTGGTAGTTGTCGTACACAAAGATGCCTGCAATGTGGCTGTGTCCGGCATCCATCAGGCGTCCTATCAGCTGATGCGCACATTCGATGTCATTGATCGTTACGCGGGGGCAGCGCAAGTTCCGATAGAAGTTGTTGTAGAATATCACCGGAATTTTGCGCCGATAAAGTTCCTTGTAGCAGTCAAGATTCGGGCTGAGGATGCTCGATTTGACACCATCCACGATGAAACCGTGAAAATTCTGATGTACCACAGTCTCCAGACAGCGGCGTTCGTTGCAGAATTTGTTATCGGTCAGAAATACATGGAGGTCAACCTGCTCCTGCGTCAGAACACTGCGAACCCCTTCGATTAATCCCGAATTGGCACTTGTATCCTGTCCCTGCAGGACAAGGCCGATTTTATAAAGGGCATCATCTGTGTTCAAATCCCGCGTCATTACTTTTTCCCGGTGGAAATAAGTCCCACTTCCCTTGAGCTTGTACACGAGTCCTTCTGCTACCAACTGGTCGATGGCCACCCGGATCGTTTCTCGGCTGACACTCAACTTCCGACAGAGCGCATTTTCCGAAGGCAAACGCTGGTTCCCGGAAAATTTGTTTTCGTCAATATAAGCCAGAAGCCAGCGATAAACCTGATCGGATTTTTTCTCAACAGCCGAGAGCATGGGCAAGCGCTCCTTTTCAGTCGGTGATAGTGGGGCGGCTGCCTTCCGCGTGCTGAATCCAATTCAGCAGACGTTCACGAAGCTCCGCCTTGACCGCAGCATATGCAGGATCCGCAACCACATTGTTCAGCTGCCACGGGTCCTTCTTCATGTCGTAGAGGAAATCATCTGCATAGACATCCGATGCCGCAGCCTCGCCGCCGTTGACGCCGGGTGCATAGACAGAATACATATAATCTGCAGTACGGATGCAGCGTCCGCAACGGCTTTCCGAAATCTGTGCATAGACCTCATTGACTCTATTATGGTTTTTCTTTTCCACAACGTCAAGCAGATTTTCACCGATCATCTTATCACCGACATCCACGCCTGCCAGAGCCAGCAGAGTTTTGGGAATGCTTTCGGTGCTGACCAGGTCGGTGATCTCCTTGCCACCCTTGAACGGGCCGCCACAGATGACCAGCGGCACATGCAGGCAACCGTCATGGCAGGAGCGCTTGTAATCATCATAGCCGTTCAGGTGCGCGTCACGGTTGCGGGTCTTGAAGTGAGAGCCATGGTCGGAAGCATAGAGGATAACTGTATTATCATACAGGCCTTTTTCTTTCAGTTTTTCCACCAGCTTGCCGAGGTTCTCGTCGAGGCTTGCGCACTGTCCCAGATAATCCGGATACTCTTCCGCTGCGTTTCCACCCAGAGCCTTCAGATCTTCCGGCAGAACAAAATCTGCGAATCGCTGCTTGGAACCGTTGGGGCCTTCGTAGTGATTATGGTCGTTCTGATGGTGCGGCTCGATCTGCGACACGGTCATGAAGAAGGGCTTTTCGCCGGCATACTGGTCAAGATAGTCCAGCGCAAACTGGTTAATGCAGTCGGCACGGTAGCCCTTGAAATCGATGCGGTTGTTGTTCTCATCAAACACATAGCCATCGTAGCCGTGGGAGGTGAACTCCAGCACATCCGCAGCACGCCAGTAGCCGGTATAGCCACCGCGCAGCTCCAGCGGAACAGCGGTGATGGTGTGGTCAACGGTGGGCTTTTTCTCCAGCTCACCGTCCGAAGCCAGATGCCACTTGCCGATGTAGGCCGTCTCGTAGCCGGCATCCTTTTCCATGTACTCGCCCAGCGTCTTGATGTTGGAGGGCAGCATCAGATTATTGCGGAAGCAACCGGTCTCGGTGGGATATTTGCCGGTCTGGAACAGAGCACGGCAGGGGCCGCACACCGGCTGGGGGGAAAAGGCGTTGTCAAACTTCACACCCTCTGCCGCCAGCTTGTCCAGATTAGGCGTGATATTCAGTGGCTGGCCGAAGCAGCCGCAGGTATCCCAGCGCTGCTGGTCACTGAAATCGAAAATGATATTATATGCCATGGTTTTACCTCCCTTTACTGTTCTGCTTTGGTGTTCTTTGCTTCCTTCATCTTGCCGCGCAGAATGCCGAGAATGACCACCACGATCAGCGCAATGAAGATCCAGCAGTACACGCTGCCGAAGAAGATGCTGGGGCTTCCATCCGAGATGAGCAAAGCACGGCGGAAGTTGGTTTCCGTCATGTTGCCCAGCACCATACCCAGCAGCACAGGGACGGCAGGCAGCTCCAGCTTACGCATGAACCATGCCATCACGCCGAACACCAGCGCAACGCTCAGGTCGAAATAGCTGCTGTTCACCGAGTAAGCACCGGCAAAGCAGAAGATGACGATGATAGGGGTCAGGATCTGCTGGGGGATGGAGACGACCTTTGCAAACAGGCTGGTCAGGTACTTGCCCTGCAGGAACATGAAGATGTTCACAAGGATAAGACCCAGCATGATGGCGTACATGATCGCACCATCCGTGGTAAAGAGCGAGAGGCCGGGGTTCAGGCCGTTGATCATCAGAGCGGACAGCATAATGGCCACGCAGCCGTCGCCGGGGATGCCCAGCGTCAGCAGGGGGATGAGGGTCGCACCGCAGACAGCGTTGTTGGCCGACTCCGCCGCCGCAACGCCCTCCACAGAACCGTGGCCGAACTCTTCCGGGTGTTTGGACATATTCTTTGCAGTGTTGTAGGAGAACCAAGAGGCTTCCGACGCACCCGTGCCAGGTACGATACCAACACAGGAACCGATGATAGAACCCATCAGCACTGGTCGGAACATCCGCTTGTACTCATCCTTTGTGATCTTGCCGTCGTCGTTTCCGATCTTTCCGGCGTGGAGGTTCAGCTCGCTCCGCTTCAGCTCCGCCTTGCCGATGATCTCCACCAGTGCGAACAGGCCGATAAGGGTAACGGCAAGGTCGAGGCCCAGATACAGGCGATGGACGCCGAAGGTAAAGCGGTCGTAGCTGGTCATGGGGTCTGCGCCCACGCAGGAGATGAGCAGGCCGAGGCAAGCGGCGATGATGCCCTTGACGAGGCTCTTGCCCGAAACGCCTGCGATGATGGTCATGCCGAACAGGCAGACCATGAAGTACTCCGCCGTGCCCAGCTGTGCCGAAATTTTGGCCACCTGGGGGCCGAGGAAGAGCAGCACCAGTGCAGAGAAGATGCCACCGAAGGTGGAGGCATACAGCGCGATTTTAAGAGCCGCCTTGGTGCGGCCCATCTTGGACAGTGGATGACCGTCCAGCATAGTAGCCGCCGCGTGGGGAGTGCCTGGGGTGTTGATAAGGATGGCCGACACCGAGCCGCCGTATCCACCCGCACAGTAGATACCCAGAAGGAACATCATGCCGGGAATGGCCTTCATGGTGTAGGTAACAGGCAGAAACAGGATGATGCAGAGGATGACGCTCAGGCCCGGGATGGCCGCAAACACGCAGCCGATAAAGACACCGAGGTTGATCCAGATGATATTTTCAAGGGTAAAGAGCAGCCCGGAGGCCGGGCCGATAAAATCAAACAAACCCATATTTTGCCTCCTTAGAAACTAACATTCAGCACGAAGTGGAACACGACCCAGATCAGTACGGCCATCGAGACCGTGATGGCGTAGTAGAGGGGCTTCTTGCAACGGAAAAACAGCAGGAAGGCCAGCGCGCAGAACACGGCACCCACCACGAACAGACCTGTGATCTCCGCCAGCAGATAGGTGACCACCAGAATGAGGACGATGACCAGAGCTTTTGCTTCCACCAGAAGATTCAGCGTCTTCGTTTTGACGGGACGGTGCATCACCATATTGTATGCCTCCCGGCCCACCAGAAGGGCGCTCATGGCCAGCATGAGCCAGATCAGCATCGTCGGGAAGGCGCGGCCGTTCACAACGTCCTTTTCTGAGATCTGCACCTGCTGGGGCATGATGAGCAGCAGCACGATGCCTATGACCAGAAACAGAATGCCGCAGATCAGGTCAACGGGGTACTCGATGTTCTTCTCCTCGAGCTTCGCGCCCCATTCGTCCAGCCTTGCTTCGATGCGTTCTATCAGATTTTTCACTTGTTTCCACTCCTTTTTAACTATAAAAGCAGGGGAAGGTGATGTCCCCTTCCCCTGCTTCAGCTTTTTGTCGCTATGAGGACTTTTTATCAGCCTGCCACGATGTCCTTATACTGCTCGACGATGCTCTTGACGTTCTCAATGTGAGCCTTCACATCGTCCTCGGTCATGGTATCGACTTCCAGCAGCATGGTGTCGTTCAGCCACTCGACCATCTCATCATCGGCGAGGATCTTATCATACAGCTCTTTCAGCTCGGCAACCTTTGCGGCGTCAGTACCTTTGCGAGCCATGACGAAGCAGCGGTTGCGGAAGTAGGGGTAGCCCTTGGAGCCAACGCCCTCAACGCCTGCGAAGGGGCCGTTTTCGATAGCCTTGTCGTCGAATGCGCAGACCACGTCAACGCCGCCCTGCTGGTAGGTTTCGAGGATCTGGGACTGATGCGAGACTGCAAAGTTCGTTTCGCCCTTTGCCACAGCCTGTGCGGCCTCGGCTGCAGACTGGTACGGGGTCAGCTTCAGCTGATCGCCGGCACCCATAGAGCCGAACAGCGCCGCTGCCAGGAAAGCCTCGGAGCCGGTAGCGCCGTTAACGGCCACGGATACAGGGTTGCCTGCCTTGACATAGGACTCCAGATCGTCCAGATTCTTGAGGTTCAGTGAAGAATCAGCGGACAGGACGAAGACGGAGGAGTACAAGTTCTCCACGAACTCGAAATCGTCGTAGCTGAACTGCAGCTTGGCCGGATCCAGCGTCTCGGTGATGGCGAACAGACCTTCGCCAGCGAAAACCAGTTCCTTGTCGTTTGCTTTGGTGCTGGATACCCATGTGTTGACGGTAGCAGCATCGCCCTTGATGGCCTCAGCAACCAGTGTGATTTTATTATCAGAATAATCCGGGGACATGGCTGCAGCCTTCTGACTTACCATTGCTGCGACACCAGACGGTGCCCACGGGCAGGTGACCTTCCAGCTCTCCTGTTTGCTCCCGCAGCCGGTAAGCATCGACAAAGCAAGGACACCGGCGGTGACCAACGCCGCAATACGCTTTTTCATCATTTTACTCTCCTTTTTTGTTTTTTCTTTTCGTGTGGTAGCAAGCACTTCACCGTGCTTTTGTTACCAACAAGATAACATTTCAAGCAATTTCAAGTCAACAAATTTTTTTATTTTAAAAAAAAAGTTGTCTGGAAAAAGAGCTAAATGACCACATCTGTATTTTGCTATAGAAAACTTATTGTGCACATTGCACATCAGCTTGAATCATCTTTGTGCAGCTTAAATTCTTTCATGATGTAAAGTGTATCATATTCATAATAGAAGTCTTACTATTGTCTCCATTCATAAATAATTTCTTCGGAATCATCTTGACGTACTCTACGAACCATGATATTCTCTATCACAAATCCCACTGAACTTGTAGATTGATTGCAAATCTTCTGCAAAAGTGGTTGGTTATCACCGTGAGATCCACCACTTCAGTGAGGAAAAGTCCACGAAGAACTTACCGCCCCGCAACACACCCGATTCATTTTGCCGCCGATTCACCCGACAAAATCATCGCTATGCTGCTTGGGCGGTATTTTCCTTTCCGGGAGATTGCACCTTGAAAATTTCATGAGCCGTCCGAACGTGATACCGGCTTTCCGTCAACGCCGCTGCACAAACAGGGGTAGGAACTTCGTTCGGAGCAAACGGCGATTCTATATACGAGCAGGAACCCTTTACTTGTTTTTTCGTCTTAACAATTCGGAAACAATTACCAGAAATGTGTTTTGAGCGCAGCGATAGAGGGCAAGAACCGTCCCGTGGCCACAAATTTTCAATTCTTGAAAATTTTCTGTCCATCCGGGACTTCACTTCTGCAATGCACCTGCATTTCCGAAGTGATCTTGTTGGGGCGTGCCTGCCCCAAACCCTGCTTAGAACGGACGAGGAGGAATTGTGTCAATTTGACGCAATTCCTCCAACTTATAGAGAGAAACAGAGTGTTCCCGACGGGGAACGCCCTATTGTACATATCGCTATTGTCTGTGGTCTTTGGCAGGGTGCGTCCTATTCAGGGGCGCACCCTGTTTTTGTTTTGAGCCTTCACCGGCTTTTTGAGATTCAGCCCTCTGCTTTCTGAACCAGAATCGTCAGCTGCTTCTGAACGCTGTCATCTGCTGTGACGGTGAATTTTGCCCGCTGCTTCTCCTGCGGACCACCGCCATGCAGCAGCCGCAGCATGGCAGGGGAGCCCAGCAGGCCGATGAGCAACAGCACCACACCGGCAACGGCGCTGATAATGGCCGCCGAGTGGACGGTCTTTTCCACGTCCTTGGGGTGGCGCGCACCGTAAAAACGCGCCACCAGCAGGTTGGAAAGCGCCAGCGGCAGACTGACCAGAAAGATCTGCTTGGCCAGAGGGCCTTCCGTCAGCGTATTCGTTTGAGAACTCATACTCTTTTTCCCTTTATCCTATATATCCCTAAACCGTGCCCGCGCACACCGGGGCACAGCCTCTTTTATAAGGCACTACGCTACTTTTGCAAGATGGAAACGGCAAAATGGCGCAAAAAAAAACACGGCACCCGGCGGGGCGTCGTGTTTTTGCGGAAAATATCTCAGCCCAGGTCCTCACCGTTGGTGGCAATGACCTGCTTGTACCAGTCAAAACTCTTTTTCTTATAGCGGTTCCCGGTGCCGGAGCCGTCGTCGTTGCGGTCCACGTAGATAAAGCCGTACCGCTTGCGTAGTTCGCCGGTGGTAAAGGACACCACGTCGATGCAGCCCCACGGGGTGTAGCCCAGCAGGTCCACGCCGTCCAACTCCACGGCCTTTTTCATCTCCTCGATGTGGGCGCGCAGGTAGTCGATGCGGTAGCTGTCGTCACAGGTGTGGTCGGACTGGAGTTTGTCGATGGCGCCGAAGCCGTTCTCCACGATAAACAGCGGCTTCTCGTACCGCTCGTACAGGGTGGCCAGTGCGTAGCGCAGGCCCACCGGGTCGATCTGCCAGCCCCAGTCGCTGGCCTTGACGTAGGGGTTCGGCACGGTGTGGGCATTGCCGCCGCTGATGCCGTCGCTCTCCACGGCCACGTCCGAACGCACCGCGTTGCTCATGTAGTAGCTGAAGCCCAGATAGTCCACAGCACCCTCGGCCAGAATGGCCTCGTCGCCCGGCTCCATCACCGGGGCAGTGCCCTCGCGCTCCCATTCCTTCTTAGCGTAGGCGGGGTAGTGACCGCGGCAGTGCACATCCGCAAAGTAGTAGCGCTCGTGCATGGATTCCAGCGCCAGCATCACGTCGTCCGGGTTGCAGGAGTAGGGATAGTACGGCACAAAGGAGCACATGCAACCGATCTGGAAGTCCGGGTTGATGGCATGGCCCTTTTTGACCACGAGGGCCGAGGCCACCAGTTCGTGGTGTACCACCTGATACAGGGCCTTCTTCTTGTTCTCGAACTGGGAGAACCGCACGCCGGAGTTGGTCCAGCCAAAGATGTCGTTGGTGGTGTTGCTCTGGTTGTTGATCTCGTTGAAGGTCATCCAGTACCTGACCTTGTGTTTGTAGCGCTCCATCACAGTGACGGCGTAGTGCACGAAGAAGTCGATGCACTTGCGGTTGTACCAGCCGCCGTACTCCTTGGCAAGGGCGTAGGGCATCTCAAAATGGCTCAGGGTGATCACCGGCTGGATGCCGTACTTGAGCAGTTCGTCAAACAGATCGTCGTAGAACTGCAGACCGGCCTCGTTGGGCTGCTGCTCGTCCCCCGGGGGAAGATGCGGCTCCACGAGATGGAGGTGCGGAAACACTTGAAGCCCAGTTCGGCAAACAGCTTCACATCTTCCTTGTAGGTGTGGTAGAAGTCGATGCCCTCGTGGTTGGGGTAAAATTCGCCGGGCACAATGCCATCGGTGATGCGGCGGGCCACACCGTTGGCACCGCCGGTCATCACGTCGCTGACGGACGGGCCGCGGCCATCGGCGTTCCAGCCGCCTTCCAGCTGATGGGCAGCAACGGCACCGCCCCACAAAAAGTTTTCAGGAAGCATATTCTTTCTCCTTGGTCAAATGTATATCAGTTTTTCTGGGATTCTTTTTCGTCGCAGCCCACCACCTGCACCAGAACAATGGTGATGATAATGGTGGCCAGCACGCCGATCATCATGCCGGTAAAGGAAGAGGGATTGGCGTCGCTCATGGCGTTGACGGTGGTCAACAGGCCGGGCAGACCAGCGTATACATAGTACTTGGTGTTGAAGAAGCTGATGATCAGCGCACCGATGGCACCGCCGATGCAGCCGCAGACGAAGGGCTTCTTCAGGCGTAGGGTCACGCCGTAGATGGCGGGCTCGGTGATGCCGAAGATGCCGGTCAGGCCAGCGGACAGGGAAACGTTCTTGATGTCGGCCTTTTGGGTCTTGAGGAACACGCCGAAGCAGGCAGCAGCCTGTGCGATGACGGCGCAGGTCTGGAATGCCTGAAAGGAATCGCAGCCGTAGTTGGCAAAGTTGGCAAGGCACATGGGAGTGACGCCCCAGTGCACGCCGAAGATGACGAACACCTGCCAGATGCCGCCCACCAGAATGGCGGCCAGTGCGGGAACGTTGTTGGCAAGGAAGTTGTAGGCAGCAGCAATGGCGTTTGCCAGCACATTGGACACCGGGCCGATGACCAGAATAGTCAGGGGAACCATAACAATGGTGCAGATAAAGGGCACAGCCAGCGCCTTGATGATGTCGGGCAGATGCTCGTCCAGCCAGTGCTCCAGCCAGCTGAGCACCAGCACCAGGAACAGCGGCGGCAGCACGGTGGAGGTGTAGGTGGTCTGGCTCATGGGGAAGGCCAGGAACTTGATGACCTCACCGTCTGCGATGCGGGCAGCGATGGAAGCCCAGTCCGGGTTGACCAGCGCCATGCAGCACCACATGGCAATGAAGGTGTTACACTTGAAGTGCTTGGAAGCAGTGACGGCGATCATGACCGGCAGGAAGGTGAAGGGCGTCCAGCTGATGAAGCTGAGCACGGAATACGTACCGGTGGCCGCAAAAGCGGGGAAGAAGTGGGTAATGATGATCAGTGCGCCTTGCACCAGACCGGCTGCGGCCAGAATGTACACAAAGGGTGCGAACACGGCGGACATGGTGGCGATGATGCGGCTGCCGAGGCCCTGCTTGACTTCCGGCGCGGCAGCGGTGCTGTTGTCCAGATCCAGCAGCTGGGCCAGTGCTTCGTACACGTCCTTGGCATGGGTGCCGATGACCACCTGATACTGGCCGCCGCTTTCCATCACCTTGATGACGGCGGGCATCTCGGAGATCTGTTTGGTCACTTCGTCCGAGGGTGTTTCCCTCAGCACCAGACGCAGGCGGGTGGCACAGTGGGTCGCGCTGAGGATATTGTCCTTGCCGACGGCGGCACAGATGTCGGCGGCAAGCTTTGTGTAATCGCGGATTTTGTTTGCCATGATGTTCTCTCCTTTTCATCAGATCACGGGTTTGCCTTGTGTCCTCATTATACAGAGGAAAAACCGCATTGTCAGCTGATTTGATGCGCCAAAAAACAAAAATGTGCAGAAAAAAACAGCTTGTTTTTTCTGCACATGGATACAAACATCTGTACAAATTGACGGAGCGTTTCTGCGGTCACTCCAGCAGGCGGTTGTACACCCGGCGGGCCAGTGCTTCCAGCAGGTAAAGTGCAGGCATCTGACTGGTCAGGTCGTAGCTTTCGGTGGTCACGCGGTTTACGTTTTATCGTCATTTCTCAACGATACATCGCAAGTTTTGAGCTTGGAGTTTCTGCACTCTTTGTCCGATTTTGCAACGATTTGCACCCTCTGCACGTTTTGAAACCGTGCAAAAACCGCGCAGAAACCGTGCACTTACTCCCGGACAAACTAAAAACCACTTCATCCGACAACGACTTGACGGCATTGGTTCGAGTGACCGCACACCAAAAATCAAGTCTTGGAGGATACGACTATGACGAAATTGCTTTCCTGCCGCTACAACATGGACACCAACCGGGTGGAAGCCCGGTTCGCTGATGGCTCTGCCGTTGCCATCGACTGCATCGCCGTGGAGGACGAGTACGGCAGTACCCCGGCACAGCGGGCAGAGCTGGACTGGCTGCTCTATAACAAGCCACTTGGAGTATGCCCAGATGGTACTGAGAGGGGAGATGGAGCACTACCTGTCGCTGGGGTGTGACCACAGCAGGCTGGAAGATTGAGCCTTAGAAAACGCGCGGCAAAATCGCTAATCGCGCGGCGCGCGTTTCAGCGCGCGATTAACGATTTCTATTTTTATCGAATTGCAGTCATTTTCTGCCCTTTCCCAAGAAAATTGCGCGTTTCTTTGCGCGTAATAATCGCGCGGCGCGCGTTTTTATCGCTGATTTTCTTTTAAGCAGTATCTCCTTCCGCGCCCTGCTCCTTTTACTTCAATCTTCCCTTCTTCTACAAGCTTTCGAAGAATACGGTATGCCTGATCTTTTGTGTATCCACACAGTTCTTGTGCTTTCTGATTCGTAATCGACGGCTTATGCTTCAGATATTCAAGAATCCGATCCTTTGCCTGAATCTGGCTGACCGTCTTATCCTGCACATAGGCCACATCGGTTTTCACCGTTTCGTAGACCTTGAGGGACAGCATATAGGTCTTGCCGTTGAGTTCCAGAAGCCCTTCGTCCCGGAGAGCGTTCAGAACCTTGTGGGCATTGTCATCGGTTTCCTGAATCGTCTTTGCCGCCTGCTTCAGGGTGATTTTCTGGTGCTCCCGCAGATAGTGCAGAATCATCAGCTCCGACAGCGTGAACATCTTGGACCGCTTATCCTGCGTCTCTGCGATGAAACGCACGAAGCTCTGATTCTCCATCGTGCTGCGAAGGGTCAGCCGGACGGAGTTGGGCGTGCTGGCGTACTCCGGGTAGGGCTTGCCCTCGGTGAGCATACTCTGGAACATGATGTCCACGCCCTGCCCGGAACGCTGCACATACTTCAGGTGCTGAAGGGTCATGGCGATCAGCTTATTCCGGGGAATGGACTGGTGGGTGATGATGTTACTTTCGTTGATGTCCCCCGGAAAGCCGCCGGGGTTCTCAATCACGATCTTTGTGGGGTAGTGCTTGACGTAGACCGGTGCCATATCCTCATAGGAGCGGTGCGCCAGCGCATTCAGCAATGCCTCCTGAAAAACCGCTTCGGAGAAATCGTACACCTCCAGCCGGAACAGCCCCACCTGCACATTGGTCAGGCGGTTATAGGTGCGGATGCGCTCGGTCAGCTTATCCAGAATCGAGATCACCGGCTCCTGCATATCCATGCGGTTGTCGTACTCCGTCTGCGCCTCGTCGCTGTAATGGAGGTAGATCACCTCTGCCTGAGGCAGCAGCCGTGCAATGGAGAAGCCGCCTTGCCCACAAACAGCAGCCCTGCCACCGTTACACGCACCTCGTCCTTATCCATGCGGATCAGGTTCAGGTTGTCCAGAAAGGTGGTATCTGCCAAATCCGGCAGGGCAGAGCCTGCATCCCGAATCCGCAGCTTCTCTTTCAGGCGGTACACTTCCAGCAGGTCAATGTCGCTTTCGGTTGCACCCTCCACGATCTTTGCCGAAAAATCCGGGTTATCGGCAGGGGAGTACACATCGTTTGCCGGGTAGTCGGGCTTTGTCACGTTCCCCAGCCGTCTGTAATAGATGCCGCCGGTGGTGGCAACATGAGAATTGGATTTCTCCACCGATACCACCAGCACCACACCGTCAGAGGTTTCCACCGGCTCGATTTCGGTAAACAGGCTGGGCCGGGTCATATCGTAGATGGCTTCCATCAGTGCCTGCGGGTCGCTCTTGGGGCAGCCCGTAATGGTGCCGTCATCTTCTACGCCAAACAGCAGAACGCCGCCCTTTGTATTTGCCAGCGCAACCGCACTTTTCACCGCAAGCTCTTTCCGCTGCCGGTAGT
>VOFB01004263.1_pt1 | contig 43641 bp, 71 predicted proteins | sample 5384141 | NCBI WGS metagenome assembly VOFB01 (sample SAMN12384721, study PRJNA508395) | human gut metagenome | isolation source: healthy gut A | host: Homo sapiens
CAGGCGTGGACCGCCGCACTGCGCGAAAACACCATGCTGTTCGGCACGTCCAGTCCGTCCTATCCCATTATGGCATCCATTGACCTTGCGCGTGCACACCGAGGGGCCCGGTCACGCGGAGTACCGCCGCTCGGCGGAAACCTGCGCCGAACTGCGTGCCTATGTGCAGCACCGAACCATGTTCACCGCACTGACCGAGGATCATTTTCCTGCGCTTGACCCATGCCGTCTGACGGTGTGCACCGCCGAACCGATATCACCGGTCACCAGCTGGCCGATACGCTGTGGAGCGAATGCGGCGTGGCGTGCGAGATGGGCGGACGACCGCAATGTTGTGTTCATCCTCACTGGCTCCGGACCCGAACGGTGCGATCAGCCGTCTGAAACGCGGTCTGCGGCGCATTTCCAGACGGCGCGAGCTGATTCCCCTGCCGTCCCTGTCCGCACCGTTTCCGCCTGCCGAGCGCGTGATGAGCGTGCGCGACGCATGGTTCTCAAGACCGGCAGAGTCCAGCCTGCCGCTGCCGAGGGTCTGGTCTGCGCCCGTCCGGTCACGCCGTATCCGCCCGGTGTGCCGCTGCTCTGGCCCGGCGAGAAAATTACAGGAGCGCACATTGCACTTATCCGTGAAAGATGGTACAATACAATAGATGAAATAACCGTTGTTGTCCATCAATAACGCATCTCATCCAAGCAAACGATATGTTTCCGCGCAGCAATGCGTATAGGGGTTACTATTATGAAAATGGTACTGGCTATCATCAATTACGATGATTCGCAGGATGTTATCTCCAGCCTGATGAAAGCAGGCTTCTCCATCACCAAGCTGGCAACTACCGGCGGCTTCCTCATGGCCGGGAACGTCACGATCCTGATCGGTCTGGACGAAAGCAAGCTGGATGAGTGCTTTGACATCATCCGCGAGCACTCCTCCTCCCGCAAGCAGATCATGCCGGCAACCGCTGAGCTCGGCATGGGCTTTTTCCCGTCCACGCCGGTGCAGGTCGAAGTCGGCGGCGCAACCGTATTTGTACTCAACGTCGAGCGTTTTGAAAAGCTGTGATTTCATTTGACGCACTTGCGGGCAACAATGCGCTCAAAACAGCCTGAAGCATGCGCTGAACGAGCGGTTTCCGCAGACCGTGCTGCTGTCCGGTGACGATCCGGCGGCGCTCAAAGCCCTTGCGACTGTACTCGCGGCCGGTATTTTATGCGAAGGCACGGGCAGTCATCCGTGCGGAAACTGTCTGCCGTGCCGCAAGGTGGAGCAGGGTGTGCACCCGGATCTGATGATCGTGGACGAAGGAGAGGCCGAACTCAAGGTCGATCTGGCGCGTCAGCTCAAGGCGGAAAACGCCATTATCCCGAACGACGGCGAACGCCGTGTGACAGTCATTCACCATGCACAGAATCTCAATCCCATGGCGCAGAATGCGCTGCTCAAGGAGCTGGAGGAGCCGCCTGCGTATGCGTTCTTCATTCTGACCGCCGAGCAGCCGGATTCGCTGCTGCAGACCGTGCGCTCGCGCTGCACTAAATTTGCGCTCGAGCCGTCGCAGGCGGCGGTGTCTGACGAGGAGGCGGCAAGCTTGCTTGCACCCTATCTCTCTGCGGTTGCCGAACGGCGCGAGGACCGCATGATGCTCAGTGCAATGGGTCTGGAAAAAACGCCGCGCCGCGCACTCTCAGGCGTGCTCGGCATTCTGCAGGCCGCTGTCCGGGACGCGATTTTCATCTCGAAGGCTCTGCCGCAAAAGCCGCTGCAGCCTGCACTCCGCAAGCAGACGCAGGCACTCGCCGGCGCCGTCAGTATGGAACGTCTGTTGGCGGTCTACGATTTTATTGATGTGCTGATCGACCGTGTGTCACGCAACGCGGCATCCGCGGCTGTCACCTGTGCATTAACGAGCGATATTTACCGCATCTGTTACGCTTCCTAAGCGTTTCCATCATACAGGAGGAAAACTTTTGACAACAATAATCGGAGTTCGTTTCAAATCGAACGGAAAAAATGTATTATTTCGACCCGCAGGGTCTGGAAATCGCACCCGGTACGGGTGTGATCGTCGAGACGGCACGCGGCGTGGAATACGGCGACTGCGTGCAGGGCAACACCGATGTGCCCGATCAGCAGGTCGTGCAGCCGCTCAAGCGCGTGGTCCGTGTGGCAACCGAGACCGATATGAAAACGCTCGAGCGCAACAAAAAGCGTGCCGACGAGGCGTTTATTATCTGCAAGCAGAAGATCGAGGACCGCGGTCTGAAATGAACCTTGTCACCGCGGAATGCACCTTTGATATGAACAAGCTGCTGTTTTACTTCACCGCCGACGGGCGTGTGGACTTCCGCGAGCTGGTTAAGGACCTTGCGAGCGTGTTCCGTACCCGCATCGAGCTGCGCCAGATCGGCGTGCGCGATGAGGCGAAGATGATCGGCGGTCTGGGCTGCTGCGGCCGCGAGCTGTGCTGCAGCTCGTATCTCGATGATTTCCATCCGGTCTCCATCAATATGGCAAAGGATCAGAACCTGTCGCTCAATCCGGCGAAGATTTCCGGTGTGTGCGGCCGTCTGATGTGCTGTCTCAAGTATGAGCATGAGGCCTACGCCGAGCTGCAGAAGGTCACGCCGCGTCAGGGCAGCGTGGTCGATACGCCGGAAGGCCGCGGCAAAGGTGATTTCCACCCAGATGCTGCGCGGCACCTGCAAGGTGCAGCTGGACGACAGTCCGGAGCACTCGCTGACCGAGTTCCAGTGCACGCAGTGCTGCATGGTAAAGGGCGCATGCCGCAACCGTCAGAATGCCGCCGCCATGGCCGAGGAACGCCGTAAGCGCGAGGATCAGGAGGATGCTGCCGCTCCCGCACCCAAAAGGATGCACCGAAAAAGAGCGAGACTCCGCATCAGAAGCCGCAGCAGCCGCGTCCGCCGCGCAAGCCTGCCCGCAGCAGACTGCAGGAGATGAACTGCCCGAAGATGCTCAGAATGAGCTGTCTCCGGACGGTGAAGGTGCGCCGCGCCGTCGCCGCCGCAGAGGCGGAAGACGCCGCCGCAAGCCGAATGGCGAAAACAGTGCCCCGGAACAGAATTCCGGCGAAGAATGAGAAAAGAGCGAAACCGTATGGTTTCGCCCTTTTTCTGTTCGGTTGATTGTTTTCCGCTCACAGCACCTGCACCCGCTCCGCGCGGTGCAGCACATCCAGATCCCTCACACGCCCCACCATCGCCGGCCATGCCTTGAGCGGCTCGGCCTTCTTAGATAGCACGGACGGCGCCAATTCGCAAAAACCAGTTACTTCCTATTATGTCTTTGCATATTCTCATCGTCAGCACATCATTTTCCATCATTATGTACTAACTCCACCCATTTCTTTTGGCTAAATTGCTTACCGCAAAACAGAATTTCTCCCACGGTGCCAATGTCATCTGCAACGGGTCGCCCTCTCGAATTCTAAGCGTTCTTCTGATTTCCTTCGGAATAACAACGCGGCCGAGATCGTCGATCCGGCGCACGATTCCGGTTGCTTTCATAGCAATTCCGCCTCCCATTTTCGGTATTTCTGCTGCGATAGTGGTAGTATTTACTGAAATCGTGCAATTCATGTAGAAAAACCGTATGCACAATGTGTTCCTATTCATGAAAATTATGGTTTGCAGATCCGTTGCTTTCGCGTTAGCAGCTGCTCTGCACAGCGGACGCACGGCTGATATGTAATCTTCCAAATACCGTCTTCCCAATCCGCAAAACCTTTTGTCATCCACTTTTTTTCTGCCAGTCCTCGAAATATATTTGCAGCGAAACATGAGTCGTTCCATCTGTCGGCAAATAAATATAGCGGTAGCCCTCACATACAGACATCGGCGGCAAAACCTCTTTTCCCAATGGGTACTCTCTGCCGTTAAAGAGATACCGTTCCAGATAAATCACATTGCCGCCCACATTTCGGATATAAATTGCAGGCACACTTTGATCTGGCTGTATACCGTCGGCACTTTTCAGCGTAATCGGCTGCGTCAGCAAATACAGCTCCACCTTATTCTGCGCCTCTGCCTGCCATTTGCTGAGTTCGTACTGTTTTCTACCGATTTGAATACTGGAAATCAATGCAAGAACGGATACAATAAACGTCAGTATATTCAATATCATGCTGTATATTCTCCTCATTTTCGTATTGCGGCAAAATAAAAATCCCCGATCAAACCGCAAGGTCAGCAAAGTTCGGCTGACCTTGGGTTAAACCGAGGATTTTTTTGATTCTGCTTACTTTTTTCGCCTTGCTGCCGACCAGATAGCACACAGCGGCAACGATCATGCCGTTGATGGATGCGATACCCCACGGGACCAGATTTGCCACCACAGCGCCCAGCACAACGCCGAAAACCGCAAACCAGTTGACGTTTTCGGTCACTTCAACGTCCTTGTACTTTTCACGGTCCATGAAGAAGCTCATCACCAGAATGATGCCGACCGGCGGCAGCGTACAGTTGAGGATATTCAGCCAGCCGGTGAAATTCCAGTACAGCCAGACCGCAAGCACGGTGCCGATAATACCAGAAACCAGCACCATCGGCTTCTTTCTCTGGCCGAAAATGTTCGCCAGACCCAGACCCGCCGAATACAGTGCATTATCGTTCGTGGTCCAGATGTTGAGACCGAGGACCAGAATCGCCAGATAGAACAGACCGAGGTTGATCATAACCTCAAAATGTCATTGCCGCCGACGTAGACCGACGAAATACCGCCGAAGAAAAACATCAGCGAATTGCCGATAAAGAACGCGATAACGGTCGTGATCGCACCAACCTTGCCGTTGCGGGCAAAGCGGGAGAAGTTCGGCGTTGCCGTGCCGCCGGAGACAAACGAGCCGATAACCAGACCGGCGCCGCCGACAACGGTCAGCGTACCGCTGGACTTGGCAAACTGATCAATCAGCGTACCGTTGCCCTGTTTGACCGCCATCACCATGGCAACCGTACCCAGAATTGCAACCAGCGGAACCGCAATATAGCTGATGAGCGTCAGCGATTTGATGCCGAAATACGCCGAGGCCGTCATGCACACACCCGCAATGATAACGAGCACCCATTCAGCCGCTGTGCTGCCGCCGAGCAGCTCATTTGCAACCGGAATGGCAAACATGGCGATACCGACGCCGAACCAGCCGATCTGCGTAAACGAGATCATCGCGCTCGGCAGGTACGAGCCTTTTTGCACCGAAGGCTTTGCGTGCCAGCAGGTCAAGGCTCATGCCGGTTTCCGCGCCGACATAACCGAGCAGACCGGTGTACAGGCTCAGGATCAGGCCGCCGATGATCATGGAGATGATAAAGCCGCCGAAATCCAGTCCGTCCGCCAGCTCCTTGCCGACCCACATGCTGGCCGAGAAGAAGGTGAAACCCAGCATGATCATGAACATGGTTACGATGCCGCGGCGCGCATAATGCGGCACAGCCGCTTCCGCAAAGTCGATATCGACCGGTGTGTTGTCATTTTCATAGATTTTATCCCCTTTTTTGTGTATTTGTCAAAGAATGTACTTTTTGAGCGTCGTGGTGAACTCGTCAATGCGCTGATGCGCGATCTCCTCCAGCGTTACGTCCTTCAGGCTCTCAACAAAGCCGCGCTCCTGCTGATACAGCCAGCGCGTCAGCTTTGCGTCCAGCTTTCATAGTGGCAGTCCTTCAGCCAGTCCTCATAGGAAATCGGCAGCGCATGACCCAGTTTTTCCTCCAGCAGCGCCTGCTTGTCGATCTTGTCGGCACGCGCGAGAATGCCGTTCAGAATTCCAGCACCTCTTCAATGTGCTCGTGGATTTCGTAACGGCGTGCACCTGCATCGTAGATCGTGCACTTCTCAAACAGCGGATTCTGCATGGAAAGCGTCTGACGGCGGAACTCCGGCGCCACAATGCCGCCCTTCCAGTAAAAGTCGATGAGCGCACGGTTGATGCCGGAAACGCCCTTGTCGCCTTCCTCGTAGCAGCTGAAAACGCCCTCGTAGTACACGGTGATGAAGCCCTCAAAGTCCGGCCAGTAGGTGCGGATTTCTTTGGTCAGCTTTTCGAGAATCTCAATGCCCTGCGTACCGCCGATGGTAAACAGCAGAATGTTGCGCAGCTTGGCACCCTGCTTGCGGTAATAGTCGGTGACATAGCGCAGGCACTGCACAAAGCGTCTCGCCCGAGGCGATGATATCACCGATCATCAGCGTGCTGTCCGGCACCATCGTCAGCTTGCTGTATTTGATATCGAGTGACATCTCATCATTCTCGCCGAACACGCGCTCACTGGACATAAAGCTGATGTCATGCACGCGGATATGCTCCCTTGTAGCAGCTTTCCTCGAGCGGGTAGTTGAGTGCGCCGCGCAGAATAGACAGAATGTTCGCCGAAGTGATCTTTTTTCTGCTCCTTGAGGTAGTACATCATCTGCGAGGTAGCCGTCACGAGCGACGCATACACCTCGTAGCCGACAACCTCCGGATGGTTCATCAGCTTGCGGGTCTCTGCCTCCGAGACGATGTAGTATTCATTGACAAAGCTGCCGCCCGCCAGACGGTAGCAGTCCACACCCTGATCGCTGAATTCCGGTACGATATGGACGTCATTCCAATTTTCGATCATATCAGTTTCCTCCCTAAAAAAGGGACCGACTGCCATTTTGCGGGCAGAAGGTCCTTGGTTTTCATCGTTTTCCTATTGATTCAACGGAATGCCGCATGTTCTGTTTTTACACAGCATATCCGTCCATCCCTCTTTTTTTCGACTTCATTTTACTGAATTTATTATACGGGAGAAACCATACCGTTGTCAACAGCTTTGCAAGCCTCAGGCCGGATTTCTTACTTATAATCCGCATTCAGAAACAGCGGCTTGATCGTAGAAATCTCGGCGTATTCCTCCTGCGAGACCTGCATATCCGCATTCATGGTCTGCAGATCGGTCTTGACGACCTCAAGCGCCTCCATGACGTTCAGCGCATGGCCTTCCGCGATGGCCTGCTGCATACGGCGCAGCACGATCGGATGCGCGTACCGTGCGGGCAGCGGAAATGCCGGAAAACGGTCGATATAGTTCTGCATCTGTACCCGCGCCTGCTTATCCCCGCGCAGAACAGCCGCATTGTTGTTGCGCGCCGTCGGGCAGCAGGCGCCATCCGCCAAACAGGAAAACTGCCGCCAGCAGACACAGCAGCAGGTATCCGCCGGAGAAACCGCGGCACACGAGCGACACCACGCCGTAAATCAGCGCCGCCGCCCCGAGCACCATGATCGCTGCAGCCGCCCAGCGGTATCCCGCGCTCCTGCTCTGGTAGTTGCGCCGCCGTTTAGCTGCACGACTGAGCCGCTTGTACAGCTCGGGTTTGCGCTCAAGGTACGCGATCGCATTCTCCAGCTCCTCAATCTCCCGCTCGGCGCGCGCATGCTGAGCGGCGGCCGTCGGCGTTCTTCCGCTCTCCGGCGCTCGTACTCGACCTCGAGTTCAGCCTCCTCTTCCTCGCCGACGCACGGAATCTCCGGATGCATCTTGTGCAGCACGCGCAGCAGCTCGTCAATCTGATCCTCGTACTTGAAACAGCACACCTGCTGCATACCGCCGTCATACTCCACAAGCAGACAGGCTCTGCCTGCAAGCACACCCCGGACACCGCCAGTGCCTTCTTCTATAAACTTAAATGCCCGCGTAATGGCGGAAAACGGCACATAATAATGCCGGTCAATAAAATAACTGTTCAAATATAATGCCCGACGACCAACACCGCACGGACCGATCCGGCGGCAGTGCTGCTTATCGCGGACAAGTGAAGCGTCATCCAGCATGGTTCTGCTGAGCGGACGCGGTTTAAAAATCATATTCATCACCTGTAAATATTGTAGCACAAAAGCGTGGATTCAGCCACCCGATCCCACAAGAAATCCTGCTGCGGCGGTTCTTTATGCAAAGCGACAAATTCTCTCTTTCAGACAAATCGTTTTTGGCATACTATCCAAAATCACAGTATTCCTATTGACAATGAGGATATTCAAGTCTATACTTTCAATCACCGAAACCCGATAGGATTTATATGAATTAAAAGGAGAACCTGTCATGAGCCGAATGTACTGTATGAATCGCTGCTGTATGTGTATGCACCGCTGCTCGTGTATGCGTTCCCTTGTGACCTGGCGAATGTGCGAATAACGCGCATAAACCATCCTGGCGGAAGGCATACGTCTTCTGCCATTTTTTTGTCGAAAGGAGTTCTCCCTTGTGAAGCATTTTGTCAAATCACTGCCAGTTCTCTCCATTCTGCTGGCGCTCGCCTGCGATATTCTGCTGCCGGATTCCGCGCAGCATCCTGCCGCAGAACATCCTTATTTTACATGGGCGCTGCTCATCGGACTGGCCGTGTATGTGATTGCCCTGCTGATATCGCTCGGCAACACCAAGGTACGCGATAAGCTGTCGTACAGCGCACGGTTCTATGCAGGAGCGGTTCTGGTGCTGAACATCCTCAACCTGCTGACCGCCAAGTTTGCGATTCTGCCGGTGCTGTACTTTCCCTCGCTCGACCGTGTGTTCGGCGTTCTCGTTGAGGACAGCGCGTTCCTCGCGACCTGCCTTGCATACTCCGCACGCCTGCTGTTCTTCGGCTGGCTCGGCGGTGCGGTAGTCGGCATACTGACCGGTATCGCCATCGGCTTCAACAAGACCTTCGCCTACTGGGTACAGCCGCTCGTCCGCGTGCTCGGCCCGATCCCGTCCACCGCGTGGATCCCGCTGGTGCTCATTGCTTTCCCGACTGCGGTTTCCGCCAGTGCCTTCCTGATTGCGCTGGCTGTGTGGTTCCCGACTACCGTGCTCACCAGCAGCGGCATCGCTTCCATCCCCAACTCGTACTTTGAGGTCTCCTCGACGCTTGGCGCGGGCAGCTTCTACCGCATTGCCAAGGTCGGCATTCCGGCGGCTATGCCGCATATGTTCCTCGGCCTGTTCAACGGCACCTGCTCGTCGTTCATCACGCTGGTCACCGCCGAAATGCTCGGCGCACAAATACGGCATCGGCTGGTACATCAACTGGCAGAAGGGAAATGATGGCATATGCCAACGTATATGCCGGACTGATCATCATTGCAGTCACCTTCTTCATTCTCATCACGCTGCTGTTCAAATTCCGCGACCGCGTGCTCGCATGGCAGAAAGGAGTTATCAAATGGTAGGGAAGTATTTCGATTTCGGGTGTATCCAAGCATTTTGTCAATCCCACCGGAGAGCGCATTACCGCTCTCGACAATGTTTCGCTCGATATTCCCGCCGGTTCGTTCGTTTCACTGATCGGACCGTCCGGCTGCGGCAAGTCCACGCTGCTGCGTTTGATCTCCGGTCTGATTCCGATGGACGACGGCAGCCTGACGCTGGACGGCACACCTATCAAGGCCCCCGGTGCAGACCGCGGCTTCATGTTTCAGGAGCACACGCTGTTCCCGTGGCTGTCGATTTACGATAACATCGCGTTCGGCCTGCGCGCCCGTGGCATCTACAAGCAGGAAAAGGACCGCGTAGACGAATTTATCGAGATGGTCGGCCTCAAGGGCTTCGAGCATTCGTATCCGCACCAGCTTTCCGGCGGCATGTGCCAACGCGCGTCTCGCAAAGAGCACTCGTTGGCAAGCCCAAGGTGCTCCTGCTCGATGAGCCGCTCGGTGCACTCGATGCCTTCACCCGCATGAACATGCAGGACGAGATCCTGCGCATCTGGAAGGAAACCGGCATGACCGCCATCATGGTAACGCATGATGTGGATGAGGCCGTGTATCTTTCGGACAAGGTGGTCGTTATGACACCCCGACCGGGACGCATCACCGGCACGCTGGATATCAAGTTGGCCCGCCCGAGCACGCAGCTCGGAGGATTTTCTTCACTACCGTGCGGAGATCCTTCGTCAGCTCCATTACGGCGGCACAATCAAAAGAGCCCAACTACTATATTTAAGATTGCATTAAAGAACGTACGTTCATTATTATTGTTTTTATTATATATTTTCCTTGAAAGGACAGAAAACCATGAAAAAAGAACGGTATTTTATTTCGAGTGGCAAGCGGACTTCTCGCAGCTGCACGTGACACTCTCGCTTACCGCCTGCGGCGGCTCAAGCAGCAATTCGGACGCTTCGCGGCAGTAGATTTCGGCGCAACCCACCTGCGTCTGATCTACTCTCCCTTCTCTCTGTGCCGCACCGATGTACATTGCGATCGAGAACGGCTACTTTGAGGACGAAGGTCTGGACATTGAGCAGGTAACGGTTGACGCGGCACACGTTTCCGAGGCCATCGGCGCGGATCAGGTTGATGTCGGAATGGGCCTGATCGGCAAAATGCTCCAGCCGCTCGAGAACGGCCTGCCCATCAAGTTCACCACCGGCATCCACACCGGCTGCACCAAGCTGCTCGTGCCCGGCGACAGCGATATCAAGAGCATTGCCGACCTCAAGGGCAAGAAGATCGGCGTACCCGGTCTGGCTGACGCGGCAACCGTTGTCTCCAAGCGCTCGCTGAGCGCGGCAGGCATCGGCGTGACCGACCAGAACATGGAGGTTGAATTCTCGGTTTACTCCCGCAACGATCTGGCACAGGCACTGCAGAACGGTGCCGTTGACGCAATCGCACTCGGCGACCCGGCGGCTTCTATTGCAGAGGAGCAGTACGGTCTGACCGCTCTCATCGACACCGCAACCGATCCCAAGTACAAGGACGAGTACTGCTGCGCAGCATTCGTCACCAGCAAGCTGGCTGAGGAGAACCCGAAGGCTGCAGCAGCCTTCACCCGTGCCGTACAGAAGGCATCTCAGTGGGTACAGGAAAACCCGGACGAGACCGCAAAGATCATCACCGAAAAGGGTATATCTCCGGCGACGCGGACTTCTGCGCACAGATTCTCAAGACCTACAACTACAAGCCTTCGGTTCAGGGCGGCTATGACGCACTCAAGCAGAACGCTGAGGAGCTGACCCAGATTGGCGTGCTCAAAGGAAGGCACCGACGCGACCAAGTTCGCAGACAATGCATATATCTTCTTCGATGATGTGCCGGATGCACCGGAGAGCGACGCTTCCACCGATACCGCCGCTAAATCCACAAAGGCCTCCTCTGTCAGCTTCCAGCCGACAGCAGCAGCCGAGGCTGAGGACGACTGCTGCAGCGGCAAAATCACCAAGCCCGCACAGGACACAAACGCAAAAGGCATAACATCGTTTTTACAGGGAGGAAAGGATTATGTCGGAACTGAAATGCACACACAGCTGCTCGGACTGCAGCAGACTCGGCTGCCGTTCAGCCAGCGAGGAGCAGTACCCGCCGTTCTGCCTGACGACGAACGTAGATAAGGCACTGCTCGAGGAAACACTGGAAATCTACCGCAACGACCCGGAACAGGGTCTGATTGCCCGCACCTCCGCGTGCATTGAAGGCGAGTTTTACGGCCGCCTGACCCGTGTCGAGGAAACCATCGAGTTCATCAAGCGCATGGGTTATAAAAAGATCGGCATCGCGTCCTGCGTCGGTCTGATGCGAGAGGCTTCCATCTTCGCCCGCATTCTCAAAGCAAAGGGCATCGAATATTTCACGGTCGGCTGCAAGGTCGGTGCACAGGACAAGACCGAGATCGGCGTGCCGAACGAGAAAAAGCTCAACGGCGGCTGCGGACACGAGTCCATGTGCAACCCGATCATGCAGGCCAAGACGCTTGCCGCGCACGGCTGCGATTTCAACATCGTGATTGGTCTGTGCGTCGGACATGATACCCTGTTTCTGCGCCACAGCAAGGTTCCGACAACGGTTATGATCGTCAAGGACCGGGTACTGCAGCACAATCCGGTGGCGGCACTGTACGGCGTACAGTCCATGTATTCGCGGTTTAAGGATTTGGGATTGTAAATTCAACAAACCGGCTGCAATCCGACACCGTCGAACTGCATCCCTGCATTTTTACCCTTTGGACTTCATCATCTCTCTTTCGCCGTTTTGAATGATTGCAAAAATCCTCCTGCCTTCTTTCTGAAGACAGGAGGATTTTTCAGCTTAACCTGTAACATCGGGCATAGCCGAGGCGGCTCATCTGTTTTCTCTTTGCCGAGCGTTGAATACAGCACACCGAACACGATAAGCACCGCACCGGCAATAAAGCCAACCGTCATGTGCTCGTTCAGCAGCAGGACACCGAGCACCATCGAGGTGAGCGGCTGAATCGGGTAAAACAGAGAACAGGTGCTCGCCTCTGCACGGGAGAGACAGTAATTCCACAGCGAATGCGGAATGGTCGTGCAGAAAATCGCCACATAAAACAGCACAAGGATGTACTTCGCGTGCAGGAAGTCCATCTCCGGGTGGGTGATGATCTCGCGGAGCATCAGCGGCAGCGTACCGATAGCAGCAACATAAATACCGCAGGTCGTGACGGTCAGCGCGTCATACTTCTGCGTGAACGAGCGCATGAACACGCTCAGCGCGCTCCACGTCAGCACCGAACCGAGCGAAAGCGCTATGCCGAGGATATGACCGCCGCCGGCGTCTCCCCGACGATGCAGACCGCACCGGCAACTGCGCTGACAATGCAGACGACCTTCTTCATCGTCATGCGCTCATGCAGCAGCAGCACCGCAAAGAAGCAGATAGCGATCGGATTCATACAGTTAATGAGTGATGCCAGCGATGCGCCCGCCAGCTTGGTGCCGTACTGCTGCAGACCGATCGACAGCACATAGCCGCCCAGACCGAACATGATAACATATTTCCAGTCACCGCCCTTGATCCTGCGCGGCTTTCCGTTCGGGTCGGGTTTGCGCAGGCGCTGCAGGATGGTCATGGCAATGGCTGCGATGATGTAGCGCAGGCACAGCAGCGTGAACGGCTGAATCACATCGAGCAGTACCTTGCTTGCCGTGTACAGGCTGCCCCAGAAAATCGTGGTCAGCGCAAGCAACAGGCAGGTTGTTTTATCGTTCTTTTGTTGTTGCACAGTTTGTCAGCTCCTCTTTTGTGCATTCTGAGTTAATTGTAGCACTATTTCAGCGAGTTGAACATAGGACGATATAATTTTTTAGTGATGTTGCATTATGCTACTCCCATTACGTTCTCCACACTTCACTCTGTATATACGATAAAAAAAGAGGACCCCAAGGTCCTCTTTCTCACGCTTTAATAAACGTACTCGAACTCGAACTCTCCGATCACGACCGGAGCGCCCTCCTCGATGCCCATTTCCTCCAGCTTGGCGTAAATGCCTGCAGACTGGAGCATACGATCCATATACTGGCGGGATTCGTAGTCGTCGATGTTGACCGAACCCATAATCTTGTCCACCCATGCACCGGTGACAACGTATGCGTCGCCGTCGCGCTCGATGGTCCAGTCGTTCTCGGTTGCGGCCTTCTCCTCGACCTCAACGAACTCCGGCTCGTAGATGAATACCGGCGGGAGCTGCTGCAGCTCGTGCCACGTCAGATTCATCAGCTCCTTGACGCCCTGGTTGGTCGCCGCGGACAGCTCCGCAAACAGGAAGCCGCGCTCCTCTGCGTACTTGCGGATCTTCTCGACCGGCTCACGGTCATCGCCCAGCAGGTCGGTCTTGTTGGCAACAATGATCTGCGGACGCGCTGCCAGAAACTCACTGTAGCCGGCAAGCTCGGCGTTGATCTTCTCAATGGCGTCGATCGGGTCGCGGCCCTCACTGCCTGCCGCGTCAACCAGATGCAGCAGCAGTCGGCAGCGATCAATGTGGCGCAGGAAGTCGTGGCCCAGACCGGCACCCTCGCTCGCGCCCTCGATAATGCCCGGAATGTCGGCCATGACGAAGTTCTGCTCCTCACCGACCGAAACCACACCGAGGTTGGGCACCAGAGTCGTGAAGTGGTAGTTTGCAATCTTCGGGCGCGCCGCCGAGACCATGCTCAGCAGCGTGGACTTGCCGACATTCGGGAAGCCGACCAGACCGACATCGGCCAGCAGCTTCAGCTCGAGGATAATGTCGCGCTCCACGCCCGGCAGACCCGGCTTGGCAAAACGCGGTGCCTGACGCGTCGGCGTTGCAAAATGCGTGTTGCCCCAGCCGCCGTTGCCGCCCTTGGCTGCTACAAACGGCTCGCTGTCGGACATATCCTTCATGACCTGACCGGTTTTCTGGTCACGGATGATCGTGCCGCGCGGTACGCGAATGATCAGGTCCGCACCGTCCTTGCCCTTGCAGCGCTTTGCCGCCGCCCGGCTCACCGGGAGCCGCAACATACTTTTTTCTTGTAACGGAAATCAAGCAGCGTGGACAGATTGTCGTCCACCTTGAAGATGACCGAGCCGCCGCGGCCGCCGTCGCCGCCGTCCGGACCGCCGGCTGCCACATACTTTTCGCGGTGGAAACCAACCTTGCCGTCACCGCCCTTGCCGGATACGATCTTGATTTTTGCAATATCAATAAACATGGTAGTCCTCCTTTCTACACATGATGAAAACAGTGCCTTAAAAACCTTTCCAGCACTATTTTACCCTCTATAACCAATAAAATCCCAGACGAAGTCTGGGACAATAAAATACCAGTTTGCTTGCAAACTGCAACCCTATGGCAGATTTTCCGAACGGAAAATCGAGCCGTTGGCTCGCCGCAGCAATTGCGCCTCCGGCGCAATCGTATTTAATCGCGGCACTCCGTGCCGCAACAAAACGTCCAGCTTTGCCGGATGTTTTGTTACCCCGACCCAACCGCATTGTGCGGCGCCGTTGGGAATATCAAATTTCGGTTTCGCAAGGAACCGGAATTTGAAATATAGGGGCTTTTGAAGCCCCTATACGCAACGCTATAATTACTGCGGGTAAACGGAAACCTGCTTGCGGTCCTTACCCCAGACGCTCGAAGCGAACAACGCCCTCAACCTTTGCGAACAGGGTGTCGTCCTTACCGCGGCCAACATTCACACCCGGTGGATCTTGGTGCCGCGCTGGCGAACCAGGATGTTGCCTGCCGGTACGGTCTGACCGTCTGCACGCTTTACACCCAGTCGCTTGGACTCGAATCACGACCGTTCTTGGTCGAACCAACGCCCTTTTTATGAGCGAAAACTGTAAGCTAATCTTCAGCATCTGCTTGCACCTCCATTACGTTCAAGAAATCAGAATAGTTTTGTTCCAGTTCGGAAAAATGCAACTTCAGAGCACAAAGTGCATCCTGTCCGCGTTCCACATCGCCTTTCGGCAGCGTAAAGCGGATATGCGCTCCGTCGTCCTCGATGAGAGTATCGACCGGAATATGCTGTACATCATACAGCAGCGCATGCGTCAGCATAACCGCACTGGAGATCGCTGCGCAAACGATGTCTTCCCCTTCCTCCGCATAGCCTGCGTGGCCGAGAATATCCACCGCGAGAATTTTATCCTCCTGCAGCGAAAAAGTGACTTTGGTCACGGTCTTACGCCTTGATGGACGCGATGGTCACCTTGGTGTAAGGCTGACGATGGCCCTGACGACGGCGATAACCCTTCTTCGGCTTCATCTTGAAGATGTTGATCTTCTTGCCCTTGCCGGTCTTCTCAACCGTGCCGGTTACAACCGCGCCGGAAACGTACGGAGCGCCTACGGTGATGGAATCACCCTCGCCTACTACCAGAACCTCATCAAAGGATACGGTAGCACCGTCCTCTACGCCGAGCTTCTCAACGTAGATTACGTCGCCCTCGGATACCTTATACTGCTTGCCGCCAGTTTTCAGAATGGCATACATGTGTTTTCCCTCTCTTTCGTTGTAGAGTCACGCTTGGCACGGCGGTGCATCGTTTGATACACACTTACAAAAAGCCTATGCACAATGCGGCTTTTAATAGCATAGCACAAGAGGCACGAACTGTCAAGTCCATGCCTCTGATTTTTTAATTTTTCCGCAGATTATGCGTTTGCATCCGCAGATGCGGAGGAAGCGCTGCTGTCAGACGAATTGTCGGACGCACTGCTGTCGCTCGAACTGTTGCCGGAAGCCGTGGTATTGCTGCTGTTATTGAAGAACGAAGCAACAAAGTCATAGAAGCCGGACGGAATCGTGCTCGTCGAGCCGGTTGCGCTGCGGTCGGTGCTGACAAAGCCGGTGTCACCCTCTGCAAGACCGATCACGCGGTCGGTGAACAGCACATAGTACTGGCAGATCGGTGCATCGCCGGTGGAGGCGGCATAGCCGGAAAGCGTCATCGCGGTACTCGCCCAGCTTGTCCTGCAGATAGCCCTTCGGAACGCTGATGTAGCGAAGCTGCGAGCCGGTGCTCTGTACTACATAAACGCCGTCGTTCAGCATCGGGATCAGATCCACGATGCTGTTGGTCTCTGCGGTCTTAGCTGCAGGAAGCGTTGCGGTGATGCTGCTCTGCAGGGTCTGATTCTCCTGCGTCAGCGCACCAATCTGTGCGGACAGATTGTCCTTATCCTTATTCAGTGTTTCGATCTGCGAGTTCAGGTCCGCAATTTTACTGCCGCGGGACTTGAACAGTCCGCCGAAGATGATCGTCAGCAAAAGCAGTACCAGCACGGCAATGCAGAGCACCATGCGGTAGTTCAGCTTGACCGATGCTCTGCGCATCGGCTTGCCTTTTGCCCATGCGCATGCCGGAACGCACCGGACGTACCGGCTGACGTCTGCCTGTGCGTGCGGGACGCTCACTGCGGTCGAGGCTGCTCGAGCGCTCACTGCGGTCCGAGGCACTTCGAACCGGCTGAAGTCCGGCTCAAAGCGGTCGAATCTGTCGAAGCGGTCGTTCTGATCGTTCTGATCCATCATTAATTCTCCTGCCTTCAGCTGCGCTTATTTTGGACGGATTTTCGATGACCTGAACCTCACCGTTGGAGTGGCCGACGATCATGCGCTTGCACATGTTGAGGAACAGACCATGCTCCAGCACGCCGAGCATGCCGGTCAGCTTGGAGTAAACGTCCTGAATGTCAAAGCCTGCGCCGAGGTGCAGATCCGCGATAAAGTTGCCGTTATCGGTCACAAAGGTCTTGCCGTCGCGCACGCGCAGCACCGGGTTCCAGCCGTACCCCGCCATCTTCGCCATAGCCTGCTTGGAGCCATACTGTGCAATCTCGACCGGCAGATGGAATGCGCCGATCTTGTCTACCAGCTTGACTCGTCCATGATCCAGATAACTTCCTTCGCCATGGATGCAACGACCTTCTCGCGGTACAGCGCACCGCCGCCGCCCTTGATGGCGTTGAACTGCGGGTCGATCTCATCTACGCCGTCGATTGCCAGATCAACGTGATCCAACTCGTCGATAGTCAGCAGCGGAATGCCCAGTTCACGAGCCTGCGCCTCGGTAGCCTTGGAGGTCGGGATCGCCTGAATCTTCAGGCCGTTCTTTACCATCTCGCCTACTGCATTTACCATGTGGTACGCAGTGGAACCGGTGCCCAGACCAACAACCATGCCGTCCTTTACATACTCTGCCGCCTTATCGCCGGCAAGCTTCTTCATATCCATTGTATTCGTCCTCCCCTGACGTGATAAACCGTATGTTGCGGTTAACTCATTAGCTTTATTATAGAATGAATCCGGACAAAGGTCAATCTTTTCTAATTTATTAAAATAAAAACAATCCCGCCGAAATTTGGTGGGATTGCAAAAAGCAGTCGATTTCTGTTATACTTGTCGTTAAGAAAGGTGCTGCCGCGCGGTAGGAGGCGGTTAAGTCTTGCCCCTGTAAAGGGGGTGGTTTTATGGAATATCTCGTAATTCTTGTAGTGATACTTGTACTTATTGAGCGTATTTTAGGACCAAAAAAGAAGAAATAACCGCCTCTCACTCCCAATGATTGCGGTTATTTCTTCCGTTTTCTTTAGGGGCTGACCGTCTACCGGCAGCACCTTTCGTTACTTTCAGTATACCCGTCCGTATCCGGATTGTCAACCCGGATACGGACGTTTTTATTTACCGGATGCCGTTCTGCAGCTTTGCCGCCTTGAGCGTATTCTTCATCAGCATGGTGATGGTCATCGGACCGGCGCCGCCCGGAACCGGCGTCATGTAAGAGGCCTTTTCCATAACCTCCGGCGCCACATCGCCGCAGACTTTGCCCTCGGCGTTGCGGTTGATGCCAACGTCAATCACCACTGCGCCCTCCTTGACCATATCCGGCGTAATAAAGCCTGCCTTGCCGACAGCGGCTACCAGAATATCCGCACGGCGGCACACCTCTGCAAGATCCTGCGTGCGGCTGTGGCAGATGGTAACCGTACCGTGACGGTGCAGCAGCAGCATGCTCATCGGCTTGCCGACGATATTCGAGCGGCCGACCACGACGCACTCCTTGCCCTTCGGGTCGATCTTGTACTCGTCGAGCAGCTCCATAACACCCCGGGCGTGCACGGCACGAAATCAAAATTGCCGACCATGATCTTGCCGACATTGACCGGATGGAACGCGTCCACGTCCTTCTTCGGGTCAATGGCGTCGATGACCGCCTGCTCGGAAATATGCTTCGGCACCGGCATCTGGCACAGGATGCCCGAAATTGCCGGGCTCTCGTTCAGCTGTGCGATCAGACCGAGCAGTTCCTCCTGCGTGGTCTCCTCGGGCAGCGCGTACTTCTCGCTGTAAAGCCGCACTGCTCGCAGGCGCGCTCCTTATTGCGGACGTAAATCTCACTCGCCGGATCGTTGCCGACGATAATAACCGCCAGACCCGGCGTTACACCCTGCTTTTTCAGCGCCTCGGTCTCTGCCAGAATGCTGCCGCGCACCTTCGCGGACAGTGCCTTGCCGTCCATTCTTACTGCACTCATGTTGTCGTTCTCCTTTATCGTGAAATGTTATTCGCCTTTTTTCTCGTCCGCCTTGTCCTGCTCAGACGCGTAGAATGCCTTCTCGACCTTGATGCGGTTATACTGCCGTACCAGCACAACAATCGCCGCAATGCAGCTTATGCCGGCCAGCAGCTGCGATACGCGCACCGGGCCGAGATACAGGCTGTCCGTCCGCAGGCCCTCGATCCACGCACGGCCCAGACCGTACCACGCTACATACAGCAGCGCCATTTCGCCCTTAAACCTGCGCTTCCTGGAGTAGAAATGCAGTGCGATAAAGCCCACCAGATTCCACAGCGACTCATAGAAAAAGGTCGGATGCACCGGAGAAGCGCCGTCAATGCTCATGCCCCAGGGCAGAGAGGTTGCACCGCCATGTGCCTCACCGTTGACAAAGTTGCCCCATCTTCCGATGCACTGACCGATCAGCAGACCGAACGCCGCCAGATCACACAGACTGGCAAATGACAGTTTCTTAACTCTGCTGTACACTGCCAGTGCAATCACAACACCGATGACCGCACCGTAAATTGCGATGCCGCCCTTCCAGATGGCGATGATCTCATTCGGATGCTGGCTGTAGTAGCCCCATTCAAACGCCACATAGTAAATACGGGCGCAGATGATGCCGACCGGCACACAGATGATCAGGCAGTCCATCAGATTGTCCGACGTAACGCCGAACTCCTTCGTCCGCCGATTGACATACAGCGCCGCCAGCACAAAGCCCAGACAGATAATGATGCCATACCAGTAAATATCCTTGCCGAACAGATTGACGGCGACACGGTTGATGTTAAAATTCAGTCCGAGCACCGGAAATGAAATTGCGTGTTCCATGATCTTTCTTCTTTCTATCGTTACTTCGGCTCTACCACCGACATGGTCGAGCGGTTCGGCTGTGCCCAGCGGCAGAACATTTCCTGCACATCCTCCGCATGGATGGTGTCAAACAGCCCGGCAAAATCCAGATAATGCTCGCCCGCAAAAACAGAAGCGATCTCCTGCCGTGCATACAGATCGGGCACATCCAGCATACGCAAACGCATGCCGTACAGCGCGTTCTTCATGCGGCGGAACAGCTTCAGCTCGATGCCCTCCTGCGCCAGCCGTGCAGTCTCCCGCTCAAGTGCTTCGCGCACAGCCGCCGGATCTCGGCTCTCGCCACCGAGGATCGCGCATGCGCCATCCGGAATGAGCGAATAATCCACATCAAAATCGCGTCCGAGCAGCCGCTTCTCGTACAGCTTTGCATACAGCGGAGAGGTATCGCCGCACAGAATACGCACCGCCAGATCACCGATCAGACTGCGGCGCAGGCGGCTTTCGCCTGCCGGAACCGGCTCGTCCTTAAAGCCGACCATGCACTGCGGCAGCGACACCTGCATTTTGCGCGTCACAACCGGCTGATGGACTTCCGCGCGGCGCTCGCCGTAATGACGCTGACCGATCTCGGGTGCGTCCTTCGGTGAAATCTCCTCTGCCATGCGGCATACCTGCTCGAAGTCCGCTGTGCCGCACACCACGAGTGCCATGTTCTTCGGACTGTAAAATGCACGGTGACAGGTGTACAGCAGCTCCGGTGTAATATGCGAAATGCTCGCCTCGCTGCCCGGAATGGACACGCGCACCGGATGATTGCGGTACAGCCCCTCATACGCGCCGACGAACACCTCCCAATTGGGTGTGTCCTCTACCATGCGGATCTCCTGATTGATAATGCCGCGTTCCTTCTCCACGTTTTCATCCGTGAAGTACGGCGTGAACACGAATTTAAGCAGAATCTTCAGATTCTCCTCAAACCGGTCGGTGCAGGAAAAGTGATACGCCGTCATGGTGTGGCTTGTGAACGCGTTCGGACTTGCACCGGTACGGGCGAATTTCTGCAGTGCATTGCCGTCCTCATCCTCGAACATCTTATGCTCAAGGAAGTGCGCAACACCCGCCGGTGTGTCATACCGCTTGCCCTCAAAGGTGAACGATGCATCCACCGAACCGAAATCGGTCGCCAGAATGGCAAAAGTCTTGCTGAAGCCCTCCTTGGGCAGATAGCAGATGCGCAGACCGTTTGCCAGCGTGCGGGTCTGCATACTCTCGTGCAGAGCGGAATAATTCTTTGTCATTTTGCCGCTCCCTTCATAAAGAATACCGTGTCAAGCGCTGTGCTCTGTGCCGCGGCAATGACCTGCTCGCGCGTGATGTCGGTCACCTGCTCGATGCGCTCCTCGGGTGATACGAGCGTGCCTGCAGCCGCCTGTCCCATCCAGTAGCGCTCGAGTGTAAGCGGGTCGTCGAGCATGGTGCGCCAGCCGTTGACCAGCGTTTTGCGTGCGCTTTCGAGTTCTGCGTCCGTAATTTCGCCCTTGCGGCACAAATCCAGCTGGTGCAGGATTTCATCGCGTGCAACCTCGAAATTTCTGTTCTCAATGCCGGAGCCCACGATCATCAATCCCTTAGAGGCGACAAACTGTGCGCTTGCATAGTAGCACAACGACTTTTTCTCGCGTACGTTGAGAAACAGCTTCGCGCTTGTCGAGCCACCGTAGATGGTCTGGAACATCCAGTACGCCGCCGGTTCTCCGCCGGTCAGTGATGCACCGCCGGTACGGAAGCCGAGCGACAGCTTGCCCTGGGTTACCTCGGCATCCTCAACGACCTCACGAACATCACCAGCAGGCCGCGCCTGCACGACCGTGTGCGGCTGATACAGCGTGACCTCGCGCGGCTGGGCCAGCGGCGTTGCCATGAAGTGCGCTTCCACCTCGTCCGGCATCATCGTACCGCAGTAGAACAGCTCCAGCTGCGCCTCACTCAGCGCACGGCGATAGGCCGCGTACAACGTTTCCGGCGTAATGCGCTCCGCCTGCTCGATCGTACCGAGCGCGGACTTGCCGTAGTCCTCGTTTTCGCACATGAGCTCGTTCAGTCGGCGCGGCGCCCACGAACGCGGATCGTTTTGAGCGCGGCAATGCGGTCGATCAGGTTGCCGCGCTCGCCCTCTACATAAGCGGCGCAGAACAGGCCGTCCTGCAGATACGGGTTGTACAGCAGATCGCACAGCAGACCGATCACACCGGCGGTCAGACCGTCGGCTCCCGGTGCATAAGCCTCATCAATACAGTCGGACAGAAAGCCGATGCACAGGTTCTCGCCCTCCTTGCGCACTGCGGCTTCAATACGCGCACCGTACAGCTCGTCAAGCGCGGTGCCGAACGCCTGCATGTCGTTCAGCCTGGCCGTGCCGCGGCGCAAAAACCTGCGGCAGACACGCGCGCAGCGCGGCATCCTCGCCGCCGAGCGGCAGCACCAGCATCGCGCGCAGCACTGCCCGCTTAAACTTCGGTGTGGTCACGCAGGTGAGATTGATTCCCGCACCCAGCGTTTTTCGGGTCACTTGTTGCATAATTTCCCTCGATTCCGGAAAAGTTTGTCTAACGGGTTATATTATACCGTATATGTGGGAGTAACGCAAACGTAGTTTATGTGAAGTTGCGGTGGTTTAACCGCAACGCAGGCTATTCCGGCACCGACACGCTGGGATGCACGAACCGCGCAGGCGGTTCGCCCTATCCGGGCGGCATTTTCAGCACCGGCTGATCGGGGTACTCGAACTGCGCAAGCGTGTTCGTCCCCTAACGGACGGAGAGTTTTTCACTGAAATTCAGCGAGGAGTTGCGCTCTGCGGAGCGCGGGGAGATTGCCGCACCCGCGGCTGGGGCAAAAAGGAAGGGACACCTACGGTTTGCCCGTAGGCTGCTAAACCTTTTTTCCCGCGCCGTGCGCGGGATTAAATGAGTGCCCTTCCTCTTTGAACTCCTACCTTTCCCTTGTTTGTTAGCCTGGCGCAGACCAGAGACCGGCGACCGCTTCGAAAGGGGGAACGGCAGAGGATTTTTTCTTCCGTATCTTTCGCAACCTGTTCGCAGGTGCCTTCCGTTACAACACGCAAAAAAATTGCGCGGCACTGTTATGCCGCGCTCTGCGTAGAGTTGACCGTATGTGTAGCAGTACGCTGTCTGTGAACTGCGAATATTTCACGAAAGACACGCTGCGGTAACCCGACTGCCGTTCCTTTGCGAGTCTCAGCTCTGCAAATTTCGCCGTGCTCTCCCAAAGGGAAGTGGGAGTTAAGAGGGTAGAAACCTGGTGTCTACCCTCTTGCCCCGCCGCGGGCGCGCACGTTCCCGCCGTCCGCAGACGACGCATTTTTCTCGCTGAATCTCAGTGAAAACCTCCCGCCCGGAAAAAGGCGAACACGCTTACGCAGTTCGAGTACCCCGCTCAGCCGGTGCTGAAAAACTGCCGCCCGGACAGAACGTAGCGCTGCGCGCCTCGTATGCCCCGGAAAGCCGGCGGTTTCTAAAGACAAAAAGAAAAACCACTCACTTTCGTGAGTGGTTTTCGTGGTGGAAGTTAACGGGCTCGAACCGCTGACCCTCTGCTTGTAAGGCAGATGCTCTCCCAGCTGAGCTAAACTTCCAAGTGGTGACCCGAGGGGAATCGAACCCCTGTTATCGCCGTGAAAGGGCGGTGTCTTGACCTCTTGACCAACGGGCCAAGGGAAAATGGTAGCGGTAATTGGACTTGAACCAATGACCTTCCGGGTATGAACCGGATGCTCTAGCCAGCTAAGCTATACCGCCATATCCTTTTCCGTTGTTATCGCCCGCTCGCTGACGACTTGTTTAGTATAGTCCATAATCGAGCAAATGTCAACACCTTTTTTCAAAAAATTTTGAAAAAGTTTCGGAACCGATTTTCCCGCTATTTTCCGCCCTGCTCCAGACTGTCCAGAAGCTGTTCGTAAAACGCCTCATTCCAGGTATGCGTCTGCGCCAGCTCATCTCCGGTGAGCATAAAATACTGATCAGATACATATTCGCCTCTGTCCGGAATCGGATCGTCAAACGTGCAGTCGATGTAATATGTCGTGCCGCCCAGCCGCACGGCATTCCAGCCGTGGTTCATTTCCTCGGATGCGACATAGATGACCTGAATGCCTGCCGCCTTGCACAGCATCTCATACGCGCGGCCGTAACCGGCGCACACGGCCTTATGATCGAGCAGCGCGCCGTCTGCCGCAAAAGCGGGTGCCGAGCCGTCCGGAGCGTCCTCCTCTGCCGTATCCACATCGTACTCGCACTGGCGGATGAGGGTATCGTGCAGCGCACGCAGTTTCTCCTCGGCCGTCATGGTCTGTGAGATCGAACCAGCTGCCAGCACCTTGGCATACCCCACGCCTGCTCCTGCCGCGCCTGCCGGGAAACCTCGGCGTTCAGCTCGATGGTCTTGTTCGGCCGTGTTACCGCGTGCAGCGCGAATGCGTATGGATACTGCGCCTCCAGCGCCCGGTACACCTCGTCCGCATCCACGTTGTCCTCGCGGAAGTCAACGCCGTTTCCGCCGTTCTCCGCGTCCTGCCGGAGCAGATCTGCCGCCTGATAGACGTTATCCACCGGCTCCGCCTGCAGATACGGCAGCCAGAATACACCGCCGCTAAGCAGAGCCATGGTCAGCAGAAAGCCGAAAAACCGTCTCATATGTCCCCTCCTTCGGGTATGACAAAGCGGACGGCTGCGCCGCCCGCTGTCTAACCGTCAAAACGCGCCGCGCTTCGACAGAAAAAATGCAATTATCACATCAGCTTCACGGTGTAGTATACCGCAGTGATGAACAGATATGCCGCTGCCGCCCAGTGCGATCATGACATGGCTTGCCGCAAGTACAACGACTGCCGTCAGCGCTACCATCACGATCGGCGTAATGGTGAGCATCAGGTACGCGTTCTTGCTGAACTGGGTGTCGATCTTGCGGCCGCGGAAGGTGAACTTGCCCTTCTTGCGGCGCAGAGAAGCCGTAACAGCGATCTGGATCAGCGCCAACACCGCGGTACCTGCTGCCGCCACGGTGGACATCCATGTATGGTTAGCCGAAACCAGCGCGCGGTGAATCACCAGCATTGCCGCAACACCTACACCGGTATCTACTGCAATCAGGAAAAATTCCGGCGCATAAGAATGATACACCAGATAATACACTGCCAGAACCGGCAGGACAACATACATCGCCTTGATCGGCATAGTGCCGTAGTAGTTGATCGCGGTCAGGAATACGATGGCAACGATGCTTGCAATCAGCATATTGCGTCCGCACACGATGCGGCGCACGCTGCTGCGCTTGCCTGCATGCTCCTGTCCCAGCATGATGATGCCGGCTGCCGCGCCGACAATGCCCACGCCGAGCAGCACCCGCGTTACCAGCACGCCGGTCTTCCAGGTGTTGCTGTAGCCCAGCAGGCGCTCGAGGATCATCAGTACCAGCACGCCGAGCAGGCACACGCTGAATACTGCGAGCACCTTGTTGGTGGTATACTCTTCCTGAGAAATTGGCTTTTTACCCACATTGTTTTTTGCCAATGTTTAACACTCCCTTTATTTCTTCTCACATGTTGCCGCCGGCATAGAGCACGGCCGCAAGCGCCGCAATCGGCGCAGTCTCACACCGCAGGATGCGTGTACCGAGCGAAACGCTCTGCAGTCCCGCGTCCACGGCTGCCCTTGCTTCAGCCGGATCGAAGCCGCCCTCCGGCCCGACCATCAGCGAAACCGTGTCCCTGACACCGTCTGCGAGCGCATCGTGCAGACCGGTCCGCTTCTCGTTTTCGTAGAAAAACAGTGCCGTTTCGCTTTCCGCCGCCTGCGCGATTGCCTGAGCGACCGGTACAACGGCTGCCACCTCCGGCAGACGTCCTCTGCCCGCACTGCTTTGCTGCCTCGGCAGCAATCTTACGCCAGCGTTCCACCTTCTTTTCGGTCTTATCCGGTCGGGAAACGCAATTCTTGGACAGATACGGCACGATACGGCTGACGCCGAGCTCTACCGCCTTCTGCACGATAAATTCCATTTTGTCGCCCTTGGGCAGCGCCATAAACAGCGTGATAGACTGCTTCGGTTCGGTATCCGCCGCGTGGCAGCTTACGACCCGGCAGGTCACAGCTTCCTTCTCCACGGTTTCCACCGTGCAGTCAAAATCCATTCCGGCACCGTCACACAAGGTAACACCTTCGCCGACACGCAGACGCAGAACACGTCCCGCGTGATGCGCGTTTTCTCCGGTAAGGGTCAGCACGCCGTCCTGCGGCTGCTGATCGACAAAAAATCGAGGCATAATAATCAAATAACCTTTCCTATTTTAGCAAAAAACAGCCGTTTGGCAAGTGAACATTCCGTGAATCCTGAAACAAATCACTTTTTTCGCAGCAAAAGCGCTCCAGTCATCGCTCTTCTCGTGCGAAAGAATCGTAAATCCGCTCTTTTCCAGCGCCGCGCGCACCTCCTCGGCACGCTCGTTGAGGATGCCGGAGCAGATCAGCGTGCCGCCCTTGACCAGCTTATCCGCAAACATGGGCGACATGCCGATGATGACATCGGCCACGATGTTCGCCACGATGATGTCATAGCCGCTGCCGATGTCCTCCGCGAGCTTCGGGTCGCGCAGCGCATCGCCGCACAGACCCCTGCCGATCTCGACATGGTTTTTTTCCGCATTTTCGTGTGCAGTTTTCAGACAGTTCTCGTCGATATCGACGATGGTCTGCACATCCGCGCCGAGCATAGCCGCCGCAATGGCCAGAATACCCGAGCCAGTGCCCATATCGAGCAGCTTGTCGCCCGGCTTTACCGCATCCTCGAGCGCCATCATGCACAACTGAGTCGTATCGTGGCTGCCGGTGCCGAAGGACGACGCCGGGTCGATTTCAAGAATACGGCGGCCCTGCGGGTCCTCAACCGTCTCCCACGAGGGTTTGATCATAAAGCTGCGTCCCACTGGGAACGGCTTGAAATACTGCTTCCAGCCCCACTCCCAGTCCTCCTGACGGGTCAGCGCGGTTTCGGTACACAGTCGGCCCCAGGCGTGCTCCTCATCGCGCGCCTTGAGGTTTTCCAGCGCGGCACGGATATCCGCGTACTGCTTTGCACCCTCGTCGCTGTCCGGCAGATAGATTTTGAGACAGGTCTCCTGTGCACGCTTCTCGCGCACCAGGTCCTCGTCTACATAGTCCCAGTATATTTCGGTGTCCTTGAGAAATTCTTCAAAATCCGCCGCATCCTCAAGCACATAGCCTTCTACGCCATTGTCCTCGAGCAGTGCCTCGACCGGACCGATGCCCTCGGTCGTCGTGTAGATCGTAACTTCTCTCCAGTCCATAGGTTCCACCCTGCCTTTCCTATCAGATAACCGCGCTCCGCGCGGTATTCAATAACAATTTGCTTGCATAATTGCAACTACAAGACCGGTTTTCGTCCAGAAAAACCGAGTCTTTGGTCCTGCAGCGCGACCGAGAAGTCGCGCAAGGATTGCGGCCGCCCGCAGGCGACTGCCGCTCTGCGGCAGCATTCAATCCGCGGCGCATTGCGCCGCAACAAAACCCGCGACATGTGCGTGGGTTTTGTTTCCCCGCCCCAGTGCCCCTGGGGCGCAGCGCGATTTCGAGAAGTCGCGCAAGGATAGCGCCGGGCGTCATTCGGGTATCGAAAGGCGGTTTCTCCGGAACCGTCTTTCGTATATAGGGACTTTGAAGTCCCCCTATAAGCGGATCATGCCGTATTTCGTCTCGAAGTACGAAATGACCGCGTCTTCCTGCCCCATGTGCCGTCATACAGTGCAAGTCCCGGAAAACCCGCAGCCCCTGCTCCAGCAGGTCGGCAGATTCCGCGCACAGGCACAGCGGACGCGAGATCATATAGCGGGATTCCTCCAGTGTGACAACATCCTCTTCGGTTTCGAGCAGCAGCTTGAACGCACCTGAATCATCCTCGGCTTCGATGAGATCCTCATCCAGATGCGGACCGCACTCGATCTCATCCGAAATGTCGATGGTCGGAGCGATAAAATGCGCGTGCTTGCCGTCCGGCGCACAGATAAAATCATCGTGATCGCGCGGCAGCGTTTTGCACGCCACCTGATTGCCGCGCAGCGCTGCGACAAATGCTTCCGTAATGTCGGGCATAATGACCTCGGTGTTGTACAGTGTGGTTTGAGACAGCCAGTCCGCGTGCATGCACACGCCGAGCGACAGCCGCGCATACGGCGCCGCGATTTCGAGCGCCTGCGTCAGCGATTCGGGATCGTGTGCGCTGATCAGCACAGTCGTAACGCCAATGCGCTGCAGCACACCGATAGCCGCCCGCACATCCGTGCCGTCCGGCAGATGGCCTTCATCGTCCTCCACATGCAGCTCCGCAATTACCGTTCGGCCGCACAAATCGCCCAGAGCCAGCACAGCGGCACGCAGCGCCGGAAACGTCGGCGCACCATGCAGATAATAGAACGCCGCGTCCTCGTGCAGCAGAGGACGGAAGACCTCCTTGCACTGCTCAATGTAGTGCATGGTAATCGGCGTTCGCAGTGCTCCGCATCGGGTTCAGGCGGACACTCGAGCGCCAGGCCGACCGGCAGCGGCGCCAGCTCTTCAGCCCATGCATCGCACAGTTCGGCATTCGGTGCAAGCGCGCCTGCAAACTTCTCGGGCGCGGTATGATACAGCGAAATTGCCGCCGGATCGTTCAGCAAAGCTGCGGTTTATGCTCGGATTGACATAAAGGAATATCCAAGGTTGTTCTTCCTCCTAAGAAGATGAAAAATATTCATATTTCAGTTGATAAAGTTTACTTTTTTCGTCCAGCTGCCGTCACTCTTAACGGTATACTGCTGCGGTTTTGCCGCCGCCAGCCTGCACATTTCAAGTGCGCTCTGCAGCTGATCGTCCACCAGATAGGTCTGGCCGTTCAGCGCAGTAACCGCTTCGTCCAGTGCGCTCAGCATCTCCGGAGACGCATACAGCGCCGCAGGCAGATCGTAAGCCGCCCGGAAGGACGCTACTGCGTCCGCTACGTCGCCGTCATACCTGCCGGTTGCTTCGGTGAGCAGTCCCAGCAGCGACAGGCGCTCGGTCATGGCGTAAACCGCGTCCGAGCTGTCGCCAAAACGCAGGGTTGTGCTCGTATCGAGCGGTTTGAGATCCTTGGTATTGACCGTAACCTTGCGGTTTTCCAGCTGGATATCCGGCGTCAGGCCGACACCTTCCCAGCAGCCCTGCTTGGGCAGCTCGAGCTCCAGCGTGGTGATGACCAGCTTGTCGCCGTTTACCAGATCAATGTGGAACTGCCCCTGTCCCTTGCCATAGGTCTTGCTGCCGATGAGCGTCGCCGAGCCGGTATCCTGCAGGCTGCCTGCCAGCAGCTCCGCCGCGGAAGCCGTGCCGCCGTCCACCAGAACGACAATCTTGTTAAGCGGCAGCGCGTTGCCGGTCGAATAAGTCTGCTCCAGACCGCCCATATCATCGCGGTAGCGCACGCCGGCAAGCTCTGCATCCTTGACCGGTGTCATAACATTGGCCATTTTGAGCGCTGCGTCGATCAGGCCGCCGCCGTTGCCGCGCAGGTCGAGAATGACCGCACGGGTGTTCTTGGACGGCAGACTGTCCCAAATCTCCGAAAACGCCGACCAGTCGTTCTGCGAGCCGATGGCGCTGACCTTGATGTACTCCACACCGTCCGCCATCGTCTTGTTGGAAACGTACACGCGGTTGACCTGACGGCGCTCACAGGTAACGGTAATGTCCCGTCCGTAGCGGCGCACGGTCAGCTTGACCGACGTGCCTTCCTCGCCGCGCAGCTTAGATGCTACATCGGCATTTTTCAGCCCAGTTGCGTCCTCACCGTTGATTTTCACGATAAGATCGCCGATCTGCAGACCGGCTTCCTCCGCCGCTGAATAGCGCATGACCTCAGCGATCTGCACGCCGTTTTCTGTCTCCTGCAGGCCGACACCGATGCCGACAAAGCCCTCAAGCGTCGAAAAGCCCTGCGAATACTCCTCGCTCGACAGATACATGGAATGCGTATCGAGCAGCGAGAGAATGTCGTTGAGCACGTCATACATCTCATCCGGATGCTTTTCCAGATATTTACTGATATAGTTCTGCAGAACGTACGGATCATGCTCCGCCTTGAGGCCGAAAGCATCAATGAGCGCCCAAACGCCGTCAAACCACGTTTCGCTCTGTCCGTCCTGCGTGATCGCACCGGCGGAGGCGGTCATCATTGCCGCCGTCATCGCCAGTGCCGCTATTCTTTTCGCTAATTTTTTCATGTGGGTCTCCTCGCGTGAATAACGCGGTTCGATTGAGGGTATGCGAATTACATGATTCCGGTGCGTCTACGCCGATGAGCTTCAGCACGTTCTCAATGGTCTGCTTTGCCGCCAGACACAGGGTCAGACGCGCATCGCGGACAGCCGGCTCGGCATCCTTGATGCGGCAGGCGTTGTAGAAGTGATGGAACTGCTGCGCCAGTGCAACGGCGTACTTGTTGAGACGCGACGGATCGCGGCTGACAGCGGACTGCACGATCTCCTCGGGCAGCAGAGCAACCTGCTTGATGAGCTGACGCTCATCTGCGCCGGTCAGCACGGACAGATCGGTCTTGCCGGTATCCGGCAGCGCGATGCCGCTCTCCTGTGCGTTCTTGAGCACAGAGCAGATACGCGCGTGCGCGTACTGCACATAGTACAGCGGGTTATCGGAATCCTGCTTGATAGCAAGGTCAAGGTCGAACTCCATCTGGGTCTCGGCTGCGCGCGAGTTGAAGAAAAAGCGCGCCGCGTCGACCGGGATCTCGTCGAGCAGGTCGGAAAGGGTCAGGCTTTTGCCGGTGCGCTTGGACATGCGGACAACCTCGCCGCCCTGCATCATGCGCACAAGCTGCATGAGCACGATCTCCAGACGGTGCGAGCCGTCCAGACCGAGTGCATCCAGAGCGCACTGCAGACGCTTTACATGGCCGTGATGGTCAGCGCCCCAGATGTTGATAACACGGTCAAAGCCGCGCTTCTCGAACTTGTTGCGATGGTAGGCAATATCCGCTGCAAAGTAGGTGTAAAAGCCGTTTGCGCGGCGCAGAACGTCGTCCTTGTCGCAGCCGAAATCGGTCGAGCGCAGCCACAGTGCGCCGTCCTCGGTCTCGTAGGTTGCGCCCTTTGGCGGTCAGCATGTCGATGGTCTCCCTTGACGTAGCCGCTCGTGCAGAGTAGACTCACGGAACCATACGTCGTAGTTGATCTTGTAACGCTTGAGGTCGCGCTCCATGCGGGCAATGTTGGTCGGCAGACCGTAGCCCCGATAATGGCAAAGCGCTCCTCCGGGGTCTTTTCGAGCAGGCTGTCGCCGTACTGCTCTACCAGATCATGCGCCAGTGCCTTAATGTCGTCGCCCTGATACCAGGAAGCGTCGAACTCGATGGCATCCTCGCCCTTGATCTCCTGGAATGTAGCGGCCCTCAACCGAGTGCGCGAACTTGTCTACCTGATTGCCTGCATCGTTGATGTAGAACTCACGGGTAACGTCGTTGCCGGACCAGTCCAGAACCGAGGACAGGCAGTCGCCCAGAACGCCGCCGCGCGCGCGTTGCCCATGTGCATCGGGCCGGTCGGGTTGGCGGAAACGAACTCTACCATGGCCTTTTCCGGCTTTTTGCTCTCGGTACGGCCGTAATTCTCACCCATGACGAATACGCCGCGACAGCCTGCTCGTACCAGCCCTGATTCAGCGTGAAATTCATAAAGCCGGGGCCTGCGATGGTCACGGTGTCAAAGCAGCTGCCCTCGAGGTCGAGGTTGGCTACGATGCTCTCCGCGATCTTGCGCGGCGCCATATGCAGCGGCTTTGCGCACTGCATGGCAAAGGTGGATGCCCAGTCGCCGTTGGAGGAATCCTTCGGGGTCTCTACCGCAACCGGAGGAATGGTGCCCTCAGGCAGCTCGCCTGCGGCTACAGCCTTGCGGTACGCCGCTTCTACAACGCGGGTTGCTTCGGCGCGTGCGATCTCATATGCGTTCATGTGTACACTCCTATATCTAAAATCTCTTATTTTTACTTTGTTAAACGACCTGAATGTTCGGTTTGGTCGATACCGTCATCTCAAAGTGGTGTTCTCCCATGAGAGAGTTGTCCACCTCGACCGTGTAGTCGATGATGAGGTGTCCGCCGTCCTCGCCGATGGTGTTGTGCACCCGCGAGGTGTGGGTGGCGATAGCCATTTCGCTGCCGACCGGCGTCTGATACAGACCGACATGGCGCTCGTCCTCGGCGAACAGCATGTGCGAGGGAAACGTACCCGTGCGGATGAGGGCAACCGTTTTGCCATCCAGTTTGACGGTGGTCTTGGTGCCTTCGAGTCCGGTCAGCTCACTTTCCTCGTATGCGATGTAATATTTTCCGCCGCGCTCGTACAGCGTGGCAGCGGTTTGCAGGTCGATGTTCTCCTCGTCACAGCCTGCAAACTGCTGCTGGGAGGAAATCGTCAGCCAAACGTCCTTCTTCATATTTCTATGCTCCTTAGCCGTAAAACAGCTTTAATAACGGGAAATATCCACAAGCTCCGCACCGACATCGACCTTTTCCTGCAGGAACAGCTCGGCGAGCTGGTCAAAGCCCTGCGGATCATCCGAAACGAAATACTGTGTAGTACCCGTGCCCTCGTTCGGGTCAAACTGCGTGGAGGCGAGGATTTGCCGCCTCGGCGCCCGAGTCTATGAGCGTCACATCCGGACCCATAAAGTCGCCGATGACCTCCTCAAGCAGCGGATAGTGCGTGCAGCCGAGGATGAGCGTATCCACACCTGCGTCCTTCAGCGGCGTGAGATATTCCTTCACCACAGTCTCGATGACCACATCGCCGCGGTGCACGCGGCCGTTCTCGACCAGCGGCACGAACAGCGGACACGCCTGCGTGAACAGGTCGAGCGTGCCGTCCTTTTTGTGCAGATACTTCTCGTATGCACCCGAACGGATGGTGGCCGCCGTGCCGATCACGCCGACTCTGCCGGTCTGCGTCATGGTCATGGCGCGGCGGCAAGCAGGCTCGACCGTGCCGATGATTGGAATGTCGTTCTCCTCGGAAAGCAGGTCAAGCGCGATTGCGGACACGGTGTTGCAGGCAATGATGATGGATTTCAGGTCATACTGGCGCAGAAACGCCACATCCTGCCGGGCGTACTTGGTGATGATATCGCGGCCGCGCGTACCGTACGGCACACGGCCGGTATCGCCGAAATAGATGATATTTTCCTGCGGCATCAGGGCGTGCAGACGGCGCACGGCGGTCAGACCGCCCAAGCCGGAGTCAAATACGCCAATCGCACGCTTATCCATTGTGCTCCTCCAGTGCCAGAGATCAGGCGGTCGAGCAGCTCGGCATAGCCGATGCCCTCGTAATCAAACAGCTTTGGGGTACATGCTGATCGAGGTAAAGCCCGGAATCGCATTCAGCTCGTTGAAAACGACCTCGCCGCTGTCGTGCGTTACGAAAAAGTCTACGCGGGACAGGCCGCGGCAGCCGAGTGCGGTATAAACGCGGACAGCGTCCTGACGGACGGTCGCAAGCTGCTCCTCGGTGATATGTGCCGGAATGTACAGACGCGAGCTTTCGTCCTTGTACTTGGCGTCAAAGGTGTAGAACTCCTGCGTCGGAGCGATCTCGCCGACCGTGGAGGCCTGCGGTTCGAGGTTGCCGAGCACCGCGCACTCGACCTCGTGACCGTCGATGAACTCCTCGACGAGCACCTTGGTATCCAGCTTAAATGCTTCGGTCAGGCCCTCGGCCAGCTCGAGCAGATTGTTCGCCTTGGCAACGCCCACGGACGAGCCCCTGCGAGCACGGCTTGACAAATACCGGGAACGCGCCCAGCGTTTCCGCTGCCGGCGACAACCGCCTCGGCATTGCGCTCAAAGTCATATCTCAGCGCCAGATAATACCGCGCCTGACGGACGCCGGTGCCCTCAACGACCTTTTTGGTCAGTGCCTTATCCATCGTGTTCGCGCTTGCAGCTACGCCGCAGCCGACGTACGGAATGCCGGCCAGCTCGAGCAAACCCTGCATCGTGCCGTCCTCGCCGCCGACGCCGTGCAGTACCGGAAATACGCAGTCCAGACGGACAATCTCGATTTCTCCCTCACGGAGCAGCACCATGCCGTGCATGCCGCGGTCGGGTGCGAGAACGACCTTTACCTTGCCGGTCATGCGCTCCCACGCACCGCTCTCTACGCGGTCCGGATCGCAGTCCGGGCAGTAGAACCACTCGCCGTCGCGGGTGATGCCGACCGGATAGATTTCATATTTATCTTTATTCAGGTTTCGCAAAATAGAAGCGGCAGACAGGCACGAGATATCGTGCTCACTCGAAATACCGCCGAATAATACAGCCAGTTTCATTTATCAGATTCGCCCTTTCGTTCGTTTCCTCTGCCCATACTTATACAGATATCATTATACGCTATCTTTTCCGCGAATACAATGTGAAAACAGTGTTTTTCCTGCACTGATCCCACAAAATTTACAATTCCTTCATAGTTATTTTTGATATACCTGTTGACGGACTATATTATATTCCATATAATATTATTAGAAACACAGGAGAGGAGGATTCCATATGTCCTATCCCATCTCGTCCTCCCTGCTGGACGGCATCGTGCTTGCCGTAGTCGAGCGAGAGAGCACCTACGGCTACCGTATCACGCAGGACGTACAAAAGGTACTGGATATTTCCGAATCTACGCTGTATCCGGTACTTCGGCGGCTGATGAAGGACGGCTGCCTGACCACCTACGATCAAGCCTATGCGGGCCGCAACCGACGCTACTACCAGATCACCGAGCACGGCAGAGCCGCTCTGCGGCAGCACCGCATCGACTGGCAGAACTACCGCAGCGGGATCGACACGATCTTTTTGGAGGGGTGAACGAATGAACAGAGCAGATTACATGGCAGCGCTGCGGCGTGCGCTTTCGGTTTTGCCGGAGGAGGAACGCGCGAACGCTCTGCGCTATTACGAAGAATATTTTGATGACGCAGGCCCGGAAAACGAGGCGAAGGCCATCGAGGAACTCGGCGAGCCGGCAAAGTTGCAGCGCAGATCCTGGCGGATTACCGCGAACTGACCGCTATACCGCATGCACAGCCGATAAAAAGAAGCGCCGCTGGCGCGGTATCAGTCCGCTGCTGCTGATTGTGCTGGTGCTGCTCGCCATCCCGATCGGATTGCCGCTCGTATTCGGCGCAGGTGCAACCGTGCTTGGCGTGCTTCTGGCGATCGTTGTGACCGTGCTCGCGGTGATTTTCGCTGTACTGCTCATTCTGTACGGCATTCCGCTTGCGCTGATTTGCGGCGGAGCCGTGATTGCCCTGCTGTCCTGCACACTGTGGGCCACTCCGGCGAACGCGCTCGTCACACTCGGCAACGGACTGGCTGCCTTTGCCGCCGGTATCCTGCTCGGACTGCTCGTTATCAAGCTGAGCATCCTGTTTGTGCCGCCGGTGTTCCGCGCCTTTGTCGCCGTGCTGCGTGCGCCGTTTAACTGGATTCGCAACAGATGCCGCCGTACAGGAGGTGGAAATGTATGAAAAAGCTCATTATTGCCTGCGCTGCCGTGCTGGTGCTCGGACTCGGACTGACAACGGTCGGTCATGTGCTCGGCGGACAGTTTTACAGCGTGTACTATAATGGTGCGCTGCACCCGTTCAGCGATGCCGCACAAAATTTTTCCGATAAGTTTGTGAACATCAGCGACCACATTGTCACCGCCGATGACGATGATGACAGCGATTTTGACACCGACTGGGTGCAGGATTACCTCGAAACCCGTAAGGCGTCCATGAAGGACTATGACCTGCCCATGCAGGCGCTCGACCACATCACCGATATCGAGCTGACGCTCAAAGGCGGCGATTTTGAGATTGGTGCCGGTTCGGATTTTTGCACTCGAAGGCGATTTTTCCGTAACCGAAAGCAAGTTTGGCAATCACAAATGGTCTCTGGAGATTTGGGCCAACAGCGGCACCGTCGAACTCGTTCTGCCGCCCTGCCGTGAACTCCGCTACGAGGATATCGACATTTTCTGCAGGCAGTCGGCAAATCTCGCAATTACCACCTCGATTGATGCGGATGATATTAAAATTTCGGGTGAAAACGGTACAGTCAGCACGCGGGAACTCGTTGCCGACGAAATTGAACTGTACGCCGGCAACGGCAGCATCACCGCAGAGCTGGGCGATAAAGAAGCCGCCTATCATGTGCAGGCGCGCACAAACGGCGGTCCGGTCAAGCTGAACGGCAAGGTACTCGCGCAGGCTGACGAATCCGCCACCCGCGATGTGATATATGACAACCGCGCCGAGGAGGCTCCGCTTGAGGTTCAGGCCACGGTATCCGGTTCCGGCCAGATCAGCCTGACATCCGCAGACAAACCCGATAATTCCGCCGCACATGCTTGAACTGTAACTTGACGAAACCCGCAAAACAACGTATGATAAAAGAAAAAGGAGACTTTACGATGAATGGCAAGAAATTGTATCGCAGTGAATCAACCGCATGCTGTGCGGTGTCTGTGCCGGCATCGCGGAATATTTTGATCTCGACCCGACTTTGATCCGTCTGGCATGGGCGCTTGTGTGCTTCCTCGGCGGTTCGGGTATCCTGGCGTATATCGTCGCCGCGATCATCATTCCGTCCGAGAGCACGCGCAATAACAATATGATGTGACCCATCGCCGTTTCTCCGGAAAAGAGAGGAAGTACTCGCTATGAGCGAAAATCAGCAGCCGCTGGACGAAGAACAGGCGGTTTCCGATGTGCAGGAGCAGGAAACCCTGCCTGCCGCAGCCGAAGATACCCTGCCCGCTGCGCAGGACGAAAATGCGCCTGCCATCCTTGACGCAGAACCCGAAGAGGAAGAAGAAGATATTGATCCTGCCGATGTGAAGATTTTCGGCATGAAGCGCCATGTGTTCCAGCTGACCTGTCTGGGCGCCGCTGTCGGCTATATCCTGTGCGGACTGGTCGGTATTCTCGGTGAGAAGATGCAGGGTACCGGTCTGGGCGATATTCTGGCGAAATCCCCGAGCGCAACCGTCTGGGCGGTCGCTGTAGCCGCTGTCGGCTACTTTATCGGCTCGCGTCTGGAGAAAAGCGCGAAGCTGCTCTTGCGGACGAACAGGCCGCACTCGAGCAGCCCAATGATACAAACGCATAATTTTCCTTTTGGAGCTGTCTGGAAAAGAGAGTCTGTGCAAGCAGGCTCTCTTTTCGCGTTTGCGCAAAAAAAAGAACCCCGAAGGGTTCTTTTACCGCTCATCGCTGTTCATTTTATCGAGTATCTTTTTTATCCCGCTTATCCTGCGGCTGAAACTGTGCAAACAGGTCGGGCCGATCCTTTTTCGTGCGGCGCAGGCTCATTTCGCGTCTCCATGCTTCAATATTGGCATGGTGCCCGGAGAGCAGCACCTCCGGCACTTCTCTGCCGCGCCAGTTTTCCGGGCGGGTGTACTGCGGGTATTCGAGCAGGCCGTCCCAGTGGCTTTCCGCCGTGAACGCTTCCTCGTCCGGCAGAACGCCCGGCACCATGCGGCATACTGCGTCCGCAACTGCCATCGCGGGAATCTCCCCGCCGGTGAGCACAAAGTCGCCGATGGAGATCTCCTCGTCCACGCACTCGTCGATAAACCGTTGGTCAATGCCCTCATAATGGCCGCAGACCAGAATAAAGTGCTCCTTTGCGAGCAGCTCACGCGCTTTCTGCTGATTAAACGGCTGTCCCTGTGCAGAGAGGAACACCGTGTGCACATGCTCGCCGGCACTCAGCGCCTGATGGCACAGATACAGCGGCTCAGCCAGCATGACCTGTCCGCGTCCGCCGCCATAGGGCGCGTCATCCGCCTTGTGATGCTTGTCAAGCGCATAATCGCGGATGTTGGTTGCCTTGACCTCGACAACACCCTTGTCCTGTGCGCGTCCGATGATGCTTTCGCGCATAACCGCGTTGATCATCTCCGGAAACAGCGTCATAATGTCGATTTTCATTCGATCAGGCCCTCGATGCTCTCAACGTAGATCACGCCGGCTTCCATATCGATCTCCTTGAGGAACGGCTTGATGGCCGGAATGTAGATCAGGCGGCCGTCCTCACCGGCGATTTCGTACATATCATGCGCCGGATTACTGGTCAGTACGTCACGGATACGGCCGATTACGCGGTCAACGCGCAGATCGAACACCTTGAAGCCCAGAATATCCTGAATGAACACGAGATCCTCGGGCAGCTCTACGTCCTCGCGATCGAGGTGGAGCACCTTGTTTCGCATCGCCTCGGCAGCCTCGACCGTGTCAATACCTTTGATATGCATGAGCACAACATTCTTGTGAACCTGCGCCTTTTCGACGGTCACAGGCGTTTTTTCGTCCAGATAGAGCGTGTCAAAAGTCACACAGCACCTCAGGGCTGTCGCACCAGCTCTGCACCTTCAGGTCGCCGCGCACGCCGTGCGTGCCGACGATCTTGCCGGCCTCTAAAAATTTCTTCGGCATATTCGTTCTTTCCTCCTGCCTGTGAGCGTTTTTATTCCTGCGATGTTTGATTGATGGTGATTCGTTTATCTGTTGGGGATTTCGCCGTCTGCGAACGGAGCGCGCCGCCTCGGCGCGGGGCCAAAGGATAGACAACCTGCGGTTTTCTATCCTCTCGAACTCCAACTTTCCCTTATTGGTCAGTCCGGCGCAGACCATAGACCGGCGACCGCTTCGAAATCAGGGAACGGCAGTCGGGTTACTCTTGTGTTTATTTCGCGAGACATTCGCAGTTCACAGATAACTTGCTGCTGCATATACGGTTTGCTCACCTTGTGCCGCACCCTGCGTAGAGCAGCCGACCTGTGCAGCAGTCCGATATCTGGCACTGAAAACGGTTGAGAAAGACACGGAAGGAAAACCGTAGGTTGTCCTTCCTTTTTGCTCCTCGCTGCGGATGCCGCACATTTCTCGCCGCCCGCAGGCGGCGCTACCCCTTTTTTTATCGCAGATAAAAACAAAAATCGCCGCGCTGCGGCGATTTTTCGGAAAAAGCCAGCGCCTGACGGCACCGGCTCTTCATTCAAGTTGAAGTGATTAACACTTCGGCGCGATCCGCGCAGGCTCAGTCGAGAATATCAACTGTGACGCGCTTGTTCTCGCGATTGCCTGCCGCTTTCATGAGTGTGCGGATTTCCTTTGCGATGCGGCCGTGGCGACCGATAACGCGACCCATATCTCCCGGTGCTACACGCAGCGAGTAGGTAATGTTATCGCCGTCGATCTCCTCAGTAATGGCAATCGCAGCCGGATCGGAAACCAGATTTTCGACTATATAAGTCAGTAACTCTTTCATTTCGACGACCTCACTCAATTCAGCACACCGGCCTTCTTCAGGATACCGCGAACGGTATCGGTCGGCTGAGCGCCGTTCTTGATCCACTCCTGAGCGCGGTCAGCGTTTACGTTGACAACAGCCGGCTCTGCCAGCGGATTGTAAGTGCCGATCTCCTCGATGAAACGACCGTCACGCGGGTAACGGGAATCAGCGACAACGATGCGGTAGAACGGAGTCTTCTTAGCGCCCATGCGACGCAGTCTGATCTTTACCATTGAAATTTCACCTCCTGTTATAGAAATTTATCTATTGTAAATTTACTTTACAAACGAATAGCGATTAAAACGGCAGCTTGAAGTTGCCCAGTCCCGGGAAGCCGCGGCGCTTTTTGCCCTTGCTGCGTGCCATGCTGGTAAGCTGCTTGGTCATCTTCTGCATGGCCTCAAACTGCTTGAGCAGCTTGTTGACCTGCTCGACCGACAGTCCGCAGCCGTTTGCAATGCGCTTCTTGCGGGAGTAGTTGATGATGGAGGGATTATCTCTCCTTCGGGGTCATAGACTGGATGATGGCTTCGGTATGCGCCATCTGCTTTTCGTCGATCTTTGCACCGGCGAGGGCTTTTGCGTCCACACCCGGCAGCATGCCGAGCATTTCCTCCATCGAGCCCATGTTTTTCATTTTCTGCAGCTGATCGTAAAAATCGGTCAGCGTCAGCTTGCCGGCCATCATCTTCTTGGCGGTTTCGGCGGCCTGCTTCTGATCGAAGGACTCCTGCGCCTTTTCGATCAGCGTCAGCACATCGCCCATGCCGAGGATGCGGCTTGCCATACGGTCCGGGTGGAACGGCTCGATATCGCCGAGCTTCTCGCCGGTGCCGACGAACTTTATCGGCTTGCCGGTAACGGCCTTGACCGAAAGCGCTGCACCGCCGCGTGCGTCGCCGTCCATCTTGCTCATGAGCACACCGTCGATGCCGAGAGCCTCGTCAAAGGTCTGTGCGACCGTTACGGCGTCCTGACCGGTCATTGCGTCCACCACAAGGATGATCTCGGTGGGCTTGACCGTTGCTTTGATGTTTTTCAGCTCGTCCATCAGCTTTTCGTCGATGTGCAGGCGGCCTGCGGTATCGAGGAAAACCAGATCATAGCCGTTCTTGCGGGCAAAGTCGATGCCGTGCTTTGCGATCTCGACCGGATCGCCCTGACCTTCGTCAAAAACGGGGATGTTAAGCTGCTTGCCAACTACCTTTAACTGTTCGATAGCCGCCGGACGGTAAACGTCACAGGCTACGAGCAGCGGTCGGCGCTGCTGCTGCTTGCGAAGCAGAGCGGCCAGCTTTGCGCAGTTGGTGGTTTTGCCGGCGCCCTGAAGACCGACCATCATCACGATGGTAGGCGGGTTCGGCGATATGGTCAAACGAGTGGTCTGGCCGCCCAAGAGCGAAACCAGCTCCTCGTTTACGATCTTGATGACCTGCTGGGTCGGAGACAGGCTTTGAGGATCTCCGCGTCCGTTGCCTTTTCGGTAACAGTCTTGATGAAGTCCTTTGCGACCTTGAAGTTGACGTCCGCCTCCAGCAGTGCCATGCGGATTTCCTTCATTGCGTCCTTGATATCGGACTCGGTCAGCCTTCCCTTGCTGCGCAGGTGCTTAAAAGCAGATGAAATTTTTCGGTAAGCCCTTCAAATGCCATGTTAAGCCTCCTGCCTGAGCTGTTCGAGCAGTGCCGTCATGCGGGAAACGATCTCGTCCGCCTCGGCACTGTGCAGTTGTGCGGCGTTCAATTCATGCAGCTGCTCAACCTCGTGCTGAAGTTCCTCTGCACACCGCTCGGTGTCGCCGTATCGGGCCACCAGACCGAGCTTGTCCTCCATCTCATGAAGGGCGTGCTCCGCTCGCTTGATGCTGTCGCGCACACCCTGACGGGTGATGCCCGCGTGCTCCGCGATCTCGGAGAGCGAAAGGTCTTCATTGTAATACAGATCAAACAGCTCGCGCTGCTTCTCGGTGAGGGTCTCGCCGTAGAAGTCAAACAGCAGGCTCATTTCAAGCGGTGTTGCCTTCATGGTGATCCTCCCTGCGAAGTGTAAAGTGTTTTGCCTTTACATCGAACGTGATTATTCTATCCTATATCGGCTCTTTTGTCAAGAGGAAACTTTTCATATTGTAAAGATTTTTTCGTTCCGGTTGCATCATCGGGAATTGCGGATGGAAACCGCAGCTTCTCCCGCTTTGCAAGCGACCCGCTCAGCGATTCATCCACCGAATCACGCTCAGCGCCTGCGGCGCGATCTCACTCGGAGACGCCGCCGGCTTCGCCAGAAAATATCCCTGCAGCAGATCAACGCCCAGTTCAATAACCTTACGCAGCTCGGCTTCGGTCTCGATGCCCTCGGCAACGATCTTCATGCCGCGTCCGTGTGCGTATTCCACAATATCCTTGACCAGCTGCTGCTTATCCGCATCGGTATCAATATCGCAGATAATGGTGATATCCACCTTGATATAGTCCGGCGACAGCTCGAGCAGACTGTTGCTGTTGCTGTAGCCGCTGCCCCAGTCATCCAACGCGAGCGCGCCCTGATCGCCCATTGCTCTGCGCTTGCGCTCCAGCGCCTCGCGGTCGATCTCCTCTTCCTCGGTGATCTCGATGACCAGATTATTCAGCAGCTCGGCAAACTGCGCCTTAAATTCCGCAACATCCTCATCCGTCAGGCTGCTGCTGGCAATCGAGTTGAGAAACAGTTTGGTGTTCCTATGCAGCTGCCCCCTGTTCTGCATCATCACAAACGTGGATGTCGCCTTGAAGGCGGTCAGCCGCTCAACCTCGTACAGCTTGTCCATCTCGCGTGCCAGCTTCATCACGGTCAGCGGCGAATTCAGAAGCTGCATTTTCACACGCATCAGCGCCTCATACGCCGCCACCCTGCCGGTATGCGCCGAGAAAATCGGCTGGAAATGGTAGTCTGCGCTGTTCTCACGCAGCATCTGCAGAAATTCCCTGCGCAGCTGTGCTGCGTAGACCTCCTGATTATAGGCACCGATATCAAATTCACCCATTTCGCCCTTGGACTCATGCTTCACCTGATACATGGCAAAATCCGCATACTTTTTAAGCGTAGCCAGATCCCTGCCGTTCTCCGGATACCACGCGATACCGCCGGAAATGCTGATGCGCATGGTGTCGCCGTTCGGCAGAAGCGCCGTGCGCTCCTTTTTATTGCTTCGGAAAGCCTGTTCAGCACCTGACGGATTTCGTCCCGTCTGTCGTAGCCATAGAACAGCACAATGAATTCATCTCCCGACATACGAGCGCAATGGTATTCTGGGGCAGCGTCTGTGCAAAGCACTGACCCGCCAGATTGATATATCGGTCGCCCCAGTCATGGCCAAACGTGTCGTTGATCTGCTTGAGGTTATCCATATCCATCATCAGCAGCGCGGCATGTCCCAGCTTTTCCGGCATACGGAACAGTTTTTTCGCCCGTGCATCAAAGGCCCGGCGGTTGTACAGATCGGTCAGCACATCGTAATCGCGCTCGTGCTCGATGCGGCGGCGCTCAAGTGTCACTGCAGTCACATCCTCGACCAGACCGACCTGCACCTCATCCTCGCAGGTGATGCGCAGCATGACAAACCGCTCACTGCCGTCCTTTTTGCGGAATGGTGAACACACAGCCGCCGTCCTGCAGACTGAAGCTCTCCTTCTGCAGCACCAGCTCCTCCATCAGCATCTCAAACCGCTCCCGCGTCACATCATTCGGGTTGGCGTCCTGCATGCCGAGCATGGAGAAAAAAAGTTGTCGGTCACGAATACTTTATCGCTGTCCTCACGGATTTCATAGCCGCCGAGTTCAATACTTGCCATGTCCATAATACGCAGGAATTTCGTGGAGGTATCCAGAATATCCTGACTGAGCTGGGTGATTGCGGTGGAAAAGCCGTCTATCTCGCGGATGCCGGTGCGCGAGAGCTTTGGGATTTCCGTTCTCTTATCCTGTATAGCGGCTACCTCGTCGGACAGCTGCCGGATCGGATGCGCCAGTCCGCGGCTGACCAGATAGCTGCATACCAGACCAACACCCAGCGTCAGCACGATTGCCACCAGCAGCAGGCTCTGCATATCGTTGGAGATTTTATACAGCGTGCTGTTGGGCACAATGCCGAGCAGCAGCCAGTGCTCACCCGAAAATGGTGCGTTGCGGTCGTACAGCGTCAGCGGTTCCGCACAGGCGAAGTATTTTGTCTTATTGACGACAATGGTGCCGGCAGCACTGCTGTCCTGCATGACAATGCTCTGCGCGCTTTTTCAGCGAACGATCCTGCGTGGAAAACGTCACCGGCTGCAGCGGAATGCTGCCGATCCGCTTTTCATCAGTCATTACGGCGAGCAGGTATGCGCCGGTACCGTCATTCTGCAGCTCGGTCAGCGGCAGCTGCTCCTCCAGATAGCTGCACAGCAGCTCCACGCCGACAACGCCGTACACCGTGCCGTCCGGCAGGATGAGCGGCTGCGCGTACGCGATTGCTTCCCGCTTGTCCCCGGCAAACATACGGTGAGGTCGTCCAGCGGCCGTACTGCGCCATCAGCAGCTTGCCG
>VOFB01004400.1_pt1 | contig 43628 bp, 55 predicted proteins | sample 5384141 | NCBI WGS metagenome assembly VOFB01 (sample SAMN12384721, study PRJNA508395) | human gut metagenome | isolation source: healthy gut A | host: Homo sapiens
TTGTAATCAAAAATACAGAAAAACAAACTTTTATTATTTAGAAGAAAGGATATAAAAATGAAACGTTTACCTAAATATACGCCTGCGGAAGTACGGAATGATCCATACGGATTTACTTACAAAGAAATGTCGGAAGTGATTGGCGAGAATGAAGCAACAGCCTTATATGAAGAATTATATAAGCAATTACCACGCAAAAAAATCTATCAATGTTGGTAAAAAATATTTGCAAAAGCAGTGATACTGAAAAGTATGTTTATGAACTGAAAGACAACAAATATATTGAAACGGTTTTTATCAAGCGGCGAGATGGTGGAACTGTTTGCGTGAGCACACAAGTCGGTTGTCCTGTTGGTTGTATTTTTTGTGAGTCCGGGCGAAATGGCTTTGTTCGTAATCTAACATCGTCAGAAATCGTACAACAGATTATATTGTTGCGTCGAAAAGTAAACCGTATCGTTTTCATGGGTATGGGAGAGCCTTTATTCAATTATGACAACTTGATAAAAGCAATCCATATTCTCCGAGATAGATATGGGCTCAACTTTCCAACCGACGGCATTACCATATCAACAGTTGGTCCGGTCGATCAATTAAAAAAATTGCGCGAGGAACATCTTAAAATTCAGTTGACAATATCTTTACACGCAGCAACACAATCTGCAAGAAATCGTATTATTCCTCACATGCGCATATATGCTTTTACCGGGTATAAATGACCGGCCCTCAGATGTAAGACAACTTGCAAAATGGTTTCGGGGCAAAAAGTTATGATTAACGTGTTACAATACAACCCAACAAGCAATTCAAGAATTAAAGCACCACAGAAACGGGAAATAGTTCATATCCGCTGTTGATGTGCTTTTGCAGGCCGACAAAGCCTATTGTTCTTTGACAAAGAAAGCGGCCTTTGGTGCGCAGCATAACAGGCAAACGGGTACATTCCGTCTGTACCGAGCCAGTCGGCGGGTACGCCATGACAGCTTTTTCCCCATAGGGGAAAAGCCGAGCGAGAACTACCGCGCCGTAAAACAGGTTTAGCAGCTTGTGGGCGACGACATACAAGGCGGCACAATGATACTCCCGCGTTGAACACCCTCAAAGTATTGCGCGGCGCACCCATAAGCATGGGCCGGGGTGAAACTCCCGTGAGGTTGCAGCTAACAACCGCCCGTTTTTGCCTTTTGACGAATATAGTTTATCCATACAGGAAAAGGAGGTTTTTCTAATGGATAAAAACAGACAATTACAACCGAACGCAAAATAGGGAAAATCACCTATCTTGTTCAAGCGTTGCCGAGTGAAAAGGCAACCGATACAATCCATAAAAGATTGAGAAACTCATTGTAAAGATTTTTGAGAAAAAAGCCCGGAAATCCGGGATTTTTAGCGTCCGAGTAGTGCATTAGGCGGCGGGATATGGTATAATGATAGCAACACATTATACCTGTTTATTCGGCTGTCGGAAAGGAGGTCACAAGGTATCCTACAAGTCGAAAAAAGACCCGGAAGAACGAAGAAGAACAACGCTATTTCTTCCCAAACACCCATGAGCCGCTTGTTGACGAGGAAACCTTTGAACTTGCGCAAAAGCGGATTGCTACCCGCCACCGCCCGACAAAAGCAGCGGAGATTGATATTTTTTCCGGCTTGCTGTTTTGCGCTGGTTGCAGACATAAGATGTATTACCAACAGGGCGTAAATATCGAGCCGCGCAAGTTTTCCTATTCTTGCGGCGCATGGCGCAACAGGGCAAGGACAGGCAGCGAGTGTACCTCTCATTATATCCGCAAAAACGTACTTCTTGATTTAGTGCTGGAAGATATGCGGCGGGTTTTGCGGTATGTTAAGGAACACGAACAGGACTTTATCTGTAAAGCTACCGAGTACGGCGACATGGAAGCGAGAAAGGCATTAGCGCAGCAGCAAAAGGAACTTTTTTCAAAGCACAGGCGCGTATGACCGAACTTGACACGCTTTTCCGCAAGCTGTATGAGGACAACGCATTAGGCAGACTGACAGATGAACGGTTTGTGTTTCTAACTTCCGGCTATGAGGACGAAAAGAAATCCCTTGCCGCAAGGATAGACGAGTTACAACAGCAGATCGCAACCGTTACCGAGCGAAAAAAGGGATATATCAAGGTTTATTCAGATTGTCGGGAAATACAGCGACATACAGGAATTGACCTATGAAAACGTCCATGAGTTTATCGACCGTATTTTGATACATGAATTAGATCGGGAAACCAACACCCGGAAAATCGAAATCCATTACAGCTTTGTCGGACAGGTTGATACCGAGCAGGAGCCGACGCAAGTTGTCAACCATGCGGTTTCCTTTCGGAAGTTGCTGCCCGTGAAGCGGACGGGGGCGCACATGGAATCAGCCTGTCATAGATACGGGCGTGGGGCGTGTCCTGCGGGTGCTGCAATTCCTCCAGCGTGAGGTTGGTCGTGGCGATCAGCGGCTTGCCGCTTCGGTAACGGCTGTCAATCACGCTGTAAACCTGTTCCAGCCCGTATTCTGTCCCTCGCTCCATTCCAAAATCATCAAGTATTAGCAGGGGTAGCTGCAAAGGCGGGAAATATATTCGTTCCTGCCCTCAAAGCTGGCGGCAAGGTCATTGAGTATTGTTGCAAAGTTTGTCATGCAGACGGCAACCTCTTTTTCCATAAGGGCGTTGGCGATACAGGCGGCAAGGTAGCTTTTTCCTGTCCCCACGCCGCCCCAGAACAGGTAGCCGATATTTTCAGCCTGCATGGTTTCCCAGCTCTCCACATAAAAACGGGCGGTTGCGGTCTGCGGGTTTCTGCCGTTGTCATGCTCAAATGTCCAGTTTTGCATAGCGGGGTCGGTAAAGCCCCGGCGTTTTAAGTCCTCCACTTTTTTTCAAGGTGCTTCTGTCGGCTTTCGGCGGCTTGCTGCTTTTCACGGGCTGCCCGCTGGCAGTCGCACTCTGCCGGGTGGCGGTCACGCCCGAAACAGGTCTTTCCCTCTGCAAAGTAGGCTTCTTTGGGCGTATGGCACTTGCCGCAGTAAAGCAGACCGTCCTCGCCCGTGTAGTCCTCCGCTTCGGCGGTAGTGGCTGTAATGTCCGTAATCATAGCTTCAATTCCGTTTTTCATAAGCTCTCGCCCTCCTTGCATGAATAATCGGGTATGCCCTGTTTCGGGGCAGCCTTGCCTTTGGCAGCGTCCTCCTGCGCCCACTTGTATATCGTGGCTGCATGGCTGTGGTACTGCTTCCCAGTGGAAGCGATATGGCAGGAAAGCCGGTCAATATAATACTCCCATTTGTCGGGCAGCTCTGTTTTCAGCCTATCGGTCAGTATCACATTGTTGTATCTGCCATAAGCGGCAGGGGGCAGGGTGTCCCGTTTCTCCCTCTCTCTCTTTTCTATCTCTATCTCTTTCTCTAACTCTATCTCTTTCTCTGGTGGACGAATGTCGGACAAATGTCCGCCTTTTGTCCGGGGCGGTAAAAGTGCTTTGTTTTCCAGCCTTGCAGCCCGTTTTCCGCTCGGCTTCGGTAGAGGACTGTCCTATCATCAGCTCAATGTCGGTCATATAGAAAGCCCCGCTGTCAAGCTGCTCCACAAGCCCCAACTGCCGGAAAATCTCTAAAGCCCTCTCAACCGTCCCTATCTGGTGGCGGGTCAGTGTCGCTATCATCTGCGCTGTGTAGGGGATATACTCGTCAAGCTGCAACTTCCCGCCGTTTTTCAGCGATTTTAAGTACAGCTTCAAGAGGATATTGGAGTATAAAATCCGTCTTTCATATCTTCCAGCAGCACAATGGAGTCGCTGTCAAAAAAGTTCTCTTTCAGCTTGAGGTAGTAATACTTGCGGTTATCTGCCATTGTCCCTGTCCTCCTTTTTCCGGCGTTTGGAGTAGTAGTGGGGGCAGAGTATGATAACCGCCCGGAAGCTCTGCTTGCAGCTATGGGTACAGCCCCGGCAGAGGTCATTGTATGTGATACGATCGCAGGTGGAATTCCCGACTTTCACTTGCCGCAGGAAAGGCGGCAGAACAGGCTTCGTCCAGTTCCTCCGGGGAAGAAAAGCCGTACTGCTGGTAGGCGGTAACGGTAGCTGCCATTTGCTTTAGATTGTGCTTTGACGCCCAGCGGTCATAGCCCACGCCCTTGCCCTCGGCTCGCTTGGCTTCCCGGTCAACCATGCGCTGCAAGGTGTTGTCTGCCGGGGTGGTTTTTGTGGTTTTTTCCCCTTGTAACGGCTTTTTAACTGCGGCAGGATATTCGGGTATGGCTTTGGTCTGTTCGGCGGCTCTGTGGGCGTTCTGCGTGAGCAGGGCAAGGACAGCAGCCTTGTCAAAATCGTCCCCCAGCTTCCGGGCTGTGATAGGCTTTGTCCTGTCCGGTGTGAGGTAGGAAAGCCGCCCCCGGCTCTCCTTGACGGTCACACCCTCCCGCAGCAAAAGGGAAGAAAATTCGTCAAAGCTGCCAGCTTGGGAAAGTGCCTGCCGTATCGTCCGGCGCAGCTTCGCCTTGTCCGTTTCAAACTTGGTGGGCTTGGTCGGCTGTCCTGCGGCTTCTCTGACAGCGTTCTCTTTATCAAGGGCAAGCTGCCCTTTCTTTGCGCCCAGTATTCCCGTTCGGTTATCCGTTCCTTGCTGCCGCTTAGGAGGTCGATTTGGTAAAGCCCCTCCCGGTGGCACATTTCCATGACTTCGCTCTTGAAATATTCCATAGCGGCGTTGGTGCAGCGGTGCTTGCAGCCCTCCCCTTGTGTCGGCTGGTCTGTCCATGTAGGGCAGAAGCGGGACTTCGTAAATCCGCAGGGAGTTGATGACGATATGCACATGGATATTCCCGCTGTGGTTATGCCCGTCCGGGTGGGTGCAGATTAGGCTTGGTGTCCGGGGAAATGCTTTTGCAGAACTGTTCGCCCAGTTCCTGCGCCCGGTCTACGGTCAAGCCGTTGTCTGTCCCGTCCCGTGGGTCAAAGCTGATGATATAGTGGTGGCTTTTCACATCTTCCCGTTTTGGTTTTTCTCATAGCGGAGATTAGCCCGCATACAGGCAACAGCGAAATCCTCGCCCCCGCAGTTAAGGGAAGAAATGCGGTAATCCTCCTCGGTATCAGCCGCCCGTTTTCATCAAGGGTGGGCTTCATGGTAAACTCGTCATGCTCAAATGTGAGGTAGGCTTCCGCTGCGCCATAGTCCGCATTTTTAGAGCTGATATGTTTGAATGTTGCCAACAGCGCCGCCGTATGCCGGAAAAAAACCTATTCGCTCAAGAGCATTTAATATGTCAATCCTTTTATCTGTGGGTATGTCTCTATAATTGATAATCTGTTCCATTTGCTCTACTCTCATTGAAGTTTAATTTGTCAGGCTCTAATTATACAACTTTTCTGTTTAGCGGTCAAAGCGGAACTTCAACAGGCTTTCTATCAGTTGCCTGACGATATGCTCCTGCATAAGTAGGCTTTATAGAGTTTTTCATAGTCCATACTTGTCATCACCTCCTTCAGCTTCATAGGTTAGACGGAGAAATTACTCTTGCTTTGTGCGGACTATTGGTAGACGCGCATTAACGGCAAGTAAAAGAGATTGCTGTGTCAGCTTGATATGTTCAAATGCTAATTAAGTATAGCATGCAGCTATGAATTTTTCTATTGCGTTCCCCTGACTTCGGAATAGTGGCAGGGCTGGCTATCTTTGTTTTACTTTGTGCTTCTCTACCGTACATGAGCATTGGGATGGGTATTCTCCTTGACCGTGGCAATATCCGCGCCATATCCGGCGATCCGTGACTTGCGTTTCCGCGATTTGCTTGGGAAACCCCTTGCTGATGGCATCCTCCAGCGCGTATTTCTGAGAAAGATGGTTGGCTTTCAGCAGTTTCAGCTTGGACACCTCAATGTCCAGATCCATCTTTTCCTTGATCATGGGGTTGCCGCTGGCCAGCGCCTTGATCTCTAAGAAAGCGCCTGTTCGTCTGATACATCTTCGGCGGAGCGGACAGGCGATTTGCCATAATTTCGGTGACAAGCTGGTAGCTGTAAATCGGTGACATAGCTGTAAATGTCTACCTCCGGCATTTTCGTTGCCCTGCCGGATGATGCGTCCCTCACGCTGCTGAAGGTCAGATGGCCGCCATGGGCAATCCAAATGGTGCAATGCCACCAGCTTCTGCTGGCAGTTGGTACCGGCGCCCATGCGCTGGGTGCTGCCCAACAGGATACGCACCTGACCGCTCCGCACCTTGCCGAACAGATCTTTCTTCTGCACCTCGCTCTTGGCGTTGTGGATGAAGGCAATCTCGTTTTCGGGAACGCCCAATTCCAGCAATTTCGCGTGAATATCATCATAAACGCTGAAAGTGCCGTCATCCTTTGGAGTGGACAGGTCGCAGAAGATCATCTGCGTGGAGCGTTGGCCAGCGGTGCGCTGCCAGATCTCAAAGACATTTTCCGCGCACTTGGCGGCTTTGCTGTTGGGGTCGCTGGGAAGCATGGGATTGACCAGCCGCTGATCCAGCGCCAGCTTCCGGCCATCGTTGGTAATCAGCAGCATATTGTCCACGCTGCTGTCCACCTCGCGGTTGCGGACTTTCTCAGCGCGCTCCGCCAGCGACGCCACGATCTCTTTCTGATACTCGGATGGTTTCAGGGCAATATTGTGGTAATGTGCCTCCGGCACGGGCAGCTTGAGCATATCCGCCGTCTGGATGTCCGCCACATTTTTGAATACGCTCATCAATTCCGGCAGGTTATAAAACTTGGCGAAGCGCGTCTTGGCCCGGTAACCGGTGCCCTCTGGAGATAGCTCGATGGCGGTGACAGTCTCGCCGTAGTTCGCCGCCCAGCTATCGAAGTGCTGTAAGCCCTGTTCCTCCAGTGCCGACATCTGCAAGTAACGCTGGATGGTGTAAAGCTCCACCATGCTGTTGGAAATGGGGGTGCCGGTGGCAAAGACAATGCCGCGCCCTCCGGTGATCTCATCCAAATAGCGGCACTTCATAAAGAGGTCTGAGCTTTTCTGCGCCTCGGTCTGGGCAATACCGCCCACATTCCGCATTTTCGTGTAGAGAAAGAGGTTTTTGAAATAATGGCTCTCGTCGATGAAGATTCGGTCAACGCCCAGCTCCTCAAATGTGACCACATCATCCTTCCGGCTCTGGTCGTTCAGCTTGTCGATCTTGGCTTGCAGCCCTTTCTTGGTTTTCTCCATCTGTTTGATCGTGAAATTCTCCGCTTTTTCTCGCTTGGCTTCGGAAATGCCCATCATGATTTCGTCAATCTGCTGCTCCAGAATGGCCCGCTCGCGCTCTACGCTCATAGGGATCTTCTCGAACTGCGAATGCCCGATAATAACGGCATCATAGTCGCCGGTGGCGATCCTGCCGCAGAATTTCTTGCGGTTCTTGGTCTCAAAATCCTTGCGGGTAGCGACAAGAATATTGGCTGCAGGATAGAGCTGCAAAAACTCAGTGGCCCACTGCTCCGTCAGATGGTTGGGCACCACAAAGAGGGATTTCTGACACAGACCCAACCGCTTTGATTCCATCGCCGCCGCAACCATTTCAAATGTCTTGCCGGCACCGACAACGTGTGCCAACAGCGTATTTCCACCGTACAAAATGTGCGCGATGGCGTTGACCTGATGCTTGCGGAGTGTGATCTCCGGGTTCATGCCGCTGAAATTGATATGGCTGCCATCATACTCGCGGGGGCGGTTGCTGTTGAACAGGATATTGTAGGTCTTGCAGATGGCTTCACGTCGGTCAGGGTCTTTCCAGATCCACTCAGCAAAAGCGTCTTTAATGAGTTCCTGCTTACTCTGGGCGATGGCCGTTTCTTTCTTATTCAGAACGGCAATTCTGCGCCCTTCTTCATCGTATTGGTAATCAAAAATGCGGACATCCTTCAGGTTAAGTGTCGTTTCGATGATCTCATAGGCGTTGATGCGCTTGGTGCCGTAGGTACTGATGGCCTTCACATTGCCGCGATCCGTGCTTTTGCCTTCGATGCACCACTTACCGGTGATACCGGAGTAGTGGACTTTCATGCTCCATTGCGCTGCGGGTGTCCCCAGCGTTTCAAAAGTAAACTGACGGACATATTCCGTATCCAGCCATGTCGCGCCCAGCCGGACGGAGATCTCGCTGGCAGTGAGGTCAGTGCGCTGTACCCGTGCCAACGCCTCGGCGTTGATCTGATACTGCGGGTCCTGTTCTGCCTTACCTTGGGCAACCGCCCATTTCTGACGCACATTGCCGGAAAGATACTCGTCCGCAGGCAGGTATTTCTCATGTCCATCGTTCTCACCGGTGTAAGCGGGGTTCAAAAAATCACGCCCTTGAGGTCGGAAAACAGCGTCTCCTCGTCCTTACCGGTGAGCTTGCTCATGTACGCCATGTCCACGCGGGCCTTTTCTCCGATGGACAGCGCCAACGCCTCCACCGCCGTATCTACCTTTTCAGCAGGCCTGTGACTGCGAATGGTGCGCCTGGTGAACAGGTCCGCCTTTCTCTTCAGGTTCCGATCCTCGTCCAGAATTTCCAATGAACAGAGCAGGAAGTAAGCACTGTCCTGATCGAAGGCGATGGCGTTGCCGCGGGAATTGATCAGTCCATATTTCCGGGTGAAGGCGTCATAGAGAACATTTAGCTCGGCCTGCTGTTCTTTGATTTTTTCTTCGGAATAGTCCTCGGTTTGATATTCGAACAGCAGCCGCACACAGTCCCGCAGCTCGATCATGCCGCGGATTCTGCTCTCTGCCGTCTTGGATACCTCCACCGGGTTCATACGACTGTTTTCGCGGTAGTACACTTTCCCATCCACCAGCGTATAGGAAAAAATTGCGGACAGCGGGATCGGCTTCAATGGAATGATCTTCGCCCTCCAATTCCTCCTCCCGGTCATAGGCGGCGATCTCGCCGTGGACATTTTGAACGGCCTCCGCCAGCAGTGCTTCCAACGGCTGCTCCGGGTACGGCTCACAGGTAGGCGTGGGGCCGAACGGCCCGGACACCATCTTCATCTCGCCCAGCACCATATCTGGGTGGTCGAGAAAGTAGCGATTCATCTGGATACCGTCCTCGTTGGTGGCAAGGTGTACCCACTCCGGTTCGATGTCCACCATGCGCTCGCGCTTTTGGAGGAACAGAATGTCTGAAACGACCTCGGTTCCTGCCGCGGCCTTGAACGCATTGTTGGGCAGCCGGATGGCCCCAGCAGTTCCGCTCGCTGCGCGATGTATTTTCGCGCGCTGGCAGTGCGCTTGTCCATGGTGTAGCTGGAGGTCACAACGGCGATAACGCCGCCCGGTCTGACCTGATCCAACGCCTTGGCGATGAAATACTCGTGGATGGGAAAATTCAGCCGGTCATAGCGTTTGTCCGGCACATGAAACTGGCCGAACGGCACATTGCCGATGGCAACATCGAAGAAATTATCCGGGAAGGCAGTTTTTTCAAAGCCCTGCACTGCAATACTGCTTTGCTGATAAAGCTGGCGGGCGATGCGGCCGGAGAGATCGTCCAGCTCCACGCCGTAGAGCTTGCTGCCGCTCATGTTTTCCGGCAGCATACCAAGGAAATTACCGATGCCGCAGGAGGGTTCCAGGATGTTCCCCTGCGTGAAGCCCATCTGCCCCAAGGCGGCATAGATGCCGCGGATGACCACAGGCGGCGTGTAGAACGCCGTAAGCGTGGATTCACGGGCGGCGGCGTATTCGGCGTCGGTAAGCAGTTCTTTCAGTTCAGCGTAACGAGGATTTTTCTCGTCAAAGAAGTCCGCCAGACCGCCCCAGCCCACATACTGTGCCAGCACCGCCTGTTCCTCCGCGGTGGCGGTGCGGTTCTCGGCCTCTACGGTTTTCAGGGTACGGATCGCGTCCAGATTGCGCTGAAAACGCTCCAGCGGTGCGCCCTCTCCGATGTGGTCATCGGTGATGCGGTAGTTCCGGCCATCCGCGTCCAGCGGATAGGCAAGCGCGTTTTGCTTTTTCTTTTTCGGCGGGGTGAGTACCGCAGGCGGCTCGTCCGCCTGCGGTGCTGCGGTTTCCTGCACTATGTCCGGCTGCTCCATGTGAGCGCGGACATAGTCGATGGATTCCTTTCGAAGATGGGAAATCCCGTTCCGGCCTCAAAGGTCACATCCCGCAGCGAGACACTTTGCGTATGATCGTCTACGCTGTCCACTTCAAACTGCCGCCCATCTATGGTCAGGCGTGTGCCAACGATAACGGGATCGGCAGTTGAAACAGGTTCGGACTGCGGCTGCTCCGGCTTCGCTGCGGTGTTCCTGGACTGCTCCACATAGAGCCATTCCGCCGCTTCCTTTTCGTTGACTGCCTTTCTGACCTGCTCCAGATAATCCTCAGCCTGCCACTCGCTGGGGAAGGTCTCACGGACGCCCTCGCTGTCAACATAAATTTCGTCCCGAATATCGTCCCAGACGGCGTAGCCGTCGTCCGTTTCGATCACGCTGAACCGCTCATAGGCGGGCGGCTGCTCTGCGGCAAGCCGTGCTGCATCCTCCGCGACCTGCTCCACAAAGCTACGTTCCTCCTGAGGAGCATCATGCCGGTGGTTGAACAGGCTGAAAGTGCCGTCCACATACTCCGAAAGCCGATCCTTTGCGCGGCGGACGGAATCATAGGAACGGTCACTCGTCCGTCCCATCCAGCCGGGAAGTCAGCGCCGCCAGCATATCCGCAGCCTTGTCCTCATCTTGCAGCTGCTCCTCGATCATGGGAAGCGCATCGTAATAATCCGTGCCCTTGGGATAGGGACGCGGCACATCGTCAGGCGCATTGTAAAAACCGTTATAGACGATCCGAGCCAACTGCCCACGCTCATACTCCGGGATCTTGGCGATAGCGTCCTCACCGGGGTAGCGTTTCTGCGCGATCAGGTGCTCATACTCCTTGACAACATTGGGGATCTTCAGGTGAACGCTATCATATTTCTTGGAATTATAGTCCCGTTCGTAGTCTAATCCCTTTCCGGTTTTCGTGTGCTGGTATCCGGCACGGCTGCCGCCGCTGTACTCGCCAAAGCTGCCCTTGATGAATTTCTGGTGTTCCTCCGGCGTGTGGGGATAGCAGAAATGGGAGTAGATCGCCAGCCGGCTTTCGACGCCCTCCCGCAAAAGTGATGGTCGATCTCGTCCTGCGTGATGAACATTTTGCATTGCCGCAGGAAGCTGGGCTGAGCGGTGAAGCTGCGTTCCGGGTAGGAGAGGCCATCCAGCACAACGCCGATCCGGTGGGTGTTGTAAGCGGATAGTCGCCAGCGCATAATGTTGTGGTCTTGGGCATAAGCGTCAAGGAAATTGTGATATTCCTGCGCCAGCGTTTGCAGTCCACCCTCTGCCTTTGCGAACGCGACCATGTCCTCGTCCAGTTCCGGGTAGCCCTTGTGCTGGTCGTGGATGGCCAAAGTCTGTGGGGAAAAGGCCCTGCGCGCGGCCTTCTTCATTCAGGTCGCGGGCCGTCATTAACATGGCGTCCATTGCTTCATGCAGCACCTTGTCCGGAGCCTGCGCCAGTTCGGACGCGGAGAGATAAGTCCCCGCCTCCAGCAGCTCCAGAATGCGCGCCGATGCCTGCTCCCATGTAACCATGGTCTTGCTGTACCCGGTGCGGACGCTGTCCCCTTGGGCGAGGTGGATGCCGTCCTCCAGAAACCACACGGCGTATTTGCGGCCTTCGTATTCAATGCCGCGCCCGTTCGCCCTACCGAACTCCCGGCGCAGAAATGATATATTTTCCGATTCTGGCCGCTCCCGCATATAGAATACGGCGATGCGCTCCGCGCTGTTGGGTTCGTTTCCGCCCGTGCAGAGCGCCAGATCAATGACCTCCTGCGGCACCGTGCGGGCCGGAGCCAGAATGCCGGAGGGCGCATCTGCCGGAGCCTCGTACACCGGAGCGTCGCCGCCCATGTCGAATAGGGCAAGCTGCTCTGCGACAATGGGGGCGTTTTGCAGGCCCAGCTTGATCTTGTACTCGCCGCGCTCAATCAGGCCCTCGGTCATCTCGGTGATGACCGACCATGAAAAAACGGACTCTGAGGTGCGGGAGAGGTAGCTGCCCTCCCACATCAGAAGTCCGTCTTTCTCGGCATGGTAGCCTGTCCGAACACCGTCGGTCAGGACTTCCACCCATATGTCGTTGTAGCTGTTTTTGAGAAATTCCGTCCGTTCCGCAAGATTCTTGTGCGCCTGAAAGTATTCAAAGATCTCCTGCCGCTTGTGCTTGCGCCCGCCGTCGTCCAGCAGATTCGCTTCAATGAGGTGCATATCCAGAAAAGCAGGAAGCTCTGCGGTATTTTGCTGTGCGGTGTCATGCTCCAGTGCAAAGGCTGCGGCCTGTTCCCGCGCTTTTTCGTCCGGATAATCACCGTAGACCCGGAGGCATTGGCGTGTTTCGGCGTCATAGACGGCAGCGCCGTCATAGGCAAAACCATCTTCCTCCATCGTACCGGCAACATAGCCCTGCGCTGCGGCCTCCGCTTCTTCCAGCGTTTGATTGTCCAGCTTATCGTCAAAGCCGTTTTCAATATGGTGATAGGCAGCGACCTGATAGGGCGCGGCCATCTGCGCGGCGTAGCGGTCAATGGCTTCTGTGGTCAGCCATTCCGGTTTTTCCGGGAGGGCGTCATACAACTCCCGCATTTTTTTGATCTGCGCGTAGACACTGCCTGCCCACAAATGCTTTTCACTCCGGCCACCAGCGCCAAGGAAGTAGTCACAGTCAGCGCGCAGGCGATCCAGCAGCACATAATCTCCGCTGTGATCGACAAAGGCAGGAAGCTCATCACTTCCTGCCTCTGTGGGTTCTTCGGTTGTCAGGCGTAGATCAGGTCGCTGAGCACCAGCTCCTCCGCGCTGTGCCGGAGATTGTTCATCAGGCCCGTCCAGCGCAGGGGATCGGTCGCTTTCAGCTCCTCCGTCACGCCCTCGGCCTGCGCCATCTGCGCCACGGTCTGCTCCACCATCTTCCGCGCGGTCTGCTCGATCTCCGCCAGATGCTCCGTCAGCTTGCCGCTGGTCTTCAGGTTGGTGTAAAGCACCCTGCGGCGCTTCATCAGGTACGCTCTCCGCAGTTCCGCGTACTTGCCCAGATGTGCCTCCAGCATCTGCGGCATCAGCAGGTTCGGCACCTGAAAGCCAGCCTGCATCCTGTAAGTGATCTCCATGCTGTTCGCTCCTTTCATAGGGTGTTTCGTGTTGTTCTGTGTGGTCATCATATCCGCTTTTTTCACGGTTTGCAAAAAACTGATCCCGCTGGGCCTGCATGACTGTACGGCTGATCTCCCGCAGGCCCATCTCCGCAATGTCGCTGGTAGCGATGCCCAGGGCGCTGATCGTAGGCGGTGTGTTGAATTCGTAAACATGGGCGAACTCATCGGGAGAAAAATAATCGTCTGCCCGCAGGCCCAGCCGGGTCATCAGCATATAGGCCACGCTGACCTCCAGCGCGTCCCGGTAGAACGCCTCTAAATTGAGGTCGTCCAGTTCCTCCAGCAGGCTGTCCTCCCGACACTCCCGCAGGTCTTGCAGGTAGTCCGTGAAGTTATCCGCCACGGCGTTGTGGCAGGCGGAGCGCACCGCGTCCGCCAGATTTTCTTTTTCGGCAAGGTTGCCGAAGGTGGCCTCCAGCGTTTCGATGACCTCCGGCTCAAAGGCCGGGTGCATCGTCCAGATAGGCAGCGGACGGGCAAAACGGGACGCATGGGTATCCGACACGTCGAAGTAGAGCTTCAGACAGTTTTGCCCGTCATCACCAAATACGGCAATGCTCTTGGCCCCGCGATTGACCCAGCGGCCAAACTGACGGTTCCAGCGCTCCATCTCAAGGACCGCCGTGGCGTCCGGGCGCTGGGCGTAGATCAGAATTTGATCATCGAAGGGGCATTTGTAATTGTAGCAGGCCGCGCGGAGAAAGCCCGTCCAGCTTTGATAGCTGCCGGTAACGCTCTGCACAGTCTGGTCATACAGCTCTGTGATAAGCTGAAATTTGGTTGGCAAGGCTCGCACCTCCTATCTCTCCGGCTCTGTTCGCTTTTTTTCACTTGGAGCCGGTCACTCTTTTGCTGCTCTTTTGGGCCTTTTCAAATGGCTTCCGCTGATAGCAATAAATATAAAACTGGTAATCACCTTTAACTGGCGTACAGCGGAGCATATACACATACCGCTTTGTTTTCACCATGAATCCGCAAGAGGGAAGCAACGCACCCTTGATGGCGCAGATCTGCTCATACCGGTTGCAGTAGCGGTTCATGCTGTCGAAGTCCCGCAGCGGGGAGTCCGGCTGTTCCCGCAACCAGTTTATGGTACGGTCAATATCGGCCTTAAACTCAGGCGTATTCAGTGCATCTTGCTGGTGGGGCCACCATGTTGTGTAAAACTGCTTGCCGCTGCCAAAATCACCACGCAGGTGTCCCACACAGCCCGCAGACTTGTCCTGTTCCTCACTGCGGGAGAAATAGAGAGCGTGCAGCACAGGCTCATTGACGCTGTAAAAGTCAATGACATCTTTCTCGCTGGCGGGATACTTCTCCTGAAATTCCGCAAGGGTACGGCATCCGCCATCTTGAAAGGAAAGGCTGCCGCTCTCCAGCGGAATCCACCCGTCAAGGGGAAGCTGGAATGGATCACGGGTGAGAACGGTGCCATAGAAGTTGACCATGAGACTCCGTGACAGTTCTATCGACTCACCCCAATCTGCATCGCCATGGCGCAGCTCGTAGCGATATACGCCTTCTGGTACGGTGGCTCGGTCAATGCGGCATTCCGTAAACAACGCCGGTCGGTCAAAAATCGTGACCTCCTGGTAGGTCACTTTCTGCGCGTCATAGCTCATCTGGCTTCACCTCGCTCTCTGTGTTTCTTTTGCACTCTCTGACGTGCTAAAAACTCCGGCACTTCTTGGAAACCGAAGGCATCTGCGTAGTAGGCGGTTTTCTTTCCACCCTGCGTCAGTACCACAATGTCGCTTACGGACAGGGAACGCATCCGATGGGCAAAGGGGCGGTGGTCGCTGTTGTGCTTTGTCCAAAGATGCTCCAGCGAATTTTCCTTTGCGTACATACCGGCGTAAGAACGCTGATAATCAGCGTTCTGGAGTTTTCCCTTCGCCGCTTCATAAGACCGGAAATAGTAGTCTACATCAGCGATTGCGGGGATTTGATAGATTTCATAGGTGCAGATCTCGGCGCTGATTTTCGGCGCGCTGGGAACATAGGTGTTGCCGCTGCGTTCCTGCATTTCTGCAAACTCGCAAATATGATAGGCGGAGTTGCCGATGCAGACATGGCAATCGTCAATGTACTTGCAAGGGAAAACCATCTTTTCACCGTCAAAGCGGGTAATGACGATGCTTTCCCCGTCCTTGATGGTAAAGAGCGTGTGGTATTCGCTGTCGATGAAGCGGATCACGCGCTCATCCTTATCCGGGTTTGGAAAGGCGATAACGCCCATGATGTCTACCGGCTCACGGTCAATCATCGTGCTGCACCTCTTTCTTTTTTCGGCGTGGTGCGCTTTTGTTCCTGCTGCACCATGCGATTTTGTTGCTTTTTGTATTCATCATTTGCCCGTTCACAGAAATCTTCAACAGCGGCGGCGCGATAGCTTCTGTAATGTCCCCAAAAGTAATTGGGTGGGCCATCTCCATCATTTTTGCAGTTTCTCACCCATGTCACAAACGGATCGGGAGCTTTGCTGCATTCGCCCATGACAAACTCGGCACTGCCGATGCGGACGCGGGCGGTGATGTGGTATTCCTGATTGACTGCTTCGCCCGCTACATAGCAGCCGCGCTCCAACTGGACGGTGCAGCTCTCGTTTTGTGCAAAAGTCGCTGTCACCGGCATGACCGGTACTCCACATACCATATCCGGCAGCATGATGAACTGCGACCTTTGGCCCATCAGCTCTTGCGGCAGTTTGTCCATGGGCAGATAAAAGTGCTGTTTGCCCATGATCTCATAGCACAGTAAGAAACTGCTGACGGGATAGTACACGCTCATGATTGGGTCTTTGATATGGCCTTGGACGATGTTGGAATTCACATATCTTGCGTTGTCCAAATACCATTGCGGGTTTGCGCCCGGTGTGTTCCAGCCGAACATGGAACCTGCCAGCATGGCGGCCTCCTGAATGTCCGTGATGCCGCGCCGCGCATTATGACTGCTGGCGATGTCACGGTTTTCCTCGCGGTTACCGGTATCCCATTCGGAGGGATAGTAGCCACTCTCGCTTTTTTTGATGATAATAAGCTGCCCGGTAGAAGGCAGAACGGAAAAACAGGTATCAGGTAATTCATTTCGTCGCATAGCTGCACCTCCTCATCGTGCCTGTTCCTGCTGCCGCTTGCGGTGCCAGCCCTCCAGCAGCTTGATGATGACATCCTCCATCTGCTTCGGGGTGTAGCTGGAGGGAAAGTATTTTTGCAGCCGGTCATTGCGGATCGTGACCTTGCGCTCCAACGGCTTTTCCTCCCGCATGATGAGGTCGATGATGTTATTCTCCAGCTTGCCTTCGCCACTGAGCTGCTTGAGCCGCTGAGCCTGTCCCAACGACGGGGATACCTCATCGCGCTCCATGACCAGCAGGAGGTAGGTCTGTTCTTTTTCGGACAGGTGGGAGAGGAAATCCGCTGCGGGAACGAACTTGAGCGTTCCCGCGTCTACCGCGTCCAATAGCGGCGGAATCAGCTTATTCAGGCGCACATATCGCTGGATTGAAGTTACATTGTCAGTTGCTTGCTCAGCGAGAAATTTTACCGATGTTTTCTTTCCTAACTTCTCTCCAAGTTGGAGAGAAGTTAAATCTGTTCGCTGTCCCTGCCGTTTCATGGCGTCCAGCTTCAGCTTGTAGGCTTTGGCTTTCTCGCTGGGCAGTAAGTCCTCGCGGTTGATGTTGTAGTCCACCACAAGGATGTCCGCTTCCTCGTCGCTGTAATTGCGGACGAGGACGGGGCGGGTATCCAGCCCCACGGCTTTCGCGCAGTAATCGCGCCGGTGGCCGGAGATGATCTCATACCCGCCAGTGTCGCGGGGGCGAACGATCAGCGGCTCGGCAATCCCGATGTGCTCAATACTGTCCATGAGGCGCACCAGATCAGGCGTGGGGCGGTCAATGGTGTATGGCTGGCGGGAGTATGGGAAAACTTCTGCTGCGGGAACGATCTGAATCCGCTCCTGCCGGTCGGCTTCACGCTCCGCGTCCGTTTTGAACAGGTCATCGTACCGGGTCAGTTCGATGCCGCTTAATTTGCTTGCCAAGGCTCAACACCTCCCTCGTCAGATTTTCATACGCCAGCGCCGCCTTGCCGCTGCGGTCATGGTCGTAAATGCTTTTGTTTTCCACGCTGATCTCCGCTGCCTTGATGGAACGGGGAATTTCGCTTGCGAACACATGACCGCCATAGGTCTTGCGGACAAGTGCGTTGATCTCCCGCGCCAGTGTGGTACGGCTGTCCACCATGGTCAGCACAATGCCGTCCACCTCCAGCTTCGGGTTGAGCTGCCGTTTCACGCGGGTGATGGTTCGCAAAAGCTGCTCCAGTCCCTTTGCGGGGAGATATTGCGCCTGCACGGGGATAATCACGCTGTCCGCCGCGGTCAGGGCGTTGATGGTCAGCATACCGAGGGACGGCATACAGTCGATGAGCGCGTAATCGTAGCGCTCTGCCACGGTGGACAGATATTGCCGCAGCACCGTTTCCCGGCTCATGGTGTTGACCAGCGTGACCTCCAGTGCCGACAGCTCGATATTGGCGGGGACAAGGTGGACGCCGGACGGGTGGTGCAGAATGCCCTCACCGGGGGCGATGGGCTGCTCTGCGATGATCTTCTCCATCAGCGTGGAGAGCGTGGGGGATAATTCGTCGGGCTGCGGCCAGCCCAACATCTGCGTGAGATTGCCCTGTGCATCGGCGTCGATCAGCAGAACTTTTTTACCTTGCCGAGAAAGACCAATGCCGAGGCTGGCGGCTGTGGTGGTCTTACCCACGCCGCCCTTCTGATTTGCCAGTGCGATTGTTTTCAATGGGACACCTCCTCCAACAAAAAAGGAGCCTTGCGGCCCCTGTTCTAACAAAGCTGTTGCTTCTTACGGTTATTCTTTTTTCGGGTGGTATTCTTTCTATTCTCAGTCTTGCTATATCTCAGTCTTATTAGATTTCGATTTTCGAAAGTCAAGAAATTCGAAAACCGAAAATCAAGACTTTCGAAAATCGAAAGTCACAGAAGCGCAGACTCCGGCCACATCTATGATTTTCGAAAATCGAAAGTCTGGACTTTCGATTTATTCAGGATATATCGCCGGCAAAGTTTTTCACATAAATGATAGCCGGTTTTCCAAGTCCTTGCCGCTTTCGTTCAATCAAACCAATACCTTTTTTGCTGTCCAATTCTGCGAATAGGCGCACCGCCTTTTCAGAGCGGCAGCGCAAGGTTTCCATGACTTCTTCTACCGTAAAAATGATAAAGACACGATTTTGGTCGTCTACCCAGCCGTTCCGATAGGACAACTCCATGCGATCAAGCAGCAGCCCATACAATAGCTTTGCATCAGAGGAAACGCCATCAAACCGACTATCGGTGATTAGCAGTTTTGGAATGCGAAAGAAAGCGTATTGTTCACCAGAATGTCCATAGTAATAGGGCAGGGATAAGGCCATAGCGTTCACCTCACATTCTATGGGATAAAAAGGGCAGGGGACTCCCTGCCCTGAGATTTCAAATTTTTAATTGCTCGGTACACTTTTGCAACAGAGCTTGAAATTTTTTGGGTTTTCTATTTCCGCGTAGGCAATAGGACGACGAAAGAAAGGTTACAAGCGAATCCCTTGTAATATTCCACCCTTTTCTTCCGAGTATGGCAGTAATACGCTTTTCGAGTACCCAGCGTTGAATAGCGGTCATTGAGAACCCTGTCAGTTCCCTGATTTGCTGTGTCCGAAGGAGATCGGGCAGGTATGAAAAATGTGCCTGCAGCACTTCATATATTTGCCGGTTTACATTTTCATCATTTCCATAAAGCGTATCCTTTTTGTAAAGATAGGCAAGTGCATCTGTGAGCTTAATGTGATGAATACGCCCGGTAGGGGTATCTACTATCTCATATGAGATTTCTCCGCGCCGGGTTAAATTATATGCAGTCTTGTGGCATATCCCGCACACTTCACAAAACTGCTTTTGTGTAATATACTCCGGATATGCTACTGCAAGATCCGAATAATAGGTCAGCAGATCCATTTCAGTTCTCCCTTCTGGTGATTGCCGACAGCAGAGAAAACCAATGATTCTCAGAAATGTGGTCTATCCTATTTTCTATCCTTTGTCCATTTTTGCTCGCATTTTTCGGAAAATGCGAAAGCGCCTGCCACCCCTGTTTTTCTTGTATCAAATACTCAAAAAGTCCTGATTTTTCAATGGGTTCAAGGCATAGTAACTACCGTGTACTGCTTCGATGTGACGCCTAAGTGGAACAGTTTCGAAATTACTCGAAATGCGGTAGGTCGGCTCAAAACCGGCGCGAGAGTTCGAATCTCTCCATCTCCGCCATGAGGTCTGCCAGCGAAAAGCTGGTAGACCTCTTTCCTTTTTATGGAGAAACCGCCGATAGGTTTTGCAGCATGGGCGCCACAATGTCCTGCTCAATGGCTGCGGCGGATTGTTTTTTCGTGGCATATTGCAGATGCCCGTAAATATCCACCGTTGTTGAAATCTCACTGTGTCCCAGCCATTCTTTTACCTGTTCCATCGGAACACCGTTGGCCAGCAAAAGCGAGGCACAGGTATGGCGAAGATCGTGGAAACGAATGTGCCGTAAATTGTTCTTGGCAAGCAATTTCCCAAAGGTCGAGGACACATAGTTGGGTTTAATAAGATTGCCGATCACATCGACACAGACATATCCCAGATATTCTTTGTTGTAGGAGCGCCCGCACAGCTTGCGATTTTCTTCCTGCTGTTTCTTGGCCTCCAGCAACCGCTCTTTCAAAAAAGGAATCAACGGATAAGTCCGCAGACTGGATTTGTTTTTTGCCTTGTCCTTCTTAATCGTGACCCGCTCTCCCTTTACATTGCAGGTTGTTACTGTATGCCGGATGGAGAAACAGTCATGGTTGAAGTCAAAGGCACTCCATTTCAGACCGATAACCTCACTGCGGCGCAGGCCGTAAAAGCAGTCAGTCAGGAGGACTACCAGTTCGATCTTATGTCCCTTGATGACTTCAAACAGATTCAGGACTTCCGAATCCAGGTAGTAGTCACCCTTGAAGGGTTCAGGCTTGGAAATGATAATCCGGTCAGCCGGATTGCTTGGAATCAGATTTTTGTCAACCGCATAATTCAACGCCCCATGAATCAGAGCGTGGTAATGTTTAACGGTGGTCGGCTTGACCCGTTCCAATTCTTTCTCATAAAAAGCGAGAATATCTTGTTTGGTAAGGTCACAAAGGGCGACAGGATGCTCTCGGAAATACGGGGCGATGGGGTTGTTAAGCTGTTGTTCGTATCCCGAATAGGTCGAGAGTTCAATGGGCTTGCTGTCCATCACCCGTCCGGTAGCAGACTTGTACTTGTACTCAAGCCACTGATACAGGAAATCCACAAAGGAAATCGCTGCGGATGACGGGCCAGACGGAGAAGCCGACTGCTGTGAGGCCGTAGCCTCCTGAAGCAGCTTTTCCGTCCATTCCTTTCGGATGGTGGGAAGCATATTGTTTGCCCAGGTCTTGTTGCCCTTGACTTTCTTATGGGTGGGAATCCATTTGGGCTTTCTCTTGCCGTTCTCATCGGTAAGGTTCAGAACCCAATAGAGATACCCTTTTTTCTCGGCCACATGGCCGGAGATTAGTTTGCTGTTTCCTTGCAGGTGTACCGCTGGCATACTGATCTGTTCCTCCTTTTGCGGTATTGAGTTCACCTACCAATGACACCTTTATTGTATCATCGGACAGAACAAAACTCCAGGTAAATCCGCGTCAGAATTGTTAACTTTCTGCGTCTATCCGGTGAAGATCGACACCATAGCCTGCTACTCTGCCAAAGTGGAGCAGGTGATTTTCAAATAGCGAAGAATGTGGGCTTTGGGGATGCGGTAAGCCCGTCCAATTTTCAGGTACTCAATTTTCCCATCTTTAAGTAACTTGTACCCGGTTTTTGTGCTGACGCCAAGCGCCTCACACATTTGGCCAATGTCCATCACATCCGGGTAGTCTTTTAACATCAATCGGTAGGCATCTCTGGGAGAGAGTAGGCCGCCGTCATTTTCATACATTGTGAGTCCTCCTTTCGTTGGGGTATCCTATGCCGATGCTGATTGCCAGGGCTGCATCTACCTCCAGCATTTTTTCTTTGCTGATACGCCCAATGTAACCACGGAGCCGCTTCCGGTCTATTGTCCGCAGTTGTTCCAACAGAAGCAGAGAGGTAGGCGCAAGCCCCGGCACATTCTCCAGAAGAATATGGGTAGGCAGACTGTTCTTCGCTTTTCTGCTGGTGATGGCTGCCGCGACAACGGTAGGACTAAAGTGATTTCCTACATCATTTTGGATTACAAGGACAGGACGGATGCCGCCTTGCTCGGAGCCGACCACCGGGTTCAGGTCTGCATAGAACAGATCACCACGCCGGATAGCCTTTCGCATAAACTGACCTCCTGAATATTAAGTAAGCCGGAAACAGGGCAGGCCATAAGACCTGCCCCATTTCCGGCGAAATACAAAATCCGATTTGTTTTCTTGCTATGTGCCATTTGTCCTTGACACCCCGCACATATTGGGAAGTCATCAGCGACCGGCAGCGAACCGGCCCACGGGAATCTCACCCCTCCGAGGATCTCTCCGAGCTGCCCCCATTGCGTGATCCTGCAACCAGATGGTTTCCAAATGTTATGGACTACTCTGATCTTAAGCAGGGCTGTGGCTGGACAGGAGTACCATTATACCCCTTTCCGGTCATGGCCGCGCCGGGTGCTGCCCGGTTTTTACAGGCTGCCGTTACTCGCTCATACGGGACAAGATTGTATGCAAGACCAATTATGATAATCAGGTGGGATCTGCTCATCATGTCCGTATATCATGGCGCGGCCCCTGAATCGGCTTTTGCTCCTCGCACTGGAAAGGGGGATGTTACTGATGAATGAGTATGCGGTTGTCAAGGTACAGGCGAAAGGAGAACACTCGAAAGAATGCCTTTCACCTATCGTCCTGAAACCGCAGGGGTGTCAACCCTGTGCCGCAAAATATTTTTTCAATTTGGCAATCGCCAGGTTCAGGGACTTGGCAACAGCTTGATGGCTTGTCCCTTCCATCCGACCGATCTGCCGGGTAGAGAGTCCCTGAAAAACATGAAGCCGGAACCGCCGTTTCTGAACCTCGGTCAATGTACCTACTGTAAAAAGCTGCTCCAGGGCTTTCCAGGCATACTTGCGGTTCTGTATGTCAACAACTCGTTCTTCCCATTCTTCATCCAGAGCGCGAGTGGCACAATGCTCCGTTTCCTCCAAACCGTGGATCGAAACATCCTTGCGGGTCTGGGCGCTCTCTGCCCGATCCTGCTCATAGTAAATTTGATCGGACAGGGCTTTCAGCTCTGCAAAGTCATGTTCCGTTTTGTCAGGATTCTCCTTCAGATAATCCTCCAGTGTGATTTCTATGATTTCGTTATGAAAGCGATAAACGATATTTGGGCTGTTTTTGTTTATCGCATAGTCGCTTTTGCGATAATTTTGCACCTCTGTTACCTCCGATTTGTTTTTTGTGGAAAACAAATCGGAAGTGGTGGTGCTCGACACCAGTGACCAAGTAGTCGAGAACAAATCAAAAAGCGGCCGAATCTGTAACTCAGTACAAATTCGACCGCTCCAAGTCGTTTATTAAAAAGTCCGCAGAAAAAGCATCTTTTGGCAGGTGGAGGCTTTTCGCTTTTAGAACAATACTCCCGGCCACCATACTTCCATATAAAGATGATTTTCTTTGTCTTGTAAGCCGTGTGTCGTGGTGCGTAAAGACAGCGGAACAGCATAATGCGCTTCTTGAGGTATTGCATAGTGCATCAGACTCCTGTCCATACAAACGGACGGCACACCGGCAGCATCACTCCCTTTCTTAATTCAAATATATGTATTTCTACCGACAGGTCAATGCTGCCGAGCCGAAATAAACCTATTCAGTTTAAGATCAACTCTGCATTGTCCGGTCATCAGCGATTATTCTTTTTTATGCGGATAAAGTCAGTAATCACAAGTATCAAACCGATTATTCCAATCGCAACTATTACATAGCTTTCATGTAAAATTCCATGAAAGCCAAGAAAGCCACTAAATCCGGTTAAATGGACACCGTTTCCGGTCATTCCCGAAATAGGAAAACGAACAGAAAGTCGCCATAATACAAATATAATCAGCGCCGATATTCCAAACAAACTTCCTCCAAGCCACGTTCTCCATGACATTCGCTTGTTTCCTTTCAATGCAGATTCTTGTGGTGGGGTCGGCTCGGTAATATTGTCCTTTAACAAATAGTCAGTAGATACCTTAAAACATTCACTTAATGAGACGATTTTTTCCAGTTCAGGGGATGCCAAGCCGTTCTCCCATTTTGTGATGGCCTGCCTTGATACTCCTATTTTTTCTGCGAGTTTCTCCTGGGACAGTCCCATCTTTTTTCGTTCCCTTTGAATCTTTTCGGGTAACTTCATAGTGAACCTCCTCACTTTCATTCTATTTTTTCTGTGGTAGCCACTCTACCACCCCACCTATGTCAATTCGGCAACCAGTGGTAGCAATAAAAAAATTATGAAATATTGCAGAAAAGCTCACCGAAACGGTGAGCTTTTCTGCGATAATCAATATTGTGGGTAGCTGCCTATTTTGGTTCTTCCCACAGATGCCCACACATTTTCATAGAGAGAATCTATCCTTCGTTTTTCCCAATCGCATCCGCTAATTGACCACTGACGGCATCTATGTAGAGATATACCCCGTCCCGATCACAGTGGTACAGGTTAGAGTAGCTTGTGCTCTCATTCGGGCTGATGGGGTTGGGCTCTACCACTTCAGTGGCCTCCAACAGACCGACTCCTGACTTTGCAGCAGCAGAAAGTGCTTTTTTCAGCACAGCAATCTGTCCATTGCTCCAAAGCCCCTCCAGATCTTCAAGGACTTTTGGGTCCTGCTCCATGTCTTTGAGAAGTTGCATAACTTGATCTGGAGACAGATATACACCGGAGCAATAGTTTTCGATGATTCGGTTCTGCATGGGGTTTGGAAAGGAAACAGGAGTGATTTGTTCCCATGAGGTGAAGTACCGCGCATATTCTGGCTTTTGTTCCACCAGGAACGAAAAGGCACTACCTCTGGTGTAATAATAATCTCGGAAAAAACCTTGGATTACTGCAATATAGAAGCCGTGGCTTTTGTCAAACAGCTCGTTAGATTCCGTTTCAGCCCCAACGCGCAAGGTATCCAGATATTTTTCGGCATAGAAATCCTCCATTCCATGCTGCGCGGCAAGGGCCAGCACTTTTTCCTCCTGTCCCTGCTGTATCCAGGTTAAGGGAGTAAAATACCATTCCCGCATTTCCTCTGGTGAAATCGGGTGAATACTCACATCGTATCCCACAAAAATCCTCCTTTCAATCCCACCAGAAGTACCAAACAGTGGACTGCCGCAGCACATCGGCCAGAGCGCCCACGGTGGCGTCCTCCGGCCCCTGGTCAATCACATCGGGGCAGAAGCCGTACAGTTCCACTGCTGCATCCATAGCCTTCTCCTCGGGAACGGGAGCCGGGAGCAGGAACTCCAACTCGTCGTGGCTCATGGCAGCGGGCACCGCCCCATGCTGTTCAAACCAGTATTTCGCAACTGCCATTAACTCCGGCGTGTTAGGACATTCATTCCAGCCACCAAAGGGCAGATAGGCAAAAATCTCCCAAGGATTCTTCACGGGGATTTTAGCCAGAATGAGAGGATAGGTCATATTATTATCGGAATTCTAGTAGCTTGAAAAACGACGATTATCATATCCGCCCTCCATCTCGCCCAGGATCTCCTCATCCCAGTCCATATCGTCATCCTCGGCTTCTTCCTTGCGCTGCCCAATCATTTCCTCCAGGACTGCCTTACTGTTCTGGATGGGGGCGGAGAGCATCTTCTTCCGGTATTCGGCAACTTTGTCCGGGTCGAAAGCAAAGTCGTCCTCGCCATCGCTGTCCGGGTCAGAATTCATAATCAGGCATTCCCACAGGATTTCGTCATCCGCCTTAATCAGAACCGGCACAAAGCCCTCTTTGACACTTTCCCGTTTGGCATAGTTATATGCCGACATGATGGGGTCATCATCCGTCATTGAGGGGAAATAGGTACATTCACAGTCCAGATATTCCATCATGGCTTCCGCAAGGTCTGAAGGCTCCAGAGTGGCCTCATCGAAACTCTGTCCCTGCCAGTTGGCGAACCGCTTTTCCATGACTTTTGCCATAGCCTGATAATAGTTTTCATCAAATGGGATGAACAGATAGGCTTCGTCCTGGAACTTATCGGAATAATATTGCTCTGAACCGAAATACTCCAAAGCATAGTTATCAATGTCGCTGGGGAAGTACGGGCTGTCCGCCTCGCCATAGTAGTATCCGGCAAAGGCCGCGCCCTCCTTGTTGAACAGCGCCCCAAAGAGCTGCCCTTTCAGCTGGTCCCGGATAAAGCCACGCAGATCGGCGCGGCTTAGATCTGCCATAAACGGCTGCACCTGCTCCCAGTACCGCTCCATAAATTCCGCGCTCATCAGATCATGCTCTATGCACCAGCGCAGATAGATTGCCATGTGGTTGTAGGCATTGATCTCATTCACCGGCAAGCCCTTTTCCTGAATGGATTCCAGGTGCCATGCGGCATCGTCCATATCGCCGGTGAATTCTTCCTCTGCAAGCGTTCCTCTGGTAATGGCATTCTGACGGGTGGGATTAACCACAAAACTGATGCCTGCCATTTTTTCCAGCAGAGCGTCCGCATCATGCTCCATCTTATACTCCATCTCGTTCCGATAGAGCGGAATCACCTGATAGAAGTTGACCTCCTCGCCGCTGGGCAAAGTGCAGACCTCGCCTCCGTTCCAGACAACATCCTGCGGACCTACCAGAAGTGCGGCGCAGAGTTCCGTATCCTCTGCAAACGGCGATTGCTTATCCATTGTGTGGCCAAAGCCCAGCCAGGTATCGTTGGAAATAGGCAGGCGTGCCAACACTTTCAAGAGACCAATCGGCCAGTACCACCGCTCATCCTTCAGGGATTCCTCATCCAGTTTCCAGTCCTTCGGCAGAGCGATGGCCAGCTCTGCTCGCTCCAGCTTGTATTCCGCCAGTTCCACCGGCACATTCATCCGGTGGGCGCCCATGCCCATTGTCACCAGTGTGTAATAGTCCCGCTCATCAGAGGGAGGAACAACGCAGATGTCCACATGGATGTCAGGGGAAACCAGCTCATGGAACACATTCTCAAACTCACCAAAGGTGTTTTTGATGTGCTGCTCTATCGCAGACATCTCATCCTCCGAATAAACCTCCGGCTCGCTGTTTTTCCGTCGAGGACCAGATGGCATCCGCCTTTGTGCCGTCTGGGTTCAGGAAAATCTGAAAATACTGATCGTCTCCCGGCTGTTGATAGACAAGACCAATGCGGCGGGTCTGGTCCACAAACACACCTGTTAGAATGCCCTCTGGTTCTCCTTCAGGAGTGTGGGTCAGCCATTCACCGCTGTCCAGCCGTTCCTTGAGCTGCCGCAGCCAGTCGGTTCCCATCTTGGAGAGTCCAGCTTCATTCATACGGAAGGAAAGCTCCACAAGATGTTCCTTCACCGGGTATTGGAATTCACAGCAGGGGGAATTTTTCTTATAGCTATACCGCTCTGGGTGGAACAGTTCATAAAATTCGGCAAGTCCCGCTTCGTCCACCCGAATGCAGGCTATGGCGCATTGTTTATCATCCGCATTCTCGTCCAGTCCCCGCTGGAGCGTTTGGTCAGCATCGGGATTGATCCAATGATATTCCATCTGTTCCAGGGTGGCTCCGGCTTTGATCTCTTTTTTTAAGGTCAGGAACTCATAATCTCCCGGTTCCAGTTTTAATCCTTGCTTGACGGCATCCAGCGCACCGGATTTATCGCCAAAATGCGCCCGCAGCTTGCCCACTTGCAGCCAGATCCAGGGGTAGTCCGGCTCCTCCTGAGCGCCCCGCTCTGCATATTCCAGTGCTTCTTCCAGCCTGCCGCAGTACATCAGCGCCACAGAATACCGATAGTACCAAGTAGCGCAGCCCACGGCATTTTCCTCGGAATCCTTCATCCATTCCACAGTACGGTAGTAGTGGATATAGTCATCCAGATTGTTGCTGGCGAAGGCATACCAGAGGGCAATCTGCAAATCCCGATGAGCCTGTTTTTCGCTGAATCGTCCTTCTTCTACGCCGCTTTTGATAAAATTCTCCAGCCAGTCGAGCATTTTCCCAAAGTAAGCGGCAGTTCCTTCGTCAAAGGACTCCAGTATTTCAATATCCTCTGTCGAGAGCAGGGAGCCAGTTTCCTCATGAATATCAGGCTCCGGTTCTTTCTCGTCCAGTAGCGGCACACCGCCCACATCCCGCCGAAATGCGTGGAAGTGAGCATAGGGCAGGTCGCTTCCCTCAAAGAATGCCTGTGCCGCTGTTAGTACAGCGGGCAGATCCCAGGCGATAAAATCCAGATACCCACAATACAGACCAGTGGCCCCACCCAGGAAGGTCACGGCTTCCTCTCCTGCATCCCGCAGGATGGCATCCCGCAGGTTATCCCGGAAATCCAGAATAGCTTTCACTCGTTCCTCACCGGTAAAACCGGACAGCGGGTACAGGAGGAATCCAGCGGCAATGCCATCCTTGTGGTACTCATCCACCATATCACTGCGGGCAGTCAGGTAGTCGTTGATGAGCACCGGCAGGCGGCAGCTTCCAGTATAAACATCCAGCCGCCAGTCAGCCTCCGGGTTCTCCACCGGTTCCAGTTCATAGGCAAGATAACTGTTTTCCAGGTAGTCGCTGCCATCCCGCCAGAGAGAAAGCCCCATGCTTTGCAGCAGCTCCGGCAGTTGGGAAAGCAGCTTGGCCGGTTCGTCTTTCGGTTGAGCATAAACATCAAACCCAGCAACAAAGGCGATAGCGGAAACTTCTCCGATGGTTTGATCCACCAGCATAGAGAGTGCCCACCAGACCTTGTCTGTGTCCTCTTTCAAGATCGGCGTCAGCTTTTCACAGTAAAGGACCAGACTTACCTGATGATCCTCTGTTTCCTCTGCCCACATCTGCACATCCTCAGCCCGAACTTCAATCTCTCCAGCTCGCAGCTCGAACCCCTCACAGGGCTGGCGGCCTACCCAGATATTCCAATGCTCAAGCACCGATTCTGGGGCCTGCTTCTGGAAGTACACCAACGGGAACAGGCGGGAGCGAAGCCCCTCTGGACTGAGGATCAATTCATGCTTTTCGCCATTGAAGCCCAGCTCGAAGGAAGTATCACGCAGGGCCGTCTTGAGTGCATTCCCGCATTTTTCAACCAGTTCTTCGCCGCGCTGGTGCGTTTCGTCCGTATCTATGATTTGACGCAGTTCTGCCTCAATCTGCGTAAAGGCTGCCCACGATTCCCGCGTCCTTTCACGGAAGTTCTTTTCAAAGCGGGGCAGGGACAAACGACGGCGGCAATCGTTTATGTACTCCTGCGTATCTTTGTCTCCGGGGCGGGCTTTCAGGGCCTTTTCAAAGTAACGCAGGGCGGGGCCTTCCTCATCCAGACAATAATAGGCGGAAGCGATCCGATAATTCCAGCAGTGATCTTCGGCAAAATACTCCTCATGGGGAGCCAGAAGTTCCAGCGCCTTTTCAAAAGGCTCCCGTTCTCCTATATGTGCAACGGCAATATATGCCTTGGCCAATTCGCTGTCCAGTTCCGGGGTGCGCTCCTCGGCAGGAATCGCTTCCAGGGCGTCGATTACCTTCTGCGCTTCATCCTGTTCAAACCATTGCTGGCATTGTTTCAATAAATCCATATCATGATCTCCTTTTCCATCTTCGGTAGGGATAGGTTTTACTAATAAGCAGAGCTTGTAATTTCAAAGCTAAAATTCATATCTGCATTTATGGTGGCTTCTTCATTTGTGGCTGGTTGTATCACAAACTCAAATGTAGGTTCATAGTCCCCGTCCTGCAAGGTTTCTCCACCCAAAATCTCGATATGATACCAGCCATTTGCAAGCTCAATCATCGGCTTCTTATGCACTCTATAGTAAGAAATCAGATCTTTCACCTTTTCAGGCGTAAACTGTTCCAATATTGGCCATGTAAAAAGCATCAGCATATTATGATCTACTTTGAGGGAATAGCCACTTTTTCTAAGCTGCAATCGGTTTCTTTCTTTGCACAGCTCCGGTCTATCACCAGAGAGATTGAACAATATGGTATAGGGATAGTTTTCAATACCGGTCATTGGGATTACAATTCCTTCGGCAAATATCCTGTCGCCGCTTTCGTTTGTGGTAAACTCCATCGCTAAATCATCTGAAAGATGATTTGCCTGCTTCCAGTCCTCCAGCAACAAAATGTCACCAAGGAGAAAATAATTAACAAGATCGTTTAATACTTCCGTAAACTTATATATCATCCATTATGCCTCCCTTACAATCCTGTCCGCTGCCAACCGTCCAGCCGCTCCTGCACCGCGTCAATCATCCAACCCTCGCCCACGCGCTTCATGAGAAAGCGGCGGTCAAAGCTGGTATTTTTCTCTCTGGTGTAGATGTAGAGCTTGTTCTTAGTGATTTGTTCCGCGTCAAGGAATTCTTCCCCGTTGTAGGTGCCCTGGGCGCTGTATGAGAGGGCCAGAGGCCGGTAGCCCAGACGGGGCTTTTCGCTCACATACTTCTCCCAGATCGCCAGCAGGCGGGGCACAGCCTCGGCATCTTCAAACCCAACCTGATCCATGTACTGCTCCCATTCTGTCATTTCGGCAAAGAAAGCGGACAACACATTGCGGCATTCCGACGCTGCCTGCTCATCCAGCTGGACGGGCTTTTTGGCCTTTTCCCGCTGGAGCTGGGAGAAGTGTTCCATCTGCTCCTTGGTAAATTGCACATGGGCCACCGGATGGATGTAGTTGTTGCCGGCGACAGCCAGTAGTCCATCATAAGTAACAGCAGTGTGGTCGATCCAGATGTGGGAGAGTTTGGGGATGGAGGCTGCTCGAAGCAGACCGGCATCCTCCAGCCTGGTGTGGTCAAGGGCCAGTAGATCCAGCTTACAGCTTTGCAGGGCGGACAAGCCGCTTCCGTCGATCCCGGCATTCCCGGTCAGCAGCAGATAGCGCAGCTTGGGCATGGCGGAAAAAAAGGGGAAACAGGCGTCGGTGAGGGCGCCGTTCTCCACGCCGAAGTTGACCATACTTTTATGCCCGGCAAAGGGGGCAAGCAGTTCATCCGTCACCGGATACCCTTTCACATGGAAGCCCACCAGGGTGTAACCGGCCAACCGCTCCATGATCTCTGCGGTCAGCTTCGGGACTTCAAATTGTTTCTCTCTATCTAAGGCCAGGACACCATTTGCCCAATCCGCTGTCCGCGCCCGTTTTGGCCATTCCATAGCTTTCCTCCTTACTCCTGTGCTCAATCTGCTAACATTTTATGGGGAAATCTCTTTTCAAATATCCCAGTCTATGAAATCTTCACGGTTCAATACAAAGTGCTGATACAGGCACTTCAAATTTTCCTGTTCATCCCGTGAGAGCTTCGCCCCGTTTTCATACTGTAAAGTGTCGGCATACAGGATAAAGCCATCCACTTTTCCTGATGAAGCCCGAAACTCACCGTTTCCAATAATAGCAACATCGCCACATACAAATGTAACCGAAGAAGAAGTGGTATGGATTTTCATAATTGCTTTGATCATGACTTCCTCCCAAAATCACATCATTGTGTACTTTGCTTATTTGGATTGTCTTTAGCGGGCTCCAATGCCGATGAATCGCACCTGCACAACGCAGCTTCGACCTTACAGATTGCGGATATATGCTTGATCTTCCAGAAACTTTTCCAACGAAATCTGCTGCTTTTCGTACATCAATCCCCAGCGGTCAAGAGAGTTTTCCAGCGGGGCGGTTCCGGTATCAAGACCGGAATAGATCAAGAGCGGCAGTTCTTTCAGCCTGTCTTTTGTCTGCTGAAAGCTGCTGTCGCCAAAATGCTGTTTTAGAAACACCAGAGCCTTTTTGGTGTCGGAAATCCCGATTACAATCAGGCGGATGTAGTGATAGGGATATGCTGTTTCATATTCCTGCGTTTTGGGTACATCCAAAACGCTTTCGAGAAAATCTTCCAAACAATCAAAGGCAGGCTGAAAGTCCCAAGTTCCGGCGCCATGTTCTGCCCAGAACACGGCTGTATCGTTCCGTCGCAGGTCCAGGCAGTATGGATCACCAGCATCAGACGCAATCACCACAAGATGCTCGTCCCAATCTTTAATTACCTTTTGTTCCACAGGATTATAGGCGTATCCCTCCTGGCCCTTCACAAGGGTATCCAGTCCCCACAGTTCCAGGGCCTCATAGGTATCATTGCTCCACACGGTTCGCAGTCCACAGCAGCGCTCCAACAGCATCCAATAGTCTGCCGGAAGTTCCCAGCGTCTGCGGATCTGGCTCTTATACTGCTTGGACATGGCTTGCTCCATCGCAGGTATATCAATTTGTCTTAATAGCTCGTCCAATAATTGCTCCAATCGGCTTTTCATCAATATCACCTCTCATTTTCGGGTGATACTATTCTCCACCCGGATGTCTGCACCCGGATAACAGGACGGAAAAAGTCATAGTCATTGTGAATCTCATTATCCTCCCGAACCTCCGGTTTACAGTGAGGGGAACAGGGTAAATATCCAAGCAAAGGACCCATGCCACCGCAGACATTGCAGCCGCCGTCGCCGCCGCAGGTGGTCAATGTTTTCCCGTCTACCAACTCCCGCTTATAGGGGTCGTAGGCGATAGACAGGCCAAAGAAGTTGGGCTGCTCCATGTCGTATGGCTTACCCTGATCTTCCCCGTTTTCAAAGTGGTGCAGTTTCATCTCGTGGTCCAGTCCATCCCCCCAGGGAAACAGGGTGCGGCATCCGCCCCCGCACAGATAGGCCCACTCATCCGGCGTGGGAAGGCTGGCTGCCAGCTCCCACAACAGGGACCGCTGAAATTCCGGGTAGGTCATTGGATGGCACAGCCACGCTCGCCAGCTATCACCATTGCGTTCAAAGCGGACAGTTTCGTGTATTTCAAAGCTCTGGCTGTTCTGGCCCGCCCACTTCTGCAAGTTCTCCAGCCAGTCGGGGTGGGCGGTGATGCGTGGATCGTTCATGGGTACGCTTTCCCAGCCAATTTCCTCCAGTTTTCTGCCCACGAACATGGGGGCGATGGTCACCTGGCGTACTGGGGTCATGCCCTGCCTGAGAAATTCCTCCGCAGAGCCCTCATATTCGATTTCCGCAAAAATATCCGCCAGTTCCTCTTGGTTGGCCTTGTCCATTCCTTGGACAAAACTCTCCCAGCCAAGAATCACGGTATCGCCCGGGACAAAGACAAACTCCCGGCCACCTTTTTCAAATAGGCCGGTGGTGCAGCTTTGTCCCCAGCGGGAAAAGGCGTATAGTTCCTTGAATGTCAAATGATAACGAGTCGCCAGCGTCTGCATAAGCCAGAGCTTATCGGCCAGTTTCAAGGTATCAAATTGTGGGCGAAATAGTTTTTCGTTCATAGCAGCGCACCTCACAGCAAGTCTACCTTGATACCGCACCGTTCCAGAACGGGCAGCACCTGTTCCGGCTTGGAGGACATGAGGGTAATATGTTTGAGATTGGGGAACTGGCGCAGTTCCGCCTCCGTAATGGTATTAAGATCAAAGGCTCCATCCTCGCCATCCCAGAACGGACAGAGCTGGGTATAAATCTCGCTGCCGCCATCCATCTCGATCTCTGTGACCTCCGGGGCCAACCGCTCCGGGACAGGGTATTTCTCCAGCCACTTCCGAATCTCTGGGATGGGTTCATACCCTTCCGCGTCAATGTCGATCTTGCGTCGGCTATACTCTCTGGCAAACTCATGGGCATCCAGTTTAGGGGCCAGTAAGCCTTTCTCGTACATCAGGACTTCCATAACCGCCAGCTTGAAGTTGAAGCTGGTAAAGGTGAGCACTGGTTCAGTCGGCTTGGATAACCCGTATTTCTGCGCTTTCGCCGCCTTATTCTCTGGCTCTTTCCAGCTGACCTGCACCATTGCGGAGAGGGCCTCCAGCTTTGCTTTCTGCGCTGATTGCTCCTCTGAAACAGGACCCGGCAAGCGGGTATAAACGGTAAAGCCGCCTAATTTGAGGGTATGGGCAAATCCGGCGAAATCCTTCCAACTGGCCTCCCGGTAGTCCTTGGACCCGATCCAAACCGCTCCGTCAAATGTCTGCCGAACCGCATACTCTCCCTGTGCCGCTACCCGGACACCAAGGGTTTTGATGGTCTGCTCATCTTCATCCAACCAGCCCTGGAGTCCAAGCTCGTCCCACAAAGCAAGTGCCTGGGTATAGGGACTCTCTCGGCCAGTCATGGGGCTTTTCCGTGTTCCATTTTGCAGGACAATGCGGGCAGGCCCCAGCTTTTCCGCCAGCTGCGACAGGGTAAACGGCGGCGTAAATACCGACCCCAGGATGGTCAGGCTGTCTTTTTTGAGAATGATTTTTCGCTCTATGGCCTTGGGCGGTAGAAAGATGGGCAGATTCGGGTACACTTCTTTGTACTCCCGCCATTCCAGCTTTTTGGGCTTGTTTGCCGTCCGCAGGAAGCCCCAGAAGTCGATGGGATAACGAAATACCGGCCCAACCCTGTCCCGCCGGGTGACGATGACCACCGTGCCATCGGTGAGTATTCCAATGTGCTGCATTTTCTCCCCGCCGAACATTTCCGGACGGATACGCAGCACTTCACGGGTGTTCCTATTGATGAGCTGGGCAAAGTCATCGGAGAGGATCTCGCCGTTTCCCTGCACCAGCAGCCAGTCCCCGGTAAACCAGCGTAGTTTCAGCCCCTCGCCCATTCCGGGCAGGGGGGCGATGCGGCACCGCCCGGTGTCCATGTCCAGTTCCAGCAGGCATTCTTCCATCCGCCCCTTGCCACTGACTGCGTGGATCATGGTAATGCGGCCTGTGCCGGGAACGGGAACGGCCTCGGAGAGATGGTCGTATCCATCCAGAGAGAAGGTGTGTTTTGTTACCTTGCCGTTTTCCCAGCGGTAAATCTGCCCCTTGTACCACTCGTTGGAAAAGTAGACCCGGCCCAGACCGTCTGTCGTAATGCCGCAATGGTATTTGGTGCTCCATCCATCTTCCGGCAGAGTCCAGTTTTTCACATCCTGGCAGGTGCCCCGGTCAGTCAGTTCAATCCGTGTAGCGTTGGTGGGATCGCCCACCCAGAGGGAATGGTCGGCCCAGCAGAGGGTCCGGGGCGGGCCGTCATACCCAATGGGGGACGGCTCGAACCAGTTGAGGGTAGCCGGATTCTTGCTCAGTAATGCTCCCCAAGGTGCGGCAAACTGTGGGCGCGGGTTACTTGGGGCGGACGGTGGCGCAGATCGGCCACACAGCCGTTTTTCCATTCTTCTGCATCCTGGTTTTTCCATTCGCCCGCCGCAAAATCACCCGCCAGGGAGTTGAAGAAATAATCGTACTCATCCTGAAGTATGTATTCCTCGCAGGGCATCAGCTTCCCAGGGGCCTGCTCCTTGGCATGGTCGCCCCATTTTCGCCCTTGCTGTTTCATCAGGTGACAATATTGCCCCTGCTTTTTGCAGTAGCGTTCCCATTCGTTGCGTTCTTCCTCTGGGAGCAAGGCAAAAAGATACTCGTCCTCATCGTCCAGGTTATACAGTGCCCAGCCGAAGGCAGAGAGTTCCTGCCCCAAGGCCGCCGCTCCTTTTTCATGGGGCAATTTCATATATTGGATGCCGATGGCGTCAAAGCGTTCATCCAGCAGCGCCGGGACCTGTGCGCCCCATTTCCCTCGAAGTTCCGCCAGAGTGTCCTGTACGGCTCCGTCAAATTTTAGAATGTCCAGCGCATCGGATATGATTTGTGCCCAGTCTGGCATGAAAGTACCCCCTTTTAGTGCCTCAAAGTTTGCTGCTCAGCCGCTTGACTGGCGCAGACATTACATCCGAAAAATGCTTACACAGAATCTCTGTGAATAAGGTCATTGCAAGAAACGGCTTGAGATTACCTGCTGCAATCTCAAAATATTGAGAATAGCCCCAATCCAACTCATCTTCTCCGCACCAAAAGTTGAGAAGTTCTGCCCCCAGATCCATCCGCTGACTGGATAGGGATTTCCATGGAATCTGTGACCGCAGATACTCCTGAACCTCTCTGAGCTGTTCTGCGGCAATGCGCTGATGGGCATAATCCCACACATTCTTAAAATAGGTATCCAGTTCTACATAGCCAGAAAAGAGGATGCCGCAATCAATCTTGGAAAATATCTCCACCATACAAAGGATGCGCCGCCGGTGAAAAGCCTCCATTTCCCGTTCCAAGGCCTCAGCCTGAATCATTTCGTGTTTCTCTATACAGGCATAAGCTTCATTTTCTGGTATCTGGAACGCTTCATCTACTTTTTTGGCTATGGTAAACATCTGGATTTCATCGGCATTCTTGCGCTTGCGTAGGTCATCCCAACTGCCTCGCTCCCATTTATCCTCTTTTGAATAACAAGCAGAGCATATCGCCTGTGCCGGGTCAATTTCTCTCGTCAAACAGTAAGGACAAAGAATTTTCGCATTCTCACACAATCTGATCGGCTCCTTTATATTATTCCATGTCCGCTTCTATTTCTTCCGCTTCCGACAAGCCATATACATCCGTTGGCGTATCCCCTGAAAACCCAACCATAAGTCCAAATGGCTCCCCCACAGGAAGGGTACAAATCTCAAAGTGCAGGCCCCATTCTGTCTCATCATAAAACAGAAATTGCGGCTGCTCGGCGGGAATCTCCGTTTCAGGGAATGGAGCGCGCTGCAATCCAAACTTCTCAGGGCTTTTACCAATCTGCGCCTGAATCTCATGCTCCGCTTTTGAAAGATACTCCCGCCAGTTTTGAAGCACAGAACGGATAAAATCCAGGTTTGCCGACTGAAGTTCAGATGTGTTCAAAATAATGGAAAACAGGATCTCTGTGTCTGCGATTCTTCCAGTCCAGCAGTGGATGGTCCCTGGTCCTTTCTGAAAGGTCAGTGCTCCCAATCCCAAATCGGAATGTTCAAAAAAAACTGTTCCATATCATTCTTGCCCCAATCCCCAGGTTACAACAACAACCATGTACTCAAAGCACTTATTTCCTCCCGCAGCAATGCGGATTTCCCAGTGGCGGCAAAGGCTTTTTGGATACCGCCATAGCGCCGCCCGGAGCGGTCTACCAGCTGGAGCGCGGCTGCCTCCAGATCGGGAATCGCCATCACAGCATCTGCCAGCGCCTGGGCGGAGAGTTTATCCCCGATCAGAGAGGCGGCAAAGTAGCGCAAATGGCTGTGAGAGAGGGCGGACAAATCGCTGAGTTTATGCAGTTCATAGAGTTTCAGGGCATAAAGGGAAGGAAGCCCATCCAGAGCCGGTAGTTTCTGCACAGCTGGTAGTGACTGGAGATAGAGTTTCTGAAGCCGGGTCGCCGGAGTCAGGAAAGGGGTGAGATCTTCCGTTTTCCGCATTTCCTCCAAATGGAGATAGGTAATGCTGGTGAGAAGTGGGGTGATGTCGCCATTCTTTTCTCCACGCAGGTGGAGAACACGCAGGCCGGAGAGCGAAACATTGTCCCAGGAAACAGGGGCCGACAGCCATAGGGACAGTGTATGAAGCTGCTTTAGCTCGGAGAGAACTTCTACACCCTCACACTTTTCCATTAGGGTTAGTTCCTCCAGATTGGGATAATCTCGCAGGAAGGACAGATTCACCTTCCGCTCTCCCGTCACAGATAGGCACCGTACCGCATCTGGTTTTAGTCCATTCAGATCAATCTTTTCTCCGCCGCGCCAGAAAACTGCGGTGCAGTATGCCTGTTTCATTTTGCTTCTCTCCTTATTCCTCAAACTCTCCCTCAATCATTCCATTAAGATATTTTCCGGGATCAGCAATAAATTCCTCCCATTTGGCTAACGGATGAAACTCCTTATGCTCAATGTCCAGATACCAGAGTTTCTTATCTCTGGGACTCCACAGCAGCAAATAGTCGCTGTAATTGTCCATTTTCGCCATAAGGGAGAGCAACTTTTTCCGTTTCCAGGTCATCTCCTGTACATCCATGTAGGGGTACAGTTCCGCCCATTTCACCAGTTCCCGCTCTGGAAATTCCAGCCGCAAGGGGCCGGTCTTTAAGTATTCCACCAGCTTGGCAGGCAGCTTGTAAGGCATGAGTTGACGCGCCTTTTCCTGTTCGTTATGCCATTCCTCCGGCTCCAGAGCTTTTAAGTAGGCGGCCATTTCCTGATTTTTGTTCTGCACTGCCACGGTGTAGGGCCGGTCGCCATATTTATCCGGGATGGTGATGTCTGCACCCTGTTCCACAAGCCAGCGCACCATAGAAAAATCGTTGTGCCGTGCAGCTTCAGTGACAGGAGTCGAAGCGTAGGGAAACACCATATCTGGCTTGTGATAGTTGATGTCCGCCCCGTTTTGAATCAGATACTCCACCAGCAGCTGATTTCCATGGCTCGCCATACTGCGCAGGGCTTCACCGCCGTATTGTTTCAAATCCATGCCCATCCTTTTCAAAATGGAGAGTACATTAGGCTCATCCCGATCCACCAAGTGGAGAAACAGCCTGCATATATCCCTTTGCGTTGCGGGGATTCTGACTCCCACATCTACCAAAAAAAGGAAAACAGGGTTAGGTCTTGACTGCGCAGGGAACCACAAAGCAATTCTTCCGGGTTATAGGTCAAATCCGCTCCGGCTTCGATCAGGAGCTGTACCATGTCCATCCGATTTTCCAGTACAGCCAATTCCAGCGGAAAGGCTTCGTCATCCCGCGGCCAATCTCCAATCATTACCTGATAGCATTGTGGCTCATTGGGAGAATGCCCCGCATGAAGCAGGGAACGAAGTGTCTCGATGTCGCCACCTCTGATGGCAGCCATCATGGGAGGTACATTTGAATAGCTTACTTCACTCATCCGAGTCCTCCTTATAGTCTATTGAAAAATTTCCTGATACCTTTCTCTCAGTTCCTCCGGAGCTGCTTCCACCACTTTCTGACCACCCTTGGCGCTGGCTTTGCCCCAGATCACATAGCAGACCGTTTCCCACGCGTATTGCAGCACTTCCTCCGGGCTGGATTCTGTTTCTTCGGCGGGTTCCTCGCCCTCGTCATCATCGTCATCCTCGTCAGAGGAAAAACCGCTTGGAACGATCTCGGACAGGTGGATTTTTGCCTCCAGCAGAGCGTCCAGGCCGGTATCGGCGGTAAATCCGAACTGTTTCACATACTCCCGGAGAAATTTTTTCCTGTAAGTGGGAGTGCTCATCATCACAGAGGTCGAGATAATCCCAGATGAGCTGCCGCCACTCTTGCCCCAGCATTCCCAGGGCGAACACGGCAAAACTTCCGGGGAGGGCGCACTGCTCATCGCTGAGATTGGTGTACTGCTCATATTGCCGCATGGCAAGCCGGGCGTACCGTTCCATCAGGGGGTGGAGGCCAGGGTACTGCACGGCACAGGCAAAGAGCTGGTTTACTCCCTTTTTGGGCAGTCCTGTGATGGGAAGATAGCTCTTTTCCGGCCCTTTGAACTCCACCGCATAGCTGCGGGGAAAGTCCTCCTGCTCCAGAATCTCACACAGGTAGTCCAGCACTTCGTGGCAGCATTCCTCTGTGTTGTCCCTGGCAGTAATACGGATCACAGCAAAGGCATCGTTGGCCGATGCGGTGAAGTGCTCTGTTTTCCTCTTTTGCAGAGAGCGGTAGCCTGCCGGTTCCATTTTCCCGGGTTTTTTCACCATATCAGGACGGACTTTCTCTACCAAGCCCAAGAGATAATTGGTGTCCAGATACTCAAAGTCCAGACCATACACCTTATAGCTCACCGCCACATAGCAGGCAAAACGCAGCAGCGGCTCCGGGACCTCCTCTGCACGGATACCTGGTTTCAGGGAATACTCCCGATCCCAGAAGTGATCATCTTCATTGCCTGTTGCAACAAAAATACTTCTCCTGTAGCTCCCGTTTCAGCATATCAAGTAAATGGTGGTCAATTTCACCCCACCGGCTCTGGCGGCGCAGGTTTTCGCTGAAGGCGATGGCTTTTTCCGCATCCAGGGTCTCGGCCCGCTGTATTTCGGTCCATGCCTAAGCAGTTGCCACACCTCAAAGGGCGCGCCTTCGCTGCTGACCACTACCGGCGGCCAGAGGGAATCATCAAGCCGCGTGATTCTCCCGTCAATGGCATCCTGGATACACTGGTCAAAGAGCGGTTGCAGTTCTTCCTGCACCTCGGGCTTCATCCAGTAACAGCGCCCGTCCGCACTGTTGAACTTTGGCAAATTCATAGCGATTTCCTCCTATCAGGTCTGCTGGTGCTGCATGGATACGATCTGGCAGTCAGGGCAGAAACTCGATGTAGAGTGTGCCCTCTGTGCCGTCCATCAAAGTATCCCACTGGATCTGGGCCAGATATTTCATGGGCTTTCCGCAGTGGGGGCAGGCGGTGTATTCCCAGTCCTGAACCCAGTTGGCAAAGCCGCCAACGGTGTTCACATCGTCACAGGCGGCGCCATAGAACAGGGGCACGGGCGCTTCGCCCAGCACGAAGGATTTTCCGTGAGGGCCTTGTAGTCCTCCGGCCGGACATAGCAGTCCATCTTTCCCGCCCCGTCAAAGAGCTCTGAGGGAAAGACCTCTACGCCGCCATCCAGAGTAAAGCGGTTGAAAGCGGGGCCTTTCAGAAAGCCCACGCAGTTGGGGCAGCAGGTGGCAGTCAGAATACCATCCAACCCCAGAAATTTCAGCCGCTCATCCAGCATGTCCGCCATCCGCCCGCCGCAGTGGGGACAGGTGTCCTCCCGTGCCCGCCCGATGCGGACGGGGACACTTCACCGGGGGCTCCCTTGACGAAGGAAAAGCAGGTATCGAAGTTGAGTTGGGTCCGTTGTCCCTTTTTATTAAAGGTCCAGCCGCCGCACTGGGCGTAAATGGACGGGTCTACATAGAGCTTCTTGCGCCAGGAGCGGGGATGATTCTCCAGTTCCAACAGCGTTTCCAGTGCCCGGCCATCGCCCTGGAAAGCAAGGCAGCACATCAGGTTGGACGCTTCACTGGAATCCTCTGTGGACAGCAGCGCGTGGATCAGGCCCTCCCCACATCAGCGGGAGCGTGATAATAGATCTCACAGGGCCAGAACACCCCTGCGGCCAGCGCCGCCCGCTGGATTTCCGGGGTGATGGCATCATGGTAGCCAAGCAGCTGCCAAAAGTCGGCGAACTCTGGGTCCTCCATATCAGCCAGCCTCTGGATGTTCCATAGCCTCTGAACCGGTGAAATATTTGAGAACCAGAAAACCCCCGGCATACAGTGGCAACGAACAGAGCAGCTCCCAGCCAATGAAGCTGAGATCCAGACAGAACAGCCGCCATTTGTTGCCATTCATGATCCGCCGGGATTCTGTGATCGCTTCATTTGCGGTCAGCGAAGGATGTTCGGACATGATGTAAGGTGTCATCGCATAGCTGTATGTTTTCACGATTCCCGGAATCACCAACAGCAGCGACCAGAGGGCGATGTACAGACCCTGCAGGAATTTCATGCAGAAGCCATCCCACAGACGGTCTTTCTGAGAGAACAAGTCCGAGATGGCAGCATCATTTCCATCTACAAGGTTCAGATTAAAATGAGCATATCCCAGTTGAACTGCACCGCCCACGATCAGTTGGAGGATTGCCCACAGAACAATGCCGGCAAGCAGAACAGCAAGCAGCCGACCGCCGTTGGGCTGGGAGAACAGTTCAAAATGGATGTCCTTTGCCTGATTGGAATTGGATACGATACTGTTGGAACTGCTCACAATGGTAGCACCGAGCGCACTGGCGGCAATGCCTGTCAGAACTGCAGTTTTCCATTTTCCGCGCAGTGCATCGCGAGCGAGCATACGATAGTCAGCAGATACTTTCATAAAAGCAACCTCCTGTCTGAAAACGGCAAGGATTTGTGAAATAGGAAGATGATATGCCACTTTAATTTAGATACGTTTGAAAAGCTGAAAAAATTGCAGCATGAATGAAAAAGAGGCTGTTACACCGGCTTTTATCCTTGTGCAACAGCCCCTTCCTTTACTTCAGCAGCTTGTCCAGTTCATCATATTGCATTACTGGAGCTTTGCAAGGATTTCTTCAGCCGTCATACCGCTGGCAAGCAGCTTCTTCAGCACATCTTCTGCTTCGCCCTTCTTTGCTTCTTCTGCTGCCTTTGCTTCGGCGGCAGCTTTTTTGTTTTCGGCTTTGGCAAGTTCCTTGGTGGCGGCTTTCAATTCTGCTTTCTTGGCTTTCAGCTGCGTCTTCAGATCATCGAGATTTGCAGTCAACGTAGCAACCTCAGATTCGATTTTCTCTTTTTTTGCGGCCTTTTCTGCAATGACTGCTACATAATCAACGCTGGCCTTTACAGTACGAGCCTTATTCTTGCTTCCCTTGGGTCTTGCCATAATAATTTCCTCCCATAAAGTGAAATAATTTGATACTTACAAGTATATTTCCAAATAGTCAGAATTGCAATAGGACTGACAATGCAAATCTTATTCGGTATGCCCGAAGATCGTCGCAAATGTATTCCTTCAATGGTAACAATCATGGAGATTAGCGTTTATCTGGAGATTACCAAAGGATAAATAGAAGCAGTATTAAAGCCGTTCACCACGCAGATTTTCCAGCGTGGCGAACGGCTTTTTTGCTGCCCCTATATTTACAGGTAGGAGGAATCGAAGAAGTCTTTTAATGTAATTCCCAAACCCAGACAGATTCTTTCAATCGTCTCTACGCTTAACTGCCCTCCCCGACGAGCGGTGGTTTGAATCGTGGAGTACGATATTCCGCATTTCTTTGCCAATACACATAGATTCATATCACGCACTTGCATCAAATCCTGAACACGCTTGATCGTATCCACGAAAATCCCTCCCATCTTTTTAGTTCAAAACTTTTCCAACGATCTCAAATCTTTGCTCTGGAGATATAAGGATTGGCGAATATTTGGAGTTAAGAGAGACCAAAACCGGTTGGTTGTGCACCACGCCATAGCTGTCGGTAAGAAGCTCTGCGTGGGACTTGTCCGGGGTATGTTCATCGTATTTTTTCAGATATCCGCAGTCATCATATACGAATATCCCGATATCCCCGCATTCAAGTTCTTCGCAGCGCTTTACCCATACGATTTGTCCGCTATGATAACGTGGCTCCATACTATCACCGCTAACGTATATCCCGAACTCGGCACCAGCCGGAACGCTACTGGCAGGCACTTGTATCTGCTGGAACATTTCACCTTCAAGAAAAGCTCCTAGACCTGCCGATAGGCGGCTCCACGCCCGTGTACAGCAAGGTCAAAAAAATCTTTCTACAATCCAGCGTGCGGGTGATCAGAAGATGACCTTTTTTGCTGAAGTCTGTCAGGCGTGCATTTCATTCAGGATGTTTAAGAACGGTGCAAGCTCGCTTTCTCCGTTGATGGTGTCCCATTGTCATTGATGGCAATGTAGCGTACTCCCTTGCTGGGGAAATAGATTTTGCAATGACCGGTCAGGATATAGTTTCTTCCCTTATGACGGGATAAGTTCTTTTTGTGACAACGCAGTTGATTTTCCCGTCCTCGATGTCATCAATCATCCTTTGGAAGCTTGGGCGGCTCGAAATTTGTCCCGCTCCATCCGTCGTCCGTACTCGTCTACAACGGTCAGCCCATGCTCTGCGGCATACTGTCCAAGCATCATGCGCTGGATGCAGATACTGCCGCTTTCCCCCTGTAATTCATCGTGCGGCTCAATCCTGCGATAAACCGTCATGGCTTCCGCCCACATCTGTTCGATATACGCCCTCGCCGCCGCTTCATCATCCAGTATGTGAACCTCCGCCCGTTCCGGGTACACCGTCACGGGAGAAAGCGCCGGTTGCCGGTGCGGTCACGAGGTAAAAAGTCCTGCCGGTTGGTCGTCCCTCCGAATACACATTGCCGCAGCCGGTCTGCCGGGTGTGTCTCATACGGCACTTTGTAGGTTTCTTTCTGGCGGCTTAAGAATGACTTGATTTCCTCAATACTCTTGGCCAGTTTCAAGGCTTCAGGGTGTATTCGTCCGTATCGGCTCCCAGAAAGTGATGCAGGGCGTAACGGATGCGCTCTGTGCCGTCCCATTGCAGGCTGTTCAGGTAATCCCTGACCGGATGGTAGCGGTTTTCATTGGCAACAATCTTGATGGCGCTCTGCACCTTTTTTCTCGCTGGTAAGCCCGTAATTTTCTTCCAGATACAAAAGCAGGTAGTTCATGTCCATGTCGGTCGGCGTGG
>VOFB01003146.1_pt1 | contig 43545 bp, 65 predicted proteins | sample 5384141 | NCBI WGS metagenome assembly VOFB01 (sample SAMN12384721, study PRJNA508395) | human gut metagenome | isolation source: healthy gut A | host: Homo sapiens
ATCTAATGATCTCATATCTTCAAAATGATCACCATCTGTTTCTTTAATCATCTTTCTAATAGCTGTATCCGTTGCTGGGACAGAAGAATATCCTTGTCTTACATATACGCCTTCTGGTCTTAACCCTTTCTTCGCTATATAGTATGGGCGTTCTGTTCCTCTTTGAATATCTATGATCACAACTTGTTTTTGTTCTATCTCTTTTGTCTCATAATGCAAGAACATGGTTAAATCTGGTTTAATCGCATCTCTAACCATATTGCTTACTTGCAATGCTACACTGTCTGAATCTTCTACCCCGATAACTGTCCCATCATCTTCAATTCCAATATAGATTTTTCCTCCATCACAATTGGCAAATGCTATGATTTCTTTCTTGATGTCTGTGACTACAATGGATTTGAATTCCGTTCTCTCAGATTCTTGTAACTTCATGAAAAACCCTCCTTGAAATTATTCTGTCTGTTCTTTCTAACTTTATTCTAACCATTCTAACCATTCTTGTCAATTATAAATCACAGTGTTTGTATACTGTATAGTGGTTTGAATCACGTAAATTATTTGAATATTATAAAAAACGATCATCTGTCCGTGGATGGTCGGTTGCAGGCACATAATCGCTTTTTATAATATTCCACCAATACTTTCCGTTATTCAAATCAGAATTTAATAGTTTTCTTCATGCACTTCAAAATAGCTCTGTGGATGTGCACAAACAGGACATACTTCCGGTGCTTTTGTTCCAACTACGATATGTCCACAATTACGACATTCCCATACTTTCACTTCACTTTTTTCAAATACTTGTGAAGTCTCGATATTCTTAAGAAGTGCACGGTATCTTTCTTCATGATGCTTCTCAATCTCTCCGACTGCTCTGAATTTGGCAGCAAGTTCTGGAAAACCTTCTTCTTCTGCAGTCTTTGCAAATCCTTCATACATATCTGTCCATTCGTAATTTTCACCTTCAGCTGCTGCAGCAAGATTTTCCTTTGTATCTCCAATTCCTGCTAATTCTTTAAACCACATTTTGGCATGTTCTTTCTCATTATTTGCCGTCTTAAGGAACAATGCAGACATCTGCTCATATCCTTCTTTCTTTGCAACGGATGCGAAATAAGTGTACTTATTTCTTGCCTGTGATTCTCCTGAAAATGCTTCTAATAAATTCTTCTCTGTCTGTGTTCCTACATATCTATTACTTCCCATGATTCTTCTCCTTACTGATTCCTTTACAATCACTTTATATATTTCCTAGAAATTGATAATTTCTATACTTCAGATTTCCATAATCCATGCAGATTACAATACTCATATGCTGCTATGAATTCATCTCCATCGGCTAACATAAATACCGCCTCTGGTTTATCCCCTGGTGCAAATTATGCAGCTGCCCACCATTCTTTGTCTCGATATATACTCCCATAATATAATGTTCTGGAAGCATTGGTGCTCTACGGAAGAAACAACTACAGTAACCTTATTTCCTTCCTGTGTCACAACTGGTAAATGTTTTTCTACTGCAGCATCTGTTGTGTTTGCTTTTAAACTTTTCAAATTCTCTATGGAACTTCCTGCTCCAAATACTTCTAATAATACTGTTTTGTCTTCTGAACGATAAAATTTAGCCATAACTTCTTCTCCTTCTACTACAATATATCTATAAAATTATTCTTTTGAAAATTGATCTTTCCTACAAAACATAATGGACATTCAAAATCTTCTGGAACATCTTCCCATTTTGTTCCTGGAGCGATTCCTCCTTCTGATATCCTTTTCTTCATCGTATTCCCATCCGCAAACATCACATACGTATTTCATTATTTCATCCTCCTTATGTCTAAATCGATAATAATTACTGTTATTATATTTTACATAATAATACATGTGAGAAAAATGTCAATAATATTTTTAGAATTTGAATAGTGATGTTTCTTTCTATGAATTATGTCCAATTTTGTTATAATTAATTCATACTTATTGACAATGGGGTACATCAGGAATAACAAAATTTACTTTTGATACTCTCATCATTAATATAAAGTTACTGAACATTTACTCAATAAGGGGAGGGCAATTATGGATGGTAAGATTACAAAAAATATTTAACGCAGCTGACCAGATTCAGGCTGAGATGATTCATGATCATTTAAAACAAAAACGGAATTGAAACCATGTCCAAACAACCTGGAACAGGAGAATATATGAGTATTGCAATGGGGTATTCTGTTTATGGAACGGATATTTATGTTAGAGAAGATCAGAAAGCTAAGGCAGAAGCTTTGATCAATGAACTGTTATACGATAATGACTACGATAATCCGAAGATGAAGTGACCAAATTGCCTTGGTGGCAAAATAAAGTGATTGTTGCAAAATGCATTTTAGATTTTTTATTCTTGTGATCATTATCATGATCGCAAGTCAAATCTTCCAATAAAACAATAAATTTAAGAAAGGTATGCATAAGGAATTCATTAAATTCCTTATGCATACCTGTTCTTTGTTGTTGTCAATATTTATATTTAGTTTATAAATTTATAGTTAACTCAAAATTTCTGAAATACAACTCTAAGTGCTGGATAAATTTCTAAACTGCTGATACTGGCCTTGCTACTTCTGCAACAAGTTTAGCATCAGTTCCACTGTATCAACCACTTCGATCTTGCTGCTCCTGGTATCATGTCGTATTTCCACATCCCAAGCATCTGCCCCTCCATCCTGGACCTTCTTCGCTTTCGATCGGTCGACTTTTCAGATTCATCACATTTGCAATGATCTTCTTCCATAATGGGCTCTTTAGCTCCACCACCGCAGATCTTGTGTTCTCTCAATTCTTGATTCCAAGTTTCTTGCAACTTCCAGGAATCACGAAGACCAAAGGCACCTCTCCAGAACAGCCTGTGTCATGTCTGCTTCCTTGTGCTGTCCATGGACATTCCGATAAATGTTGCTCTGGCTTTTGGATCATTGTGGGAGATCTCTCCCATTAGGTAAGGAAGATAGAATACATGGTTTTCCAAGTTTGAAGCATTCCTGTTCTTTGCTGTAATTTTTGTCTTAAGATCTCGTCCATCCACCATTTATTGCAGTGATGCTGCACTTAACACGCATCCTAAGGAGGTGATAGTATCCATCTGCGTGGTCAAAAGAATGTAAGGCAATGTTGGAATTCCAATTCAAATGTTCACTGGAAATGAAGATTGTTCCAGATGTTCCAAGGAAATGCCATATCCCAACAGTTCCAGTTCAATGCTGCTGCCGTATTGTTCCAGTTCTATGATGATCTTTGACTTTTGGATAAAACCAAGTTCTTCTGCAATATCTTCTTTTAATGTTCCGACAACTTACAACTTTTCAACAGTTTCGAAGCTGTTCTTCACCACTCCACAGATTTCCATCATCTGTTTTACCAGTATTTATCTTTACATCTAATAATAACATTCCGGATGCATCGAATAGTCCACCAAATGTTCCAGATAGTTTATATGCCAGATAATCTTTTGGCAGCATGATCTTTTTTTTTGATCTTGTTGAAATTGTCTGTAGTTCATTTTCACGCATCCACAGGATTTTTGGGTGCCGTAAATCCTGCGAAAGCGATATTAGCTGTGTACTCAGATAATTTATCTTTTCCAATCTCGTTATTTAAATAATCTGTTTCTTTTTCTGTGTACGTCCATCATTCCATAGGATTGCAGGACGGATCACATTATCATCTTCATCTAAAAACGACAAGTCTCATGCATCTGCCCTCGAAGCTGGATCCCGGCAACCTGTGATTTATCACATTCGCTGATCAATTCTTTGATTCCTTCCATAGACTGACTGTACCAGTCTTCCGGTTTCTGCTCAGACCATCTGGATGGGAAAATACAGCTCATATTCTTTGGAAACGATTTTTTTTGATTTCACCTTTTTCATCCATTAACAGTAATTTCACTGCTGCGGATGTTCCAAGGTCTACACCAATGTATAACCTAAAAAACCTCGATCTTATCCCCAAAGGATTTTCTGTTGATATCTGACTCCAGCTGGCTGATTGTATCAATCTCTTCTACTGGAACTCCAACATATTTAAATACTTCATATAATGTTTTCCGAAATTACCAAATGCTACAGCTCCATGATGAGGGAAGTTTTTCTCGATCTCAACTCCTAAGTTGTATAACTGCTGGATTGATTGCATTGCGTGCTAAGAAGTTTAATGGACGAGGCCCAAAACTGATGATCTTTAAGCTGCTTAATCCAACGACAGCTCTTGCGATTGGTACAATTTCAGATTATAACTTGCGTTCAGCATACCACAATATGCATCTCCACGTCCATCTAACAGATTATCTCCTCTTTCTCTGCTGCTGCAAAGAACATTTTTGGTCCTTCAAATGTTTGGCAAGTAATATTTCTGCGATTCACTGATAAACTTTCTGGAAACAATCTCTGCTGACTGCTACGATTTCGATCTTTACTTTTGGCATATTACTCATTTGATTCTCCATCCTTTCCTTTTTTGATCATTTTAATGTGATATTTTCTCCAACTAATCCACAAAACGCTCCAGGTATTTGAGTTTCTTCATGTGCGATCAGCCATTTATTCTGTGCAGTTAAAAGTTTGTCTTCCATTTATCACTTATAAGATTATAACAATATGCTTTTGTTTTCTCGACTAATTACTTATCTTGTTTATGGCACTTTTTTGTCTTTTTCGAAATTCAGCAGGCATGATCCCATACTTTTTATAAAAAAGCTTTAGAAAATGCTTTGTTATTTGGAAATCCATTTTCCATGGAAATATCACTGATCGTCATATTTGTCTCTATCAGCTGTCTGTATCCATGTTCAGTGCGGATTGCCTGCAAATAGTCTTTATAATTGATTCCTGCATATTTTTGAAACATTCGGGATAGATAGGATGGAGAATACCCGAAAATCTCTGCAAGTCTTGCCAAAGATAATTCGTCTTTGTAATGTTCTTTCATGTAATCTGTGATCACAGATAACTTGGTTAACTGCTTGTGTTGATGTAAAATATCTGGGTGTACATTAATCTCACGGTATCTTGTAACCATCAGATATAACATATCATAAAACAGGCTTTGAATCTTCAGATCATAGCCACAATGCTTATCAGAATATGCCATATACATCTCACAGATCATTTCCATGAGCTGTTCATCCTGTGCCTGCAGGGGGCATGGGCGAAACAAATGAACTGATCCCCAGTGTAGTATTTTTCAAACATATTAAGCGGCATCTGGAGCACAACCGTCATATTTTCTTTTGGTGCATGAATGGAATGCACTTCGTTGGAATTGACAATAATAAAATCTCCACATTCCAGTAAATACTCCTGATCGTTTAAATAAAACTCCAGCGTTCCCTGAAAGACCGCAAAGATCTCAATCGATCTGTGCCAATGTTTTCTCTGATATAATTACCATCTCTGCCTTCAAAAGGAACATCTTAAATGGAAGATCCTTATTCGGCATGATCAGTTCATGTTGAATCTCTGTCATCGCTTTATCCTTTTCTTATCCTCGTGGATATCCTTTTATTTTGTCACAACCATCGATAATAAAACTGATAATATTCGTTTTTTCATACTCTTCCTCCTCGAATATTTGTAAATCTTTCTCTTTTTTTGCAACGATTCAATACTCAAATTATACAATAAATTCTATCTGACCGAAATAGATCTTTATCAATTCCAATTCTTTATTTTTCTTTCTCTTTCCATCTGTTCCATCTTGCGTTATACTTATTTTAGTTTAAAAATCAGAAGGGAGTTTTTTCATGAAAAAACCAGCATTAGTAATTCTGGCTGCCGGAATGGGAAGCCGTTATGGAGGATTAAAACAGATGGACCCTATGGATCCGATGGGACATGCGATCATTGATTATTCCATCTATGATGCAAAACGTGCCGGATTCGGTAAGGTAGTCTTTGTGATAAAGAAAGCAATTGAGAAAGATTTTAAAGAAACTGTTGGAGCAAGGGTTCCTGAAGGAATGGAAGTATGTTATGCATATCAGGAAGTAGATGCATTACCAGAAGGTTATAATGTCCCAGAAGGACGTGTGAAACCTTGGGGAACTGCACATGCTGTTTTATGTGCGAAACCATTTATCAATGAACCATTTGCCGTGATCAACGCAGATGACTATTATGGTGTTGATGGATATAAAGTCATGGCTGATTTCCTTACAAGCCATGAAGAGAAAGACGGAAAGGCACCATTTGCAATGGTGGGATATCATCTTGGAAATACAGTTACAGAGAATGGATACGTATCCAGAGGTGTCTGTGAAGTTGATGACAACCACCAGTTACTTTCTATCACAGAAAGAACTCATATCGAAAAACGTAAAGATCATGCAGAATTCACAGAAGATGACGGTGCAACTTGGGCATCGCTTCCATTTGATACTTTAGTGTCCATGAACTTCTTTGGATTCCAGCCTATGATCATGGACGAGTTAGAAAAAGGATTCCCTGCTTTCCTTGATCAAGCGATCAAAGAGAATCCATTAAAAGGTGAATACTTTATTCCTAGTGTCGCAAGTGACCTGTTACATGATGGAAAAGCCTCTCTTGAAGTGCTTGTATCTAAAAGATCAGTGGTATGGTGTTACATATCCAGAAGATAAACAGAGCGTTATTGATGCTTTAGCTGCTTTAAGAAAGTGGTACTTATAAATTTTTAATACCGTTAAATATTCATTTGTAAAAGCAAAAAATATCAACCAGTTTGAATTCATCTTTTTCTTCCAAACTGGCTGATATTTTTACGCTATATTTTTATAATCATCATTCGTATCTTAATTTACCTTATAAACTTTAACACCTGTTTTCTTACCAAATCTCTTTGTCTGTTTATGAGATTTAAAGAATACATCGATATGTTTTCGCTGACACCGCCTCCGACATCTTCGGCTGCGTATGTTTTCCATTGATCTGTACTTTTGATCCTAATTTGATCTTTTCTTTTATCTACAGCAATAGTTCTTCCCTGTTTTGCTTTCTTTCCAGAAGCTGTTCTTGCTCCCCCATTTTCCACTGCACTTTCTGCATCCGCAGTAAGCTGTTAATTTATATTTTCCTAAGTACTTTACGTCGTTATCTTTTTGCTTTGGTTGAAGTTGATCCTGTAAAAATGAATCCTGATGCTACTACTAGCATTGTGATCACTACTAACAATTTCTTCTTCATAACTTTCAGCATATAAACCTCTTTCTGTGCTCAACAGTTTCTTAAATTTCGAAACATTTTGTAACATTTTCGAAATCTATGTTTCATACTTTACCCGATATCCTCGATATGTCAACCTTTGTACTCGATAAAATACAATTTATTTCCAATATAGTTTGTAAGTTTGTTGTTACAAATTTATTAACTTATACGATTTGTTTTTATATATTTGTATAAAATATTTCTATTTTTTCATTCGTTGCGTTTTTTTCATCAAAAAAGAAGCGGAAAACCGCTTCTTTACGTTGTTTCTTCTTATAAAATGATATCCATGACACCATCTAAGTAAATATTTTCCACATCCTCGATCAGCCCTGCGTCACATGCCTGTGTTAATTTTGGATCAATTGGAAGTTTTCCGAGTACTGGAATGTTAAACTTCTCAGAAATTTCTTCAATATGACTGTCTCCAAATACCTCTCTTTGCCGCAATCTGGACATTTGATATAGCTCATGTTCTCGATCAGACCCAGAACTGGTACATTCATCATGTTCGCCATATTCACAGCTTTCTCCACGATCATTCCTACTAATTCCTGTGGGTTGCAACGACAACGATTCCATCTAATGGAATAGACTGGAAAACTGTTAATGGAACTTCTCCGGTTCCTGGTGGCATGTCCACAAACATCACATCAATGTCTTTCCATAATGTCTTACCCCCAGAACTGTTTTTACAACGTCTGCTACAACCGGACCTCTCAGATCACTGGCTGTGTTTCTTCTTCTAACATTAAGTTTAAGGATACAACTTCGATTCGAAATTTGTCATTGCTGGAAGAATGATTCCTTCTGCATTTCCTAATAATCTCTCATGAAGTCCAAATGCCTGCGGGATGGATGGTCCTGTGACATCCGCATCAAGAATTGCTGTATGCAACCCTTTTCTCATTGCTGCGACTCCTAATAAAGAAGTTGTCATGGATTTACCTACGCCACCTTTTCCACTGACGATACCGATAACCTTCTTTACTTTACTTTCTCTATATAATGGTTCAAGGAAATCTGTTTTCTCCTGTGTTCTGCTTCCGCAGTTTGCACTACAACTGCTGCAGTCATGACTACATTCACTCATTTTTACGCCTCCATAGCTTCTAAAATATCTTTTGTACTAGATGCAATATCACCGTTAAATACAGCGGATCCTGCTACAAAATACGTTTGCTCCACATTCTTTGACATGTGCTACGTTCTTTGCTGAGATTCCTCCATCTACTTCAATATCGATATCCAGTCCTTTTCATTGATGATCGCTCGTAATTCTTTGATCTTGTCATCCATCTTCGCAATATAAGACTGTCCGCCATAACCTGGGTTTACAGTCATGATCAGTACCATATCTAATTCTTCTAATACATAATCTAATGCAGATAATGGCGTTGCTGGATTCAAGGCTACTCCAACTTTTAATCCTTTCGCTTTTACCTGCTGGATCGCTCTATGAAGATGTTTTGTTGCTTCTGCGTGAAGAGTGATCAGATCAGCTCCTGCTTCCGCAAAATCATCAATATATCTTCCTGGTTCTTCAATCATTAAATGTACATCAAATAAAGCTTCTGTCTCTTTACGAAGTGATTTAATCACTGGAAGTCCCAAGGAAATATTAGGTACGAACATTCCATCCATAACATCAATGTGCACCCATTTTGCACCTGCTTTTACTGCTTCTTTTACATCTGCTCCAAGATTCGCAAAATCTGCTGACAAAATTGATGGGGATAAAATATAATCCATAACTCATTTCTCCTTTACACACCTGTTTTTAGCACTCTTTTTAGTATAACGTATTGTTTATAACAAGTCTAGTTACTATCAAAAAAAAGAACCTTCTTATTTTAGTTCTTTCAGAAGGTTCTTTTGAATTTTTATGTAATTGTTTTACCCACGTTCAATGATCTTTGCCATCTGTTTCGCAACATTCCATGTATGATCACCGATACGCTCAAAGTCTGTTAACATTTCAGAGAAAATGATCATGCTTCATCATTACATTCTCCTCTGTTGATACGTTCCAAGTGACTTTCAGAATTCTTCTGTCTTCTGATCGATAAAGTTCTCAGAATCATGAACTTTCTGAAGCCATTCCTGCGTATCCTCTGGTACCTTAGAAATGTTATGGAACATTTTTTCACAGATCATTTTCATTTCTTCCATCTGCTGTTTTTGCGTCATCTGAAAATACAATATGTTTTTTCTTCGATCAACTTTGTATAATCACAAATATTAACTGCATGATCTCCAATTCGTTCGATATTACTTGTCATATCAAGATATGAACCGATATTTTTTGAAGCTTTAACATTCGTTTCATGCGCCATCATCTTTGCTGCGGCTCTTGAAATTTCTTTGTTCAGATAATCAATATAATCTTCTCTTTTATCAACATCACCTAAGGATCTGCTGCTTCCTGCCAAAAATGCATCAAAACTTTCTTCTACATTGACTCTTGCCATCTCAAGCATTCTCTGAATTTCATTTCTTAAGTTCTGTAAGTTGATCGCTGATGTACCAAATGTTGCATCTACTCTTGTATCAACCGATTTGATGTATTTTAAATGTTTGTGTTGTTCTTTCTCTTCTGCTTTCTCTGGAAGGATCTTGGTTGCAAGTTTTGCCAGATAATTTCCAAATGGGATCAGCAGGATGGTTGTACTGATATTAAATAATGTATGCATATTGGCAATCTGTTTTGTAATACTGCTTCCACTGAATCCTGCCACATAATTTGTCAAAGGTGTCACTAAACATAAAATTGTAAAAATGGCTGTTCCGATAATATTGAAGCTTAGATGAATGATCGTTGCTCTCTTCGCACTTCTCTCTGTTCCGATCGATGCTAAGATCGCTGTAATACATAGTACCGATATTCTGTCCAAATAATACAAAGGCTGCATCATGGAAACTGATCACCCGCTTAATGCTAATGCCTGCAGGATACCTACAGAAGCTGAAGATGACTGGATGACCGCTGTAAAGATCATACCTGCGATGATTCCAATCAGTGGATTAGAAAATCTTGTCATCAGGTTGATAAATGGTGGATACTCACGAAGTGGTACCATGGAATCTCCCATCATGTTCATTCCGACAAATAAGATACCAAGTCCCGCAATGATCTCTCCGACAAACTGTACTTTCTCATTCTTTGAAAATACAACAAGTGCTACACCAATAAATGCGATCAATGGTGCTAATGCTCCAACGTCTAATGCGATTAACTGTCCCGTGATCGTTGTACCGATATTTGCTCCCATGATGATCCATACTGCTTGATTTAATGTCATCATTCCAGAGTTTACAAATCCTACAACCATTACCGTTGTAGCTGAGGATGACTGGATCACGGCTGTGATCAAAGCTCCTACGATAATACCTAAGAATCTATTGGATGTCAATTTTTCCAAAATGTCTTTCATTTTATTTCCGGCAACGGATTCTAATCCGTTACTCATCATCTGCATACCATATAGGAATAATGCTAATCCTCCCAACAGACCTAAAATATTTGTACTGCTCACTTTTTTTCTCCTTTAGTTGTTCTTTTCTTTACTTTTCTTTCACTTATTTTTTACAACAGTTTTATTTTAACTTATTTAGGAGATGTGTTGTGTTAAATGTATGTAAAATTTTTTGTACTTTTATATGTTTATACTTTATTTTTTATTGAATTAATATATGTTTTCTGTTAAAATAAACGTCAAGGTGTTACTTCACATTGACGTGAATGGCGGTTTGCTTCCTACGGGGAGTTCTAGCCCCGATTACATAGATCAATCTCTATTATTGAGAAATCTTACGAAAAGGGGGCTTGAAGTTATGCTAACCATTACAGAACTAATTGCAGTGATTTCGCTGTGTGCGACTTTTTATAGTCTTGGCTATGTGCGTGAAAGCATGATGCCAAGACAGAAAAGACCGCCCTACCCTGAGAAAGTAAGCGGTCTATAAAACTTATATTAATCAGGCAAACCGTCATCGGTAGCACCTTTTTCTATTATTATAGTAACATTTATAATTTTTATGTCAATTCTATTATCTAATTTATATTTAACTTTCTAGTCAAAATAAACTCAATCACCAAATGACACAACACAATTTCCACAAGAAAGGCAATAAGACACGGAAGATAAAACCAACTGTAATATCTATTATGTTGCAACAATACCACTTGCATTTCATAGCCAACCAAGAATAAAAAAGCTCCTACAATGATCATTGTCGCAAATCTGTTTTTACTTCTCATCTGTCCAATGCATATTGCTGTATATGCCTGATAGATCAGATGCATCGTCCATATGATTCCATATATGATCATATAAAGAATGGTTAAAACAACTTTTGTTTTTGTAAAATCCTGAAAATGTCGAATCGGTATTCCTTGAAGTGAAGCTTCTCCGTGATATACAATACTTTGTATATAAATCAATATATCATTTTCTGCAAAGAAGATAAAAACTGTTGTAAAACTGATGATGATCGCACTGAAGACCTTTGACAAGATCAACTTTCTCTCAGTCACTGGAAGTGTATGTGTAAGATAGCTTTCCTTTCCATACATGCTTTTCCAGAACCTTTGTATCACAAGAATAATATTCACGCAGAATATAAAATAAATACCGGTCACAACAACAATAGCCTGTGCCTTTATTGGGATATGATCATAAAATGTTTCATAATTGAACACAGTATTGATTCCATGGACAATTCCATAAATGATCAAAACAGCCCATAGTGGCAGCATGATCTTACGGTAATATTTTAGATCATATTTCATCAATTTCCTTAACATAATTTTTCCTCCTCTCCTTATCCCTTCTATTTTTCCTACTCCAGATTCAATTTCTTCGTTAATATCACTTCTGTAACAATATGATAAATGATAATGATCACAATATTCTCTACAAGATAGATCCACAGATCACCATCAAATCCAAATGTGTTCTGCAGACTTGATCCCATATTATCTAAGTTTGTCATACTTGGAATTCCGATCAGTGATACAATGATCGATAATCCTGCATATGCCACAAATGCAAACAAGAATCGATTGCCATTACTCAACTGTCCGATCACCATTGCTGCATATATATGGTAGATTCCACTTAGCAAACCTACCACTGCGATCACCGCTCCATATCCAATCCATGGTCCTGCATGTACTTTGATGACCCAGTTTCCAAAATACGTTACAGTATCCATAAGTTTTACCGGGCTTATCGCAATGATTTCTACTCCCAATAAGGAGATTACGAGTACTGTCCCACAGCTGATGATCAATGCACTGATCACTTTAGATAAAATCAGGCTTCTTGTAGTAACTGGAAGCGTGAACATTAAATATCCTTCTTCCTGCAATAACCCATTCCAGAAGCGCTGAATCACAATGATCACATTCATTACAAAGATCGCAACGATCACTGCAACAATGACCACAAGACTAAATACGATCATCGTATTTCCAATTCCGTCAAGATTCGACCGAATACTGATTCCAAAGATCAGTCCCATCACTAAGAGTACACCCCATAATGGTGCTAAAATCTTCGCTAATGCTTTCAGATCATACTTTATTAATTTTCCTAGCATACTTCGTCCCTCCTCTGTATACATCTGTATGAAATATCTCACGGAACAGGGCATCGATGGATTTGCCACTTTCTTCTCTTAAGTCATCAGCTGACTTGTATGTTACAATATTTCCTTCTTTGATAAAAATAACCTCATCCATGATCTTCTCGATATCTGCGATCAGATGTGTTGAAATGATCACGGTTCCTTCCTCATTATAATTGTTTAAGATCGTATCTAAGATAAAATCCCTTGCTGCGGGATCGACTCCTGCGATCGGTTCGTCTAGCAGATAGAGTTGTGCTTTTCGGCACATTACCAAAACTAACTGGACTTTCTCTTTATTTCCTTTGGATAAGCTTTTTGATCTTCGCTTCGGTGTTGATCTTTAATGTCTCACACATGCCTTCTGCTTTTTTACGGTCAAAATCTTCGTAAAAATCTTCAAAAAAATCCATCAAATCTGCAATCTTCATCCAATCTGCAAAATACATCTTATCTGGCAGATAGCTGATGATCTTCTTGCTGTCAACACCAGGTGCTTTACCATTGACTTTAATCTCACCTGGTGTTGGCTGCAACAGACCGTTTAATAACTTGATCAATGTTGTCTTTCCAGAACCATTGGGTCCTAAAAAGCCCCGATGATCTTTCCTCTCCCTATTGTTAAGTTGATTCCCGTTAAAGCTTCCTTCTTTCCATACCGTTTCTCTAAATCAGTTAATTCTATTAAATTCAAATCCTTCATTCTTCCTCTTCCTTTCCGATCAATGCGACTGCATCTTCCTTATTGTATCCAAGTTCCTCTAAATCCCTGATGTATTGTTTTTACAATCTTGTGTCCTATATCTTTCCGACATTCTTCTATCTTCGTCACATCTTCTGTGACACAGCGCCCGCTTGTTCGGTTGGTGATCGTTAATCCATCCTGATCAAGTGCTGATAACGCTCTCTGCATCGTATTCGGATTCACCCCTGTTTCTCCTGCAAGATCCCTGACACTTGGTAGTTTCTCTCCGCTTGAATAGGTTCCTGACACAATCCTCTTGATCATCTGTTCCTTCAGTTGTGTCCAGATTGGTCTTCCATCATCTATCTTCCACCCCATAGTTCTCCTTCCTTCTTATTGTATCATTGTATTACTTCCTTAATACAATAATATTATATGCTACTTTTTTATAAAATGTCAATCCTTATTTCATTTATACTTTTGACACTCTCATCATAAATTGATAGAAAACACAAAAGACATCGCACGAATATTTGTATTTCATGCGATGTCTTTTATGACTACTATTGGTAACTATAAATAAAATAGTTCCTTTTATTTGCTCATTGTCAGGATCCGTTCTCTACATCCCAGACCAATACCATTGGCCTGTTCGATTTTTTCTCTAGTTGGTGTTCAAAGTGACGGAAGGGAAGAAAGATGCCAATCTCGCTGCTTTGTTGTTCAAATTTGTTTTCATCCATTACACCGTAATACATGAACGCTCTTGGCAATTGTTCTTCCAGTCTCATCATAAAATCCCAAACAATGCTGTAGACTTCGTTATCCTCTATCATTTCTTTTACTTCTTTAGGTAGTTTAAATAATAGCAGGATTCCAATATGTTCCCCAATCTTCATTGTGTTAATTTCATTTTTGTTCCGATAATCGTGTTTTTCACGAAATCCATAAGCAAGACAGATTTCATAATCCGGTATATCGTCCGCCTGATCTAAAATCTGCTGAAACATTTTATATTGTTTTTGTGAAATCTGTTTGTTTACGGATGTTTGTTTGATCAGCTCGCCCTCTGCATCTGTTAATCTTACAGGATTTGTTACACCTTTATCATTGAATCTCATAGGAATCAAAAAACGCATTTCTTAACAGATCAAACATACTGTTTCCACAGATTCCCATCAAGAAAGCGGAAAGATCCCTATTTTGATATGCATCAAATAGTGCTTTCACAAACTGTTTTTCCGAAAGATCACGATCTCCACTGTTGGCAAACTCTTCATAAAATAACTCTCTCAATCGTTCACAGGCATCATTATTTTCCAGAATTTTTTTAAATATATGCTCTGCATTTTCTTCTCTTGGAAAAATTGTTTCCACGCTGATCATCCCTTTTTGACTTTTTCATCAACTGTATTATACTTTAGGAAGAACGATATGTAAAATATATATATCATATCATCAACATACAAATTTTATATAACTAGGAGGTCAATCATGCCTTTTGACTATTATCGTATCTTTTATTATGTTGCAAAATATAGGAGTTTCTCTAAAGCTGCGAAATTCTTACATAATAATCAGCCAAATATCACTCGCTGCATGAATATTATGGAAAGTGAACTTGGCTGCACTTTATTTATCCGGTCACACAGAGGAATCAAACTGACACCAGAAGGGAAACAACTTTATGCACATGTAGCGATTGCAATCCAGCAGATTTCTTCTGGAAATGATGAACTAAATCGAACAAAAAAATCTGAAATCTGGAACTGTGACGATCGGAGTAAGCGAAACTGCACTTCATTTATTTTTGTTGCCAAAATTAGAGAAGTTTCACAAACTTTATCCACATATTAAATTAAAAATTTCCAACCATTCCACACCACAGGCAATCAAAGCTTTGAGAAAAGGATTCGTTGATTTTAGTATTGTGACAACACCATTGTATTGCGAACATCCACTACAATCGCAACGACTTTGCTCTTTCCGTGACATTTTAATTGGCGGACCTTCTTATAGGGATATTGGTTTTTCACCGAAAAGACTACGTGATCTGCAGGATTTTCCTTTTATTTCATTAAATGAAGGAACAGCAACCAGAAATTTTTATGAGAAATATTTCTATCAGAATCAGTTAGTTTTTTCTCCGGATATGGAAACTGCTACAACAAACCAGATCTTATCTCTCGTGCAGCATGATCTGGGAATTGGTTTCTGTCCGGAAGCTCTTGCTAAGGACTATCTTGATCGTGGTGAAATTATAGAAATTCCTGTAAAGGAACATTCTAATCCACGAGACATTTGTCTCCTTACTGATTCTACTCGACCAATTGGAATTGCTGGGAAAAAATTATTAGAAATACTTATGGATTCGGAGGGGTGATATATATGGAGGAAGAATTTCATAATCATATGCGGATTCCTTGGCATGATTATACAAGAAAAGTATTGGTCGTCCGATCACGGAAGCTTCGTTAAGTGAGAAAGCCTCGATCATCGGTCGTACTGGAATTATGCTTCTATCTTGCGGAACTGGAGCATGGAGAGTACGAAGTTCTATGAACACACTGGCTAGAGAACTTGGAATTACTTGTACTGCTGATATTGGTTTATTATCAATTGAATATACTTGTATTGATGGTGGTAACTGTTATACAGAATCCCTATGTCTGTTTAATACAGGCGTAAATACATCAAAACTTTATCGAATGGAATTGTTTGTTAACAAATTTTCCAAAAACTGCAAGAAGATGTCTGGAGATGAACTTCATACACTACTTGATCAGATTCATGAAATTCATGGATTTTACTCTCCGCCATTCCTTGGTCTGGCTGCAGCTGTTGCATGCAGTGCATTGACTTTTTTACTCGGTGGCGGCCCGATTGAGATGTTTTGTGCATTCTTAGGTGCTGGTGCCGGAAATTTTCTCCGGGCAAAAATGAATCAACATCATTTAACTTTATTCCTATGCACTGCGGCAAGCGTTGCTTTGGCATGTATTGTATACACAATTGCCTTCATGGCATTGAAATCTGGATTTCATATTTCGATACACCATCAAGCTGGTTATATCTGTTCTATGTTATTCATTATTCCAGGATTTCCATTTATCACAAGTGGAATTGACCTTGCAAAATTGGATATGCGTTCCGGACTTGAACGTCTGGCTTACGCACTGATTATCATTGCTGTTGCAACTTTAGCTGCATGGATGCTTGCTTTAGTTCTTCATTTAAAACCGATGGATTTTCTTCCATTGAATTTAAGCAAGTCAGAATACCTGATATTTCGACTGATCGCAAGCTTTTTTGGAGTTTTAGGTTTCTCCGTAATGTTTAACAGTCCATTACAACTTGCTGCTACAGCAGGGATCATTGGAGCAATTGCAAATACAACTCGTCTGGAACTGGTTGATCTTGCATCATTTCCGCCAGCTGCGGCTGCATTTCATGGAGCTTTGCTTGCTGGTCTTCTGGCATCTATGATCAAGACTTCGATTGGTTATCCTCGAATTTCTTTGACTGTGCCTTCCATCGTTATTATGGTTCCTGGATTGTATTTGTATCGGGCAATTTATAATATGCCCACATTATTACTTCGATTAATACCGGTGCTTTTTGGTTTACAGAAGCTTTACTTATTATTATGGCTTTGCCGCTTGGATTGATCTTTGCAAGAATTATTACAGATAAGACGTTTCGACGTTGTTCATAGAAATGGATATGAATATAGGGGCTGTCTCACTATAAAAGTGACAGCCCCATAAAAAAGACTTATATGAACACAAGAAAAACCTTATCCAATATTTAATCTGTCAATTTCACTGTCAATCAATGCAATTTCCTCATTATTCAACTGCCATTCAAATGCACTGCAATTTTCATCTGCCTGTGCAGGTGTATTAACTCCAGTTAATGCTGTACCAACAAAACTCTTTTTGGGTACTCCAGTTGATGGATACCTGTGCCACCGGTACATTGTGTGCTTCTGCAATTTTATCTAATGTCTTTAATAATTCCATAACATTAGAGAATACCGGTTCTTTAAAGAATGGATAGAATACCTGACGCATGTCCTTTGGATCTGGTTTTGGAAGTTCGCGAATAGCTCCTGTTAAAATTCCACCACCTAGAGAACCATAAGTCATTGTCCCAATTCCTTGAGTTTCAGCCCATTCCATTAGTTCTCTTTCTGACTGGTTCACGATAGAAAACGGAGGCTGGATTACATCAATTTTAGCATATTTTTGCGCTTCCTGAATTAATTCTTTGGAAGAATTAGACATTCCAATGTAACGGATTTTCCCTTTTTTTTTCAACATATTACAGACTGCCATTGTTTCTTCAATCGGTGTATTTTCATCTGGCCAATGCATAATATAAAAGTCTATATAATCTGTTTGTAATCTTGCAAGAGATTCATCAATTTCACGCTCTACGGAGTTATATTTGTTATCTCTTACAGATTTTCCTGTGTAATGACTGATGTAAGAACCAAACTTTGTTGCAAGATACACTTTTTCACGATATCCATCTTTTAATGCTTGTCCAACGACTGTTTCAGAATGACCGTCTCCATAGATTTGGGCTGTATCTACCATATTAACTCCATTATCTATCATCTGGCGAATGGCAGCAATCGATTCTTCTGTATCTACATCTCCCCATGTCACTCCTGCAGAGTTTGCTCCTGCAATCCCCATGTACCAACTGTTAATGCAGAAATATCAGCATCTGCATTTTTAAAATGTTTATATCTCATAATTTTTCTCCTTTTTAACGAATTTTTTCTGCTTCCTTATATTGTGCCATAATCAATTGTTTTAACTCCCATTCATTTTCTGTCAGACCACAATAAACTTCTATAGCTTTTTCAATCCCATGTTCTTTTACATAGTTTGTAATTTCTATACTGGCAATATCGCTTTCATCACGGTATAAAAATCCATAGGCAATCCCTTTTGCCAAATAAAATGGCAGAATATGATGTTTCATACATAACAATGCTGGTCCTACAAATCGATTATCTCTGGAAAGTTTTGTCTTAGGATCTGCTGCTACTCTCGTAAAAGCATCTTTCAGATTTCGGTTTTAGGAGCTTCTACAATAAAATCAATCCACTCCTGATGGTCAGTTTCATCAAATTGATATTCCGCCTGAATAGCTGCATCCGCTTCAAAAAAAATGCTCCAAGTACACAATCCTCAATCCATCCATCATCATAAGTATCACGAATGTAAGTATAGCCTTTTGCTTTTCCAAAAAAGCCAACATGCAATGCTTCATATTTCCAGTATAGACTTTTCGATAAATCTGAGCTTTCCCTTTTTGAACCCCTCCAGTTTGTTTCACCTGTGGCAGCTCACCTTTTAAAAGGTTCTTCATCAATTCCAATATGTCCATCTAATTTAGTTGTAACTGCAAATGCATCTTCTGCAATTAATTCTTCAGAAGACGGCATTGCCGCCATTCCTACCATAACCTGACAGATTCCTATTTTTCTTTAAGATAACGGCTAGCAGCCGGGTTATTTTGCAATAATTTTGCTAACTCTGTCTCAAAGTAATCCGGAGCCCCCAATGCATTAACACAAAGCAGTATGTTCAATGGAGCTGCCTCTTGTTCTGCACGATATTCAATAGCTTCCTTTAAATTTTGACAAATACTTTGAAAAGCACCTTCGTATACGCAACAGGCAATCAAATCTACTTTTTTCATATGTTCAATCAAATCTACTGTATCTGAACAATCTAAAACATCAAAATCGTCGACAAGAACTCTTCGTTTATTGTTCGCACCTACCCGTTCAATCAAATAAGTGCCTTGTTCTTTCAACTGTTTCATCCGTTCTTCCATAATATCGTAAATATACAAATGGTAACCAGATTCAAAAAATAATCCACCGATGACACCTCGTCCAATATTTCCAGCACCAATCACAAGTAATTCTTTTTTCATCTTTAGCCTCCTGCCCTTAAGCAATCGCTCCAATTGCGAATAACAGTACACCGACAGCCATAGTTCCAATCAAAAGCGGTACGACTTTTACACCTTTTTCAATAACCAATATTCAATACCAACCAATGCAATTTTAACATTCCCGGCATGACTGTATCTAATGTTGTTTGCAATACAATGCCGCCATTTTTACATTCCCAATAGTAATTGGTGTACTAATGTTTACAGTATAAAATATCATAGCACCGATTGCCATTAATCCAACTACTGTACAAGCATAAGATACTTTATCCATAATACCTGATTTCTGGGATTTTACCATAAATTCCATTCCCATGCTGTAACCATATTTCAGGCTGTACCATCTTGCCAAATAGTTTGGAATATTATAAATTAATAAGAATAAAATTGGTGCAAATACATTTCCAGCTGCTGCCATAGTAATTACAAGTGAGGTTGCCAGAATTCTTAATGTTGCAGGAAATAGAGTATCTCCAATTGCTGATAGCGGTCCCATTAATGCCGTTTTTACTGTATTGATAGTTGTATCATCAAACTCTGGATTTTTTGCATTTTCCTCTTCCATCGCAGTAGAAATACCTAGGGCAAATCCTGCAATATTCGAGTAATATTAAAGTATTCCATATGGCGCTTCTTGGCCTTGATACGTTCTTCTTTATTATCTTTATAAATCTTATCAAGAACTGGAAGTAAGGAGAATGTATATCCATTATGCATCTGTCCCGGATAGTCATTCATACTATTTAGTGCTAAATATCTTCGATATATTGTTTTTAAATCTTTCTTTTCAATCTTAGAACTCATTTTCGTCACCTCCTTCATTTTCTACAGCTGCTAGCTGATTATTCTGTGATGTTACCATAACTAATACAAACATAATTCCTAATAGAGTTACTGCAATCGTCGGCATACTTAAATATGCTGCTAAAATAAATCCGATAAAGAAATATGGTGACATCTTTTTGTAATTACCATCTGAGTAAGAGTGCAAACCCTACTGCCGGCAAAAGATTTGCAGAAGCTGCCAAACCATTAATAATTACTTTTGAATTGCATTTACTGCAGCTTCCACTGCTGCACTTCCTGCAAAAATGCAAACAAAAGCATAAGCAAAATACACTACAAAACAGGTGAAAACAGAACCCATTATATATATTCTAGAAGCACCTTTAGAATCATCTTTTTCAAGATATTTCATCATAATCTGTCCAAAAGCTGCATTCATCAATTTACATCCAATGAAAATGAATCCACCTAACAATGCAATTGGCAATGCCATTGCAGTTGCTACTGCCTTTCCACCTCCAGTTAAAATTGCAAAAGCAGTACATATGGCTCCCGCAGAAGTATAATCCGGGCTGACTGCTGCTCCAATTGAAATGAACCGATAAACATTAATTCCAAAACACTTCCCATAATCACACCTTGCACCGGATTCCCAAAAACAGTCCTGTTAATGTTGAGACTACAATCGGACGTCCAACTTGAGGGAATCCGTAAATCCATTCACTTTTACATAAACCTAATACAAGCCCCACTAATATTGCTTTTATTAACATCTTTTTTCCTCCTAGCTTTCTAATAGTTTTTCATCTACATGTGTAATAGCTTCTGTCGGAACTTGCTGAATGTCAATTTCTATGTTTTTTGCAAGCAGTTTTTTCAGCGTCTTTACATCTTCTGATGTTACATTAATTGCTTTGCTTAATGCTTTTGTATTTTCATTTGCAGGCAATACACCAAGATTCACATAATTTAATTCTGGTATTTCCTTTGCCAACCTCTCCACATCCTGAATATTATTTACAACAATAAACATTTTATATTTATCTGTCACTCCCTGATTTGATTGATTTTACAGAATCTTCAATCGATTTAATTACTAATTTCATTCCCTGTGGCTTGGAAAGTCTTAACATTGACTGGCGCATTTCATCTTTTGCAACCTCATCATTGGCAACTAAAATACAATCTGCTCCAATATGACGTGACCATGAAATAGCTACCTGTCCATGTACCAACCGATAATCTACTCGCAATAATTTAATCATCCACAATTCCTCCTTTTTAATCAAATACTACACTTACGCGATATGCTCCAGGTACAATTGCTGCCTCAAATGCCTGTTCCACATCATCTAATTTATATTTTGCTTCTACTAATTTTGATAAATCGATTTTCTTTTCTCTCATCAGCTCTGCAGCTCTTTCAAAATCACATTTGTCTGCAGAAAAGTTCCAATTAATTCCATTTTACGATAATGAATTAAGTTAGAATCAACATGCAGCTCCGGTGCAGGATACCCCGCTGCAAACATTAAAATTCTTCCATGCAGCCGTTTAATCATTTCCAATGCCTGATCATTGGCTGCTGTCACTCCTACTGCCAAAATAACTGCATCTACACCTCGTCCATCCGTCCATTCTTTAACTGCTTCTACCGGATCTTTTTCTTTTACATCAACAACATTTAACCCAAGTTCTTTAGCAACTTCAATTTTTTTGTCCATCATTTCTGTAATCATGACTTCACAGCCTTCTGCTTTCGCTACCAATGCATTCAAACACCCATCGTTCCTGCACCAATAACAACTATTTTTCTCCCTGCTGTACACGAAGTTTCCGAATTCCCTGACATACAGTTCCAACCGGCTCTACAAATGCTGCTTCTGACGGATCCATGTTCTGATTTAATTTAAATAAAGAACGATAAGGTTTGATTACGTATTCAGAGCAACCAAATCCTCCGTGATATCCATCTGGAGACAGCTTGTTTCTTCCAGCCCCCAAGGTAACACATTCACTGGTCAATCCCTTTTACAAAATTCACACTCACCACAATTATCATATCCGATTCCAACCATTTCGCCAACTTCAAATTCCTTTTACATCAGAACCCATATCTACTATAGTTCCTGCAAATTCATGTCCCCATGCCATAGGAAACATCAGATTTTTTCTTGCTCCTGTATACTGCCCATAATCTGTCGTACAAATATTACAGGCACCATTTTTAATCAATACTTCATCGGCTTTTTAACGCCGGAATTTCTTTCATGTACTTTTACGACACGTTCTGCTTCCAAAACTGCAAATCTTGTTGTCTTTCTTTCACTCATTTCCTTCTACCTCTTTCTATTATAAATTTTGCCTTATGATATGATATGTTTTCTCATAAACCTTAAAAGGCTCCAAAAAGTATTTACTATCTGTATATTCCAACACAAAATGCCCAGAAAACGATTGCGATCAAAAATATCCAATATTTCTTTTTATGTCAGCTTCTCCATCTCCCCATGCCAGATGTGAACGGATACCATTTTTATAATCCATAAAATGACAATGATTTAGTTTTTTTCCCAAATGTATCAAAATAATCTTGTATAGATTCCTTAGCATTGTAAATTGTATGAATATCTGCTGTAATTGTAAATGCTTTAGAATTCACTTCCTTCATCATCTGTTTTAAATCGCTGATAGTATTTACTAATGTGGTACTTTGCCTGGATAATGTTTCCATTGTCAAAGACACCCCATATTTTTCAGCAAATCTGCACAATTCGCCAACCATCCAGACACTACGATCCCATGCTTCCTGTCTTGTCTCAGAATAAGACTGCCAGCCGGATGTAATCAAAAGTTTCGGACACGATAATTCATGCTGCTAGAATCATATTCTGAAAATACTGTTTTGCTTTTTCTCTTAACTCTGTCTTTTACTGCCATATGAAATGGATTCGGACAAGATTGTCTAGAGTAATGCTTACTATACGGATATCATACTGACTCATTAGTTTTTTAATATATTTTGTATCTTCATAATTATTACTGTCAACGAAATAATGGGAACCGCAGGTCCAAAGATCCATAGAATGATAACCAATCTCTGCGATTGATTTCATATAATCATTCAGTTCATAAAACCGATATATATGATTCATTGGGGCAAATTGTTCAATTCCCAATGTTTTACCATCTGTTCTCAGACCCGAATAATTTCATATAATGTTCTAACTCTGCTTGAATCCTGCCACACCTGCTGCAATTGTCTGCTGCAAATTCATCTTTTTCGGTGTAAATTCATCTTTTCCGAACCATGAACTTCTGTGGAAGCAAGGGCTTCTCTTAATGCCTGCTTTCCTGCCTCACTGACATCTGTATTTAAATTTACTTTCTGAATTCCTGTTCTTACTGCTTTTGCAAGATTTTCATCCCCTGTTCCAGAACCTCCGTGCAATACTAATGGGACTGGTACTTCCTTAGATAAATGATCTAAAAGTTCAAATTCCAAATGTGGTTCTCCTTTGTATACTCCATGAGAAGTTCCAACTGCAACTGCCAGACAATCAACCCCGGTTTCTTCCACATACTTTAATGCTTCTTCTAATTTGGTAAGTCCTGCATCTCTTGTTTCTTCATATTCAGCACCCTGTCCTACATGTCCAAGTTCTGCCTCTACCGAAGTTCCTACTGCATGAGCGATTTTACAATTTCTTTTACTTCTTCTACATTCTTTTCATAAGCACATGTAGAACGATCAATCATAACAGAACTAAATCCTGCATGAATTGCTTTTACAATATCTTCATAAGCTCCACCGTGATCTAAGTTTAGAGCAAATGGTACTTCTGGATACTGTTTTTCATAATATCTTGCAATATCAGCACATTCATAAATTCCATGAACTGCTGCAACATCTAAAATAATCGGTGCTCTTAATTTTTTCGCTGCTAAAAAACATGCCTCAATAGTTTCTCTATTAAATACATTCGGTGCTGCAACTCCATACCCTTCTTTTTTTGCTTTTGCTAACAATTCTCCCATTGGTATCATCATAATCGTTATTCTCCTTTCGGCTTTTCAAATTTCATCACTGTTTATCCGGATGTCTTTATATAAAACAAAAAGCATGCCAACTTAGTGTCATGCTTTTGTCAAAATATTTAATTTTCCTCGAAAAACCTCATATTCCCGCTAAAATATCATAAATATAACCAATTTCAGAAATTGGCATTTTCACACTATAAGTCTTTTCAATCACACTAAACGCTGCCTGTATCTGACGAATTTCCTTTTTGTGAATTTTTTGAAACTTATCTTTCTCTGGATAATCTTCAATTGCCGAATTACGAATCAAACGTTCTGTCAAGCAGCCCACATGAATAAAAAGATTAATTTTTGTACTATTTTTGAGCTTCCTTCCTGTCAAAAACTCATACTGTTTCATTGCCTCTTCAATATGCATTAAAATTTTTTCCGTGTCTAAAATTGTCAAAATCCTAATAAACGGTTCATAGAAAAATTTCGTATTAAATTATCATTCAATTTTTCCATAGAAACTGCGTCCGCAACATTTTTCAACATATTAATCATCTGTTCCGTTGCTGCTCCGGAAACTAATTGTTCCAATGGAATAAACTTTTTCCTGTCCTATTTGGGGATTTTTGTACCTACAATTCCTAAGACTTCACACTTCTGGTAGATTCCTTTCACAATTTCCACATTTTGTAGTTGATCATAATCATAAGAAATCCATCTGTGAAAATTTGATTCCAAATTTTCTGTGGTAGCCATGACCATCCGCACTTTTGCTTTATGCCATCCTTCACTTTCTCTTCGAAAAATTCCTTGATCCAGAAAGACAAACAGCTTTTTTCTTGACTTTCACTGTTTAATCGATGCACCTCATCTAGAAATAACATTCCACCGTCTGCTGCCTCCAACAATCCCTTGGTTGTTGCATAAGCTCCAGTAAAAGCTCCCTTTGACGTACCCGAACAAATTACTGGACAATAATTCAATATTATTTACGTACTGAGCACAGTTCATAATTATAAAAGAGCATCTGGCTTAAGAATTCCTTCTTGCACTGCAAATTCATAAATTTTTCTTGCCATAAAACTTTTCCCTGATCCGGTCGGCCCGTGAAGAAACACTGGAAGACTGGTATTGGGATAAAAAATAGAAGTTTTCATCTGTTCAATTGGGTTTTTAAACTTCCATTAGAACCAATCAGATTTTGAAAAAAACATCCTGTTCTTCTACAAAATTTATTTCCTGTTTTTTCTTCCTTTTGGATGCCATTTTTCCGCTTATTTTCATCTAAGAGGTCATTCACACTAGCATAAACATCCTTTGACACTGTAAAAAAATTTTTTCAAATACTTTTTATCTAGAAAGCGAACCGGTCTTGTATTAATTTTTAAAAAATGTTTTTCCAATTTCTTGATTCAGATAATAGCTGACTGTATTTCTTTTTACTTGAAAATATTCGGCAATTGCTTCCGCTGTCAGCACAGTTTCTAATTCTTCCAAGTTAATTTTTGCTGTATTTTCTTTTACATATTGAATAATGGAATCTTTCAGCAACTTTCTCTCTCCTTTTCTCATTTTTGTATTATTATTATATATACAATACTTTTCATCTGCAACCTCTAAATTTTCACACTAACACTTGGCATCATTCTTGCTTTATAAAAAAATATCATTTAAATTGAACTATTTTTAATAACGAGGTGTATAAAAAATGAAGAAAAAACTTTAATTGCAACACACAGTGTATTTGCTGATGGAATCAAAAATGCTATGGAACTTGTAACTGGAGAACAAAATTCTGTTTCTACTTTTTATGTGCATACACCAATGACATGACAGAGGTAGAAACTCCTATCAAAGAAATTATTGATGCGTTATGTGATGACGAAGAATTAATTGTAACAACAGATATTTTCGGCGGAAGCGTCAATAATGAATTTATGAAATATCTTTCAAAATCAAATATTCACCTGATTGCTGGAGTAAATCTTCCCTTACTTTTTTGAACTAATTATGAATCTTGAATCGGAAAACACAGTTCAAATGATTGAAAATGCAATACAAAATGCCAAAGAACAATTGCAATACTGTAATCCTTTAATACAATGTTCTATTACAGAAGAAAACTTTTAGTAAGATTTGGAGTGTGATGAAATGAATTTCAGCCCTAAAACTACTTTAGTGCAAACCCAAACATTATCTCAAACACAACTACAGTCTTTAAAAATACTGTCTTTGGATAATTTTGAGTTAAATAACTTCCTTCAAAATGAATATATTGAAAATCCTTTGCTAGATTATAATGAAAATTCAAATCTTCCTTCATGGAATCAATATGTTTCCTATTCCTCCGCTAAAAGAAGACGAGGATATTTACAAAGAAATCCCTGACTTTTCGGAGAATGGAATCAAAGAATTCCTTCTGGATCAGTTAAACCAAAGAAATTTTTCAGATTTACAGTGGACAGCAATGCAGACCATGATTGACTGTCTAGATGACTGTGGTTATTTTAAATTGTCGTTAAAGGATTTCAGTCAATGGTTTGGTATTGATATATCTACTGTAAAATACTGCTTGGACATACTATCCTCTTTGGAACCATTAGGGATTTTTTCAAAAGATCTTCCACACTGTCTTTACGTCAGTTAGAAGCAAGGCAGGAACTGACACCGGAACTCAATCAAATCATCCGTTATCATCTGGATGACATTGCTGCTGGAAAAATTAATACTATCACACAAAAACTTTCTATGTCTACACAGGATGTCCGAAAATGTATTGCAAAAATCAGAGAATTAAATCCACGCCCAATCTCTGGATTTCTTACTGATTCCACAGATTATATTGTGCCAGATATTCTTATAGATTATCAAGACAGCAGTTGGATTATTAGATTAAACGATCAGTGGATTGGAAATTATTCCCTCTGTGACTATTATTTAAATATGATGCATACTTCACAGAGTCCGGAGTTAAAAGAATATTTCCGCAAAAATACAATCGTGTGCAATTGATTATGCATAGTATTGAACAACGCCGAGAAACAATCTTAAAAATTACATCTGCTGTTTTAGAGCGCCAAAAGACTATTTTACTGGAAATAGCACATTAAAACCTATGACACTTGCCGATATCGCTTCTGATATTTCGATGCACACATCCACCATCAGCCGTGGAATCAAAAATAAATATCTCCAATACCCTTTTGGAGTGGTTTATTTGAAAGATTTATTCACATCTTCTGCTGGAAAAAGGATAACAACAGCCCAATTACCGTAAAAAACAATTGAAGGCTATAATCGCTTCTGAAAACCCTAACAACCCCTACAGTGATTCGACATTATCAAATTTATTAAAGCAAAAGGAATCAAAATTTCCAGACGTACTGTCGCAAAATATAGAGAAGAGATAGGAATTAAAAATACGTATGACCGAAAAATATATAACGAATAGAAAGGCCGCATCTGGAATCCGCAATGCAGAAATGGTACGAGAAATGATAAACGCTGGAGTAGACCAATTCGGAATCAGTCATTCCAGCGTCATGAAAATCATTTTGGAATTAGCTGCAATTGAAAAATCATCGTAATCTTTCTAATATTACTGCTATGTTACGAAACTGTATTCACAGCATTTCCGATACCGTAGCAACATGATGCCTTCATCCTTGCTACGGTAACATCACAATTATCATTGCTTTTGATAATTTCAGTCAATTTTTCTAAATAGCCTACTGCATCCAATTGGGAACTTCCAACATATTCTGACTACCTGAGTACAGAATACAATCCTATGTCAACAAAAAACAGTTAACACTAGACGATCTTTGTCTCATATAAAAAATTTTCAAAGAACCTCTTAATCACGTACTTTTATGTGTACTTCTCTTAATTGCTGTTCTGTAATCTCGCTTGGGGCTCCGTACATTAAATCCTGTGCAGTTCCGCTCATTGGGAAATCATTGATATAGCAGAAGCGGTATGCATTTTTCTCCAGTAAATCCAAACGGCTTCCCAGTTCATCTCTGATCTGCCCCGCATAGATGTAGGCTGCCTTTTCCGGCGCTGCCGATCTTGCGTCTGTCGTATATTTCTGAGCAACATTGTATTTTAATACATCTGCTCCAAAGGTTGATCCTGCCCCTGTTTTGTACCGCTTCCAACTTCCTCATTGTCAAAAGACACTGCACATCGTCACATAATCCTTAGAGCTTCACGATTTATTAATCGTTAAAGCGACAACCCCTTATTTTTATGCATAAAAAATCCCCTCTGTGATTACTCACAAAGGGGATTTTGATTTATTAGATTAAGATCATCTAAACAATAGGTAATGCCTATTTATCAGACATTTCTTTTAATCTGTTGTATTTAGCTTCTGCGTTTGCTTTAGCTTCTGCGAACAGTTCTTTAGCTCTTTCAGGGTTCTGACGAGATAAAGCGTTGTAACGAACTTCTCCCATGATGAAGTCTTCGTATTCTGTTGTAGGAGCTTTAGAATCTAAGTGGAATGGATTCTTTCCTTCAGCAGCTAATGCTGGGTTGAATCTGAACAGATTCCAGTATCCAGAAGTAACAGCTTTCTTTTCTTCTGTCTGAGCAATCTTCATTCCACCCTTGATACCATGGTTGATACATGGAGCGTATCCGATTACTAATGATGGTCCTGGATAAGCTTCAGCTTCAGCGATTGCTTTAACTGTCTGGTTGTAATCAGCACCCATAGCGATCTGTGCTACATATACATATCCGTAGCTCATTGCGATTGCTGCAAGGTCTTTCTTCTTAGTTCCTTTACCAGCTGCCTGGAACTGAGCGATTGCACCTAAGTTTGTAGACTTAGATGCCTGTCCACCTGTGTTAGAGTAAACTTCTGTATCGAATACGAATACGTTTACGTCTTCTCCAGATGCTAATACATGGTCAACACCACCGAATCCGATATCGTATGCCCATCCGTCACCACCGAAGATCCACTGAGATTTCTTAGATAAGAATTCTTTCTTAGCAAGGATTTCTTTGGCAGCGTCACATCCACAAGCTTCTAATGCTGCTACTAATTTATCTGTAGCTGCTCCGTTCTTGCTTCCGTCTGCATATGTGTCTAAGTATTCAGCTGCTGCTGCTTTAACATCTGCGTTATCTGTAGATTCAGCTAATGCAACAACTTTTCTTTTGTCTGTTCTCTTAATGTATTCTGTCCTGTGAACATACCTAAACCAAACTCTGCGTTATCTTCGAACAGTGAGTTAGCCCAAGCTGGTCCCTGTCCTTTAGCGTTTGTTGTGTATGGTGTAGCAGGTGCAGATCCACCCCAGATAGAAGAACATCCTGTTGCGTTTGCGATGTACATTCTTTCACCGAATAACTGAGTGATCAGTTTAGCGTAAGGTGTTTCACCACAACCAGCACATGCTCCTGAGAACTCAAGCATTGGCTGTCTGAACTGGCTTCCTTTAACGGAATCAGCTTTGAATTTAGCAAGTACTTCTTCTTTTGCTGGTAATTTCTGACCATAGTCATAAACTTCCTGCTGATCTCTCTGAGAATCTAATCCCTGCATTGTAAGAGCTTTTTCACCCTTCTTACCTGGACAGATGTTTACACAAGATCCGCATCCTAAACAGTCAAGAACTGTAACTGTCATAGCGAATTTGTATCCTGGCATTCCAGTCATATCAGCTGTCTTAGTAGCTGCTGGAGCTGCTTTAGCTTCTTCTTCTGTCATAGCTACTGGACGGATTGTTGCATGAGGACATACATAGGAACAGAAGTTACACTGGATACAGTTATCTGGATTCCAAGAAGGAACGTCTACTGCTACTCCACGTTTTTCAAATGCAGATGCACCTAAAGGCATATGTCCATCTACGTAGGTACTAAATCGCTAACTTTAAGAGCGTTACCTTCCTGTCCGTTAACGTAGTTCTGTACGTTGTTGATGTAATCAACAAGAGGTTTGTTATCTCCCTTAGCTTCAACGAATAAGCTTTCTGTTTCAGCGTCAGCCCATTCAGCTGGAACTGGTACTTCAACGATAGCTTTTGCACCAGCATCGATAGCATCGTGGTTCATCTTAACGATAGCTTCACCCTTCTTGCTGTAAGAAGCTGTTGCAGCGTCTTTCATATATTTGATAGCATCTTCTTCAGGGATGATTCCTGATAATTTGAAGAATGCAGACTGTAATACAGTATTGATACGACCGCCAAGACCGATTTCTTTACCGATCTTGATACCGTCAATGATATAGAACTTAATGTTGTGTTTAGCTAAGTAAGCTTTTACCTGTCCTGGAAGATGTTCTCCAACTTCTTCTGGAGTCCAGCTGCAGTTTAACAGGAATGTTCCACCGTCTTTTAAGTCCTGAACCATGTTATATTTTGTTAAATATGGTGCACAATGGCAAGCAACAAAGTCAGCTTTGTTGATCAGGTATGTTGATTTGATTGGGTCATCTCCGAAACGTAAGTGGGACATTGTAACACCACCAGATTTCTTAGAATCATAATCAAAGTATGCCTGAGCATATTTGTCTGTATGGTCACCAATGATCTTGATAGAGTTCTTGTTAGCACCAACAGTACCGTCGGCTCCAAGTCCCCAGAATTTACAAGCTACGATGCTGTCTGGAGCTGTAACTGGAGTTTCTCCTCTTTCAAGAGATAAGTTAGTAACATCATCCACGATAGATAATGTAAATTCGTTTTTTTATCAACGTTTTCGAATGTAGCGATGATATCAGCTGGTGTAGTATCTTTAGAACCTAATCCATAACGTCCACCATTGATTGTGCAGCTTTCGAATTTTGTTCCTCTTAATGCGTTAACAACATCAAGGTATAATGGTTCTCTTGCTCCAGGCTCTTTAGATCTGTCTAATACGTTGATAACTTTTGCTGTATCAGGGATTGCTTCTACTAATTTCTCAGCAACGAATGGTCTGTAAAGACGAACTTTAACAACACCGACTTTTTTTACCCTGTTTCATTAAGTAATCGATTGTTTCGTCGATTGTTTCACAAACAGATCCCATAGCGATGATTACGCTCTCAGCGTCTTCAGCTCCATAGTAGTTGAATAATTTATAATCTGTTCCGATCTTAGCGTTAACCTGATTCATGTAATCTTCAACGATTGCAGGGAAAGCATTATATGTTGAGTTAGCTGCTTCTCTTGCCTGGAAGAAGATGTCTGGGTTCTGAGCTGATCCACGAAGAACTGGATGTTCTGGGTTTAAGCACTCAGCTCTGAATTTGTCGATTGCTTCATAATCAACCATATCTGCAAGATCATCATAATCCCACATTTCGATTTTCTGAATTTCATGAGATGTTCTAAATCCATCGAAGAAATGTAATACAGGAACACGTCCTTTAATTGTTGCTAAATGAGCTACTGCTCCTAAGTCCATAACTTCCTGAACACTAGAGCTGCAAAGCATTGCGAAACCTGTCTGACGACATGCATAAACGTCAGAGTGGTCACCAAAGATGTTCAGTGCGTGAGATGCAAGTGCACGAGCAGATACATCAAATACGCAAGGCATCTGTTCACCAGCGATCTTATACATGTTAGGGATCATTAATAACAGACCCTGAGATGCTGTATAAGTAGTTGTTAATGCACCAGCTGCTAAAGAACCATGTACAGTTCCTGCTGCTCCTCCTTCAGACTGCATTTCAACTAATTTTACAGGATGTCCGAAAATATTTTTCTTTCCCTGTGTTGCCCACTGGTCAGTTGACTCTGCCATTGGTGAGGATGGTGTAATAGGATAAATTGCTGCAGCTTCTGTAAAAGCATATGATACGTGTGCAGCGGCTGTGTTACCATCCATGGTTTTCATTTTTCTTGCCATGTTCTCTTCCTCCTAAAAAATCTCGTGTGAATATATTCACACATTGTTAATCTCTACGTCCACCTAGCATATGGGCGTAGAAAATATCACTACAACTTTCACAAGTTGCTTAAAAACATAAACAAAGCTGTATACATATAACTTTTTTGTATACAGCTTTATTCTACATTATTTGCACAAGTTTTTAAAGAGATTTTTATGTATTTTTAGGTATTTTTTTGTACGCCAAAAAAATAACAATCTTTTTTGAATCCTTAGTAAAATACTCAAGATTTTGAATTCGTTGTATTTGTGCTATTTGTACTATTTTTATCTTTTGTGCTTGTGCTTTTCGCATTCTTATGTTCATCGAATGTTTTTGTGAAAACATGGGTTCCTTTTTGCTTCCGTCAGTTCTATAATATAGGTAATCATGTTTCTTTGGATGCATCGCAGCCTTGATCGCCGTGTCTGACGGATTACAGATCGGTCCTGCTGGCAACCCTTTCATAACGTAAGTATTATACACCGTTTTCACTTTCAGATCTTTATAATAAACTTTCTTCGCATTATATAATCCATTTGTTGTGGTATACAAAACGGTCGGATCGATCTGAAGTCTCATTTTCGCTGCAAGGCGATTCTCAATGACTCCTGCGATCATCGGACGTTCTGACATATTGCTTGCTTCACGTTCGATCATTGATGCGATCGTCATGATCTCTGCCATAGAACGCTTTCCTTTATAAGACTTCGCAAGTGCTGAATATTTCTTATCGAAATTATCAAGCATCTTCTGGATCAGATCTTCTGGTTTGGAACTTTTGTAAATCTTATAAGTATCCGGATACAGATAACCTTCTAATTTGTACTTTGTTCCCTTCTTTGGGTCAATGTCTTTAATAAAATCGTTTTTATACTGATTTGTATTCTTCGCAGCCTTTATAAATTCATCTGCTTTAAAGACTCCCTGTTTCTCTAGTCGTTTTGCTATCATATCAATGGAATATCCTTCCGGGATCATGACTGTGACGACTCTTCTTGCCTCTGCAAGTTTTCTGGCCTCTTCTGCTTTCTGCTGCCTGTAAGCCATATATTTTCTTCCAGCAAATATACCTCCTGCCACAATGATCACTAGTAAAATGATGACTCCAATGACAAATGGAGCTCTGGAACGATTTCTTCTTCCACGTCTGCGCCCCCTTCTGCGCCTTCTGGAATTATGATCAAAATCTAAATATAAATCCATGATGTCCTCCCAAATTTTTATTATCGTATGATTTTAAAATCATACTGTGTTCCTATGCTATTATACTGCATTTTGTAGAAATAAAAGGGTTTTTATTAATTTTCGTTCATATTCTTAACTTTTTTGTAATTTTTGTGAAAAAATATGCATATTTTGGATTGTAACTCTTCTGGTCAAACTGCTGTACTTTTTTAGTATTTCCATTATAATCAAAGCATAGCCGTAAATGGCAAAAGATTATAAAATATAGAAAGGAATTTCATATTATGGCAAATCCAATTGTAACGATCACTATGGAAAATGGTGATGTAATGAAAGCAGAATTATATCCGGAGATCGCTCCGATCACTGTTGAGAACTTTGTAAATCTTGTAAAAGACGGTTTCTATGATGGTTTAACTTTCCATCGTATCATCAACGGATTTATGATCCAGGGTGGATGCCCATTAGGTACAGGAACAGGTGGTCCTGGACATACGATCAAAGGAGAGTTCAGCCAGAACGGTGTGATCAACAACTTAAAACACACTCCTGGTGTTTTATCCATGGCTCGTTCTATGATGCCTGATTCTGCCGGATCACAGTTCTTTATCATGCACAAAGCTGCTCCACATTTAGATGGACAGTACGCAGCATTTGGTAAGATCATCGAAGGAATGGATGTTGTAAATAAGATCGCTGAAGTTGCAACAGATTATTCCGATAAACCATTAGAACCACAAGTTATGAAGACTGTAACTGTTATGGAATAATCAAATATAGTTGTAACATCAAGAGTCGGACGAACAATCTTCTTTTCCGGCTCTTGATTTTTTATTAAAAATATAAATGAGGAAATTATACAATGAGTGAAAACAAAAAATTAATCTTTCTGGATGTCGATGCTACCTTATATAGCAAAGAGCAACGCGCGGTTCCAAAATCTGCAGTCAGAGCGATTCACAAAGCTCAAAAAAAAAGGAAATAAAGTATTTATTAATACCGGACGTCCTCTCGTCTATTTTGAAAAAGAGATTCTTGATATTGGGGTTGATGGATATCTTTGTTCTAATGGTGTTCATCTTATTGCCGTCTATCATAAGATAGTTCCAGAATCAGTTGTTGATCAGATCAAACAGATTTGTGAAACCTATCATATCTATGGAACATTTGAGGGAGAAAAATGTTCTTATTTCCATGATCATAATGTTGATTTTCATCCGCACTATGGTTTTATGATCACAGCATTCGATCTGGCACCTATATGAATCACGAATTTAGCTGGGATCATGTGAAAGATCCTGATAAAGCCATTTTATTTGGTGGTCCTGGAAGTGATATACCTGGTTTTGTCAATGCACTTTCAACAATCTCTGATACGATGGATCATATTCGAATCGAAGATACGCAATATGAAATTTTATTAAAAGATCACGATAAAGGTACTGGTCTTAAATACATTGCGGATTATTTCCATGTATCTACCGATGATTGCTATGCTTTTTGGTGACAGCAACAATGATATTTCTATGTTTCAGGCTGCGGGGCATGGCATTGCAATGGGAAATGCTTGCGATGAACTTAAGCACATTGCAGATCATGTGACAACATCAGTCAATGATGATGGAATCTATCGTGGTTTTGAATATTATGATCTAATTTAAAAACAATCATATTTCCTTCCCAAATCTATATTTTTATCTTTTTGTATACATAGATCTATTGTATAATAAACTTATCTATTGTATAAAATAAGTTTTATCGGACTTGGGGAGGGGTTTTATGGTCGGACATTTCTTTTATTATCTTCTGAATGTATTTTTTACAATTGTTCCGTTAAATATGCTTTTTCGAATATTTCCTAGTGAAAAGCGAAAATCTCGTGACGTATCTTGCATCCATATTTTATGCAATCTTCTTTTTTATGGATGTTGCCTGTTCCTACTGCCATCGCAAGTCGTTATACGATGATCTTTATTTATCCATTTACTGCATTTAACATGTTCTTTTTTCTTGGTGGCTCAAAATCATTCAAGTTTATTTTGTTCTGCCTGTATTTTAATGTTCTGATGTTGATCGAAGCGACTTCTTCTTTGATCTTATCTTTGATCGGACTTTTTATTTCCAGGACTTCATATCACTGGAATTTTTTGTTGCATTTGAAGGCAATGATATTTCTATTTCATTGTTGTGTACCATTGAAATGATCGTCTATTTGATCATCTTTTTCTTTTGTGATCCGTTTTATAAGCACTCACGCTTATCTTTTAAGATTATCCTTGCTTATTTCCTTATTATATCTTATTACCGATGATCCTGAATAATATTTTTTACGATCCTATCACAAAATAGCCTACCTACTTATATTTATTTAATTCCTGCACTGATCAGCTCGTTTTTGATCTTTCGATTGTTTCTGTCATGGAATTCATCTATTGAAAGATTCAGAAAAAAAAATGCCATTGAACAACATCGCCTTCTTACCGTGCAACAAGAAATTGATCATTTGCATTCTCTCGATCAAGAATATCAGAAACTCTATGTTTGGAATCATGATATGGCAAACCATCTTCTAGCCCTTTCTTTACTTTCTGAACAAGAAAAATACGATCAAGCTCTTCTTATATGAAACAACTTCAGGAAAATGGAGGTAATATCAAATGAAATCAACAACTTCTCATAAATTGCAATTATTTTTTGATCATGATCTATATCTTTTATCCTGCCAAATATTGCAGTTATATACCATTATTTATATATTAACCCAACGTTCAAAGAATACTTAGCAAAAAACATCTCTCCATCCTTATTTTTATTTTTGCTTTAATTTACTGATGGTTGCCTGCCTTCTTTCCTTTATCAGCATCATCGTCATCACTTGTAAGAATACAAAAGAAATCGATCGAGCTTGATATGCTTGATTCCACACAACAAACCATCTTAAAGCAGGAAGATGAAATGAAGTTATTACAGGAGCAGATTCTTGAAAAGCAAGCATATATTCATTCTCATATTCATCTTGCGATCAATCTTTGTGAATCTGAAAAGTATGAAGAAATGACGACTTTAATCTCTGCACTTTTCTTCTCATGTAAAAAGAAATTATCCAGATACTTATTGCAAAAATATTCTTTTAAATACGCTTCTTCAGGAGAAAAAATTCCTTGCAGATCAACTTGATGTTACCTGCAACTTTAAGATTATTCTTCCAGAACATTTTGAAGAAGATTTTTTCAGATTTTACGATCACAAGTATCTTTTCAAATTTACTTGATAATGCCTTGAAAGCTGCAAACAGTATCGCGAGCATCATCCACAAAATGATTCTCTTTTATTCATTTGTCCACAGATTACAAGACCAAGATGTTTATGATCCAAATGAAAAACTCTAAAGATCCTGACATTCCTTTTACCAGACAAAAGTACAAAAGACGATTCCTCACTCCATGGGCATGGACTTTCTATCATAGAAAGTATTGCCAAGGACTATGGCGGAACTTGTCAGTGGAGTGTTGAAGATGATTCTTTTTTGTCATTAATCATGTTAAAACATACATAAAAACACTTTTTATATGTAATATTCATTTTATTTCTGCATTTTGATTCGTTGTATAATAATATCTGACGAGATAAGGGAGGAGTACAATTTATGATCGCTGGGTTATTTTTTTTATATTGTAAGCATTTTTAACATCATTTATCCGTTTCATATATTTTTAAAAACTATTTTCTCATAAAGATTTCTCTCCTTTTTTTTCAGAGTCTTATGGTCATTTTATGCGATTTTCTCTTCTCTGGATGATTTTTGTTCCAGTTGCTAAATCCGCTGTCTTTTTATCTTTCATGATTTATCCATTATGGAGCTTTCATATTTTTTTTCTTTTTCACGGAAGATCTTCCTTTTCGGATCTTTTATTTTTCATTTTTATTGTAAATATGATTTTTTGTAGAGGCAGTTTCTGCTTGAATATTAGTGATCTTAAACTTTATATTTCCACAGCTTCATCTAGCTGTTTTATACGTTGCTTTTGCGTGGTAACACGATTTCAATCGCTTTATGTTCTATATTTCAGATCATTTTAAATTATCTGTTCTTGCCACGCCTTTTTCACTTTATTCAGCGTTTTCGTCATTTGATCAATTTAAAATTGTTTCTTTATCTAGGGATTCCTGTTCTTTTTATGATGATCATTGGAAATCTGTTTATGTCCATACCTTCTCCATCCTTTTCTTACGGATGGTTTGTTATATTCTCAGTGATCATCTCTGCGATCATGTGGAGTATGTTTCATCAGGGTATGTCGTTGTTAAAAGAATTAGAGAAACATCATTTAAAAAGAAAAACATCAACAAATGCTCTTAGAAGAAGAAATCAAGCATCTGCATCTTCTTTGATGATGAATACCAAAAGCTTTATCGTTGGAACCATGATACGTCAAATCATCTTCTTGCTCTCTCTTTTGATCGAACAGAAGAAATATGATCAGGCTTTATCTTATATTCACACATTAAATACATCCAGAGAGGAGACGAAACTATGAAACAACATCGTAATCTGTATAGAATTGAAAAGTTTATCGTTTTCTCTGCATTTTTACCTTCCCATTGCACGGGATCATTACCAACTATATGCGCCATAACCCTGCATTGTGGAATCATTTTTTCGTTCGGGCTACCACATTTTTTCTATGATCTGATGTCATTTGCAATGATTTTTGCTTTTGGCTCTTTCATGGGAATCGTATTTCATATATGCAATAGTGCAAGAAAAAGTGCTGATTTAAAAACACTGAGATTACGCATCATACGATGTTAAAGCAACAGGAGGAACTTAAAAACTTAAAATCAACGATCCTCAAAAAGCAATATTATATTGACCACTATCTTCACATTGCCGAACAATTAGGAAATGAGCAGCGTTATGAAGAAATGTCCTCTTTAATTTCTTCTTTATCTTCCCATGTAAAGAGAAATTATCCGGATACTTTTTGCAAAATGCTCTGCTTAATACCCTGCTTCAGGAGAAAAAGGCAATTGCCGATCGTTTGAAATTAATTGTCAATTTCGGATTCTTTTGCCTGAATCGTTTGATTGCGTTTTTTCTGATATAACGATCACAAGCCTGTTTTCAAATCTTTTAGATAATGCGATCGAGGCCTGTGAATTATGCAATTCGGAAGAAAAAGAAACCGTTCATCTCATTAACCACAAATTTTAAGGCAAATGTTTTTATGATCCATATGCAAAATAGTAAAAACCAGAAGAAATTTTTACACATCAGACAAATAAAACGCAAAATTCTGCTCTTCATGGTCATGGTCTTTCGATCATTGAAGAAATCGTTACGCAGTATCATGGAACTTATAAATGGGTGGATGAAGGGGCGTGTTTTTCCTGCCATTTGATGCTTCAGTTTTCGGAAGAATGTCATTAATCATGTTGAAATATGCACGAAAACACGCTTATATGTAATATTCACTTTTTCAATAATCTATATTCGTTGTATAATAATATTGTTTGCCAGTATCATGGAATGTACTGCCAAATAAATAAAAACAAAGGAGCCTTCTTATCAATGATTCATATTGCAATCTGTGAAGATGATATTACCTATCTTTGCGAACTAGAAAAAAATTATCAAAGAAAATAAAATCTTTCTGTAGAGGTACATTCTTGTTCTTCTCCAGAAGAAAGATTCAAATTATATGAGACAGGTTCCCCCTGTATGATATTGTCCTGATGGACATTGAACTCCCAGAAAAATCTGGTATCATCTTATCAAAAGAAATCCAGCAGACTCATCCTGCAACACAGATCATATTTATCACGCAATATCGTGAATATTGCAGTGATGTTTATGAAACCGAGCACGTATACTTTATTCACAAATCCGATGCGAAACAATACTTGCCTCGTGCGATCAAAAAAAGCAATCTTTAATTTAGAGCAACGAAAAACAACTATCTTACGATTTCCTGGAATCGTAGAGAACACAATATCTTACTAGATGATATCATTTATATGGAAAGAAATCTTCGGACAACAACGATTTATTGTACTTCTTCTACATATTATACTTCTGAGAAACTTACAGATCTGTTAAATCGTCTTGATCAGAATTTCGCCTGTTGTCATCGAAGTTATCTGATCAACTTAAATCAGATCACTGATTTTGAAAAATAATCTTGTAACACTCGCTGGAAAACATAAAATTCCTGTCAGCCAAAAAAAAGAGCCGATGAAGTTAAGGGGCAATTTTTGGCGATGTTTATGAAGAGATAATTGAATAGATGTTTTTATAAAAGGAAAGAGCAGCTGATGATTTTGATTCATCTACTGCTCTTCCTTTTATTTTTCTTACTTAATCTTCACACTAATTGTTGCCTTCTTACCACTTCCATCTGTTGCCATCACTGTGATCTTCACTGTTTTTTTCTTACCTGCTTTCAGTGCTTTTACTTTTCCTGAAGAAACTGTTGCATATTTTGTATTGCTGCTTGTCCACTTCAGTGTTTTGTTTGCACCTTTGCTTGCTTTGACTTTGGCTTTTAGTTTCAGTGTCTTTCCTGCTTTGACTGTTTTCTTTCCAGAAATCTTGATCTTCTTTACGCTTCCTTTCATGATCTTGATCGTAAAGGTTGCTTTCTTGCCACTGCCATCAGTTGCTTCTGCTGTGATCTTGACAGTTTTACCTCCAGCTTTCTTGTTTAAGGTTACAACGCCATTTTTATCCACAGTTGCAAGTTTATTATTGCTTGTTGTCCACTTTAGATTCTTGTTTTGTAGCATCGTTTGTGATATTTGCTGTTAATTTCAGCTTCTTTCCTGCAGCAACTTTTGTAGACATTCCTGTTAAGATGATCTGATCGATCTTAATCTGCTGTGGTTCTTGACTCGTTGTTGAACCTTGTGTTGAATTTGAACCTGGATTCGGTGTTGGTTGTGGCTCTGGTTTTGGTTCCGGTTTTGGTGTTGGCTGTGGATCTGGTTTCGGTGTTGGCTTAGGCTCTGGCTCTGGTTTTACCTCTGGAACACTGCCGTCTGCATTTAGTATTTTTGTGCCATATGGAGATTCATATTTCCATACGGTTCCATCTTTTCTTATAAAATAATACTTTTGTTCACTCTCTTGGTATCCACTACTATTCTTATGCTGATCTTTGCAATAACTTACCACATCTTTCAAGATCTTTTACCACTTACATATGCTGTCCCATCTTGTGTAATTCCTGTGAATTTTTCATCTGTACAATCAATTTTTTCAACAGAATAAAATGTATTATCATTATCATCCCATTTTTTCCTTAAAGAAATAATAATTTCCATCTAAACTTTCATATACATGTTCAGAATCTGACAATACACGTTTTACATTCGCTGCTATTTTGATCAATCCTTCGCTATATCCATCTGCATACAATATATGATCATCTACATCTAAGAAGAATGTCTCTTTATATTCCATTCCTGTTTCTACTACCTGCATCTCTTTCTCAGAGATCTTGTCTATCACATATTGATCTGAATGCAAATATATATGCAGATATCCCATTGACCCATCTTCTTTTTTTATTACATATTTTGGATTTATAATCTTCTTAATATTGGAAAATTCAATTTTCAGATCATCTAATTCTTGATTTCTGACATCGGTTAATTTTCCATCTTTATGTAATACAAGGCAACGCCCTTCTTCATAGCTATGTGCTCCATCAAAATAACTGATGTCCGTTACATTTTCATCAATTTTCTCTACTTGATTCTTTTTTCATTGATGCAATATAGATTTCCATCCTTTGTAATGAAATAATTATGGTCTATCTTTGTAATATCATAATTTTGTTTTACAAAATCTCCTGTTTCTAATCCGATATATACTTCTCCTGCTTTTGTTACTTTCACTGAAGTGTATATCTTTTTCCATTGCGATATACAGATGTGATCGTATAGGATTTCGCATCATCTGCTATTTCTTTTGCATTTTCTTTAAGATCATAGACCTTTCCATTTTTATTGATCAGTAGAAGATTTAATGTTTCATTATTCCCTTGATTTTTTTTAAAAGATGGTAACTGATCTTTTTCTATAGCTTCCCCAGAAGATTCTATGTTATCTCCCTCTTGTACTTTCACATGAATTCTCTTTGATGCTTCATCTTCTCTTCCATATACTGTGATCGTTACATCAGTTTCTCCATTTTTATTGCTTTTTCCATCGGCATTGATAATACTTTCATCATCTGCATTATATTCAAATTTTGGATCATCATCGTTATAGTCGCCATATAAAATATCTATTTCCGCTTCGAGATTATGTAGATTTCCTCCTTTTGAATTGTAACATCCTTAAAATTTTCATAACCTAACACCTGCCTTGCGGGTACATTTTCACTAATATGTAATGTTTTATATCCACGTGGTTTCAGGCAAGAAATATCTTCTACATTTCCACATCTACCTAAATACAATTTTTTAGATTACTTAATTCTGCAATTGGTTTGATATCACTCAATCGTCCAGATGTTAGTGTAAGTGTATTTAAATTTGTAAGATTTTTGATGCCATCAATATTTAAGAAACTACCTTCTGCATCTAAAGACTCTAAAGATTTTATATTTGTTAAACGGTTAAAATCTGCATTTGTTATTTGCCCAATAGTTAGATCTTTTAGATTTTTAGTCCTTCAATCTGACTAATATTTTTTTTTTTTGTTCATTGGAAACAATGAATTTTTCCAGATTTACTGCATATTCTAATCCTGTTAGATCTGGGGATTCATTCTCGTTATAATCGTATTGGGATACATACAGCTTTTAAGTTTTTTCATATCTTCTTTTGTTAGATATGTCTTTTTATCTTCAATTTATTCTGCTCTTTTAAATCCTCTAATATTTCATTAAATACAATCCTATCTGGAATTAAAATAGCATCTTCTGGTTTTGGTGCAATTGTAATTGGTACTTTCGTTGATTCGTTATAATCTGTTCTTACAACTAGATTTGTTTTTCCTTCTTCTTTTGCCTTTGCATATAATTTTCCACTTTGATCTAATGAAGTTTCTACTTTATCAACATTTTCTGAGTTGACTCTTACATGAATTCCTTCATCCTCATTATTGTCCAAATATGCAACTCCTGATGGTTTTAAGCTCAATGATTGGTTCTGTTTGATTCTTTATCTCCTGGCTCGACTCGTAGGATACTTAAACGCTCTTTGTCTGAGACATTCGTTCCTTCCAGATTAATTTTGTCTAATTTTGTCAAGTTCTTTGCAAAATCTAATTTTGTTATGTGCTTATTATTCTCTAAATCGATCCTCTCACAATTAATCGCCTGATCAACTCCTGCCATATCTTCATCTGAAACATCATATTTTTTCAGAAAAATCTATTTCTTTTACTTTCTTAATTTCCTCTGTACTGATCTGCCCGTCATTATTTTCATCTACACTGTCGCCCTCATCGTTTCTCATTTGTGAATAGACATCATATGACATTAATGGAACTACATTTGCTTCTGCCTTTCCTACTTGAAATGTCACCTCATCCAATGTTGTTCCATTTACAGATGCTTTGACCTTTACTGTCCCTTCTTTCTTTGCAACTGAACATAATATTTTCCTCTTTGATCTTCTAATTTCACCTGTTTGATTTCAACGATTGCTTCTGGCTCATATGGAAATTTCATTTCATTGATCGCTGTTGGTGAAATCCCTTGAAATTTATATGCTTTAAAATATCCGACTTTAGTATTTAATGACACAGGATCAAATGAAATTGATCCTGTTTTGCTGTGATTGTTGTTTTAGTATCTTTTGATGTATTTTCCTGAGCCGCCATTGCGATCGTGCTATTGGAAAATAACATCGACAAACTTACGATATAAACTAATATTTTTTTTCATCGACATGTACTCTTATTTAATCTTGATTGTCACTGTCTTACTTTTCCACTTCCATCTGTTGCCATTGCTGTGATCTTCACTGATTTTTTCTTACCTGCTTTTAGTGCTTTTACTTTTTCCTGAAGAAACTGTGGCATATTTTGTATTACTACTTGTCCACTTCAGTGTTTTGTTTGCACCTTTGCCTGCTTTGGACTTTGGCTTTAGTTTCAGTGTCTTTCCTGCTTTGACTGTT